>Ga0210077_1000345_pt1 | contig 18711 bp, 19 predicted proteins | sample RushMan_CattailN_5_FD_185556 | JGI IMG/M metagenome (GOLD analysis project Ga0210077, IMG submission 185556) | Wetland microbial communities from San Francisco Bay, California, USA, that impact long-term carbon sequestration -... | ecosystem: Environmental > Aquatic > Marine > Wetlands ... | reverse complement strand
GGTTTGGCCGGCGTCTATTCCCGGCGGATTATCAAAATCCAGAACATTGGGAATAATCGTAGACGACATCCCCGTACGAAGTGCCAGCTCTTCTTGGGCCGCCGAGTTGATCACCACATGCTCGATATTATACAAGTTGGGCGGAAATGCCATGCGCAGGTAATCCCCCACGGCGTTGACGAAAAACCGCGTTCTTTCCCAATAGAAATCATGGTGGTGGGCAATGGTGGGAATCTGTGTTTCAGCGATAATTTCGGTTAAGGCAATTCCCAATGGAATATGCAGCGGAATGGTGAGTACATTCTGGGCGATGAGAAGATCCAGACCAAATTGAGAAATAAATTCCTGAATTCGTTTTTTTAAGAGTACTTTTAATTCATATATTGTTTCTGTTACGATATGATGTCGTTCTTTGTGGCCGAATATTCGATCATTGATCCACTGATTTTTCTCGTACTTAAAATGGGCTTCGGGAACCAGGAAACTTTTTTTCGGATCCCTGTCCAATTCACCGGCAAACCAAAAACAGTTATGCCCTTTTTGATTTAAAACTTTCGACCACTTGCTGGCCTCCATAGTAACACCGTCGGTGCCTGAAAAGCGAGTGGAAATAAAGCCGATGTTTTTCATAATAAACGATTTTTCCCCAATCCGGAACTTAGATTAATGGTTTTGCTTGAAGGATAGTATAATATTAAAAAATCATTTTTCAACCCTTTTGATATTTATAGCATCATGTATCATCGAAATATGAAACATCTAATCGTATTATTTATCTTCATAATGCTGAAAAAATACGTTTTTGGATATTAAAAGGCATATCAACTATTGACATTTTGAGAAAAATAGCGATAAAGGCCCACTAGTTATAAATAAAAAATGTTTTAATGGCGTTATGTTTTTCAAACGTAGATCTGAATGAAATCGATACTTTTTATCACCTCAAATCAAGATCAATATAAAACTATTCGGAAGATTCTGAACTCCGGGTACAGGATAGATCATGGACAACGCTTGGAACAAGCGCTGGATCTGCTCAGCGGAAAGCGTTATGATATTATTTTGGCTGCCATAGAAGCATTGCGTTCTGAAACGACCAATGGTTACACCGATACACTTCACCGTTTCTGGGATATTTCTCCATCCGTTGAAGTCATTGTTGTCGCCGCCCAGGAAACCATTCGCGATGCCGTCATCGCTGTGAAAGCGGGCGCCAGCGACTACCTGACCTTTCCCTTTAATCCCGAAGAGGTCAAACACACCATTGAAAATTTACATGAATTCCTCATCGTTCAGTCTGAGCTGGATTACCTGAGGGATAAATTTTGGAAATCCGATACGTTAGAACTTGTTCAAACCAGAAGCCCTCAAATGAAACTGGTTTTTGACAAGGTGCGTTCCGTTGCCCCTACCAAAAGTACTGTATTGATTATTGGAGAAACCGGAACAGGAAAAGGGGTATTGTCAAAACTGATTCATAGACACAGCCGTCGACTGAATGAAAAGTTTATCAGTGTGCACTGCGGCGCAATCCCGGACAACCTTATTGAAAGTGAGCTTTTCGGTCATGAAAAAGGGGCCTTTACCGGTGCAATAAGACGCAAACTCGGCAAATTCGAAATTGCTAAAGGGGGCACCATCTTTCTTGATGAAATCGGCACAATTTCTCCGGCGTCACAAATAAAAATTTTACAGGTGCTTCAGGATGGTATCTTTGAGCGTGTGGGAGGGGAAGAAAGCATCAGCTCAAATGTGAGAATAATTGCTGCAACCAATATGGATCTTAAAGCCATGTGCGATGAAGGGACGTTCAGAAAAGATCTATATTACAGACTGAATGTTTTCCCCATCGAAATTCCGACGCTTACAGAGAGGAAAGAGGACATCCCTTTTCTCGCGGACATATTTTTGAAGAAAATGAACAAATTTCATCAAAAAAAAATCCACGGCATTCATCCGCGAATAATAGAGGCGTTTAATAAATACACCTGGCCGGGCAACATAAGAGAACTGGAAAATCTCATGGAGCGCGCTTATATATTGGAAACGACGCATATGCTGACCCCGGAAAGCTTTCCCCGTGAACTATTTGATACCGACGAAGCTTCAACACATTTAAAAGTCAGCACTTCCTTTACTTTGGAAGAAGTGAGACGAAAGGCAATCGAAAATGTCGAAAGGCTGTATCTTAAGGAAATCCTTTCCCAAAAAAGTGGAAAAATAAAAGATACGGCAGAGGTCGCCGGCATCAGTTCGCGCCAACTAAACAAGTTGATGAAAAAACACGGGCTTCGAAAAGAAGCGTTTAAATAATCTCCTCCAGAATATATAATACCATATAATTTTATTATATTAATTCAAATACTTAAAATCTTAAATCCCATCCATTGAAATTAGCAAATTCCATACGAGGTTCTTAAGAATTCGAGGCTCTAAAATGGAAGAAGAACTTCAAGTTCCGATAATTTAATTTGCGGAATTTGAAGTTCTTTTTAATAAATTAATTAATTTCAATATATTAACATCTATATGGGCGAATAATACCTTTAAGTGGTCTCTCCGGTCAATTTTATCAGAAGGCTTTTTTTCGAACCATTCTATGCTATTTTCCTAAATTTCAATCTATTCCAATATGTTATGATTTTGGCACAAGGATTGCTATTCAATTGCTTCGTCCTGTCCATGAATGCAAAAAAATAATCGCCCCTACGGAAAATCTATCGGAAGAGACACAAATATAGTTGGAGTTGATATTCAGAGCATTATTTTTTGGTCATGACCCAGTAAAATAGGCTCTGCGCCGGTTAAATATTAACAGCAGATTTCACCGAATAGGTTATTTCACGGGGCGAGGGCAGAGATGGGACAAAAAGCCATTTATGGATAGACACCAACTAAAAATATTGGCAAAGCCAAAAATTTTTATTTTTAATTGCACAGGAACCACTTAACGTTATGCAAAACAGAACATTAGAATGCATCCAATGCGGCAATTCTTTCGAACTAACGGATTCCGAACAGGAATATTACAGGCAAAGAGGCTTTGACGAACCCAGACGATGTCCGGATTGCCGAAAGAATAAGCGGCGTGAACCCGATGATGATAACCGAAAATCTCGAAATAAAAAGAAAAAGCATTATCGAATGAAATATGATGATGATTCAATGTAAAAGGAGAATCAAGATTTGAATCCCAGCGACAGATTGTATTTTTCAAAATATGCGTTAGATTCTAACTTCAATGCTTATTCAGATGAACTTGATATATTCGAATTCGATGATGATTTGGGCCAGAACCATATTATGCATGAAAATAACTTCAGTGAATTTGATGACAATTTGTGGGAAAATAATTACCGGGACCTTAATGAAAAATGAATCAAAAACAACTGACCTATTTTAAAAATATCTTGGAGAATTGGCTCCACGAACTGTTGCATCATGCCGATGATTCAATGGGCAGATTATTAGAATCAGAATCGTCCATGCCGGATCTGCTCGATCGCGCTACCTTCGAGTCAGCCCACGACTTTAAACTGCGTATTCTTGACCGAGAAAGCATCCTGATCAACAAAATCAGGCAATCATTGGCAGACATCGAAAACGGAGAATACGGGATCTGCCAAAGATGTGGTGGTGATATTTCCATCGAACGGCTGAAAGCCCGGCCTGTTGCCCATCATTGCATTAAATGTAAAACCCGAATAGAAGCCAAGGAGCGGCTGACCGGCACATAGCGAACAATGCAAAAAAGCGCATCAATGGAATAACTTTTCACGAAAATTGGTAAAGGAGATGGTATGAACAAAGGAGATTTGATCAATGAAGTGGCAAATGTCGTCAGCACAAAAAAAGAAGCGCAAGCAGCCGTGGATTGTGTGCTGGACTCGGTTACTAAAACACTCAAAAAAGGACAGGACGTTACGTTAGTGGGCTTTGGCACATTTAAAGTCGTCAAAAGAAAAGCCAGAAAAGGACGCAATCCCGCAACCGGCGAAGAAATAGATATTAAGGCGACCAGGGCTCCGAAATTCGTTCCGGGAAAAGCCTTAAAAGAAGCTGTAAAATAAGTATCTGAGCGATCGGGGTCGTATAGATTAATTGCCCAAGGCGATGATTTCCTTTCCTCATTTCGCCGGCGGCGACGGGGAATATATCCCTCCCCGCCGCCGGCGAAATGATTTAAAAGGATTTCGGACACTGTGAGCTGATTTTATCGATCGTAAAAATTCTTTGATTGATTCATTAATGAACATAGATGATGGCTTAAACAATAAAATTATGCCGTATCAAAATGGATAATATGGAAGGATCTTTTAAAAAAATTAAAGGAGTTTTACTTCCTGTCAAATGGGATGAAAACGGTAGTGTTCAAGATATCGCCCTTTATGCAGATGACGAAAACGAATACATTATTGTAAAAAACATCAAAAGCAAAGAAATGATCAAGATGCTTCGACAGCAAGTGGAGTTATACGGAACCGTTCAGTGTAAAGAGGGAAAAAACATCATCCATGTTGAAGGTTATTCTCAGGAACCCGGCGAATAAGCGGAGCACTTTGGTTTTATCGTCATCATAGACTGCTAACATCATTACTTAAAGCTCAATTTCCATCCCTTCCTTGGCCACCACAATTTTTAGATCCCATCGATTGTTCACAAGCTCTCGGCAGTATTTTTCAAGTGCCATCAATTCCTTGTCGGTCCGCAGGGGGTCGTGATGAAAAAGAACGACTTTTTTAACATTGGCCGCGTGAGCGGAATCAATGGCGTGTTCAAAAAATGAATGCCCCCAGCCTATTTTTGATGAAATATATTCTTCCCTGGTGTATTGACAATCATGAATGAGGATATCTGCATCTCGATAAAAATCGAGTAATTTTTCATTTTCCTTACGGGCTGCTTCTTCTCCTTCAGCACGAACGACAGGATCAAAATCCGGAGCTTTTTCGTCCGTGGAAAAGATGTTCTTAAACGGTTCCGTGTCGTAGGCGGTACATAATACTTTACCGTCAAATTCAAATCGGTATCCGAGGCAAAGCAGCGGATGATTCAGATATTTTGTTTTCAGAATGATCCCGTCGCCAAGATCCATTTTGCATTCGCCAAGCTGAAAGTACTTGATATTTGCCCTAAGCTCACCATGCAGTACCGGAAAGTAACGGTACCGCAAAAGATCGCCGATAATTTTTTCAAGGGAATCATCTTCGAAGGTGATCGGCCCGTAAACATTCAGTTTCGTACCCGGAATATATATAGGTCTGAAAAAAGGAAACCCGATGATATGGTCCCAGTGAGTATGGGTTATGAATATCTCGGCAGCTATGGGACCGTCCTTGATATCTTCTGATACCAGGCGATTTCCCAGCGGATGAATCCCGGTTCCGGCATCGATAATGATGAGCCTGTTTTTTTCACTGAACCGCAATTCCAAACATGGGGTATTGCCCCCGAATTCCACCGTATTAGGTCCGGGGTATGCAATAGAACCGCGTACTCCCCAGAAGCGAAGCTTCATGGTTACCTCCTCACCCGGCAACTTTTAAAAATATTTGGGCCTTTTCTATCTCCTGCTCAACCTCGCCGTTAAACGCATCGATGTCATAAAAAGAAAAATCCGCGTTATCCGCGAGATATTGTAACGCTTCAGGCCAGACGTTTTCCATATGGTGATTTCCGGAAAAACCGATTTGGGCGCTATTTGCATAATAGTCCGAGAGAATAACGGTAAAAAGAATATCATTCTGGAAACCTTGATATGTTTCGGGGGCGTGATGAAATGTTATGGCATCTGAAATTTCTTCTCCCAGTTTCCACTTTTTAGCAATAAGGTTTCCGACGTGGGTATGATCAACTCCCAGAAGCCTTTTTTCAGAGATAAAAAGTGGTTGAGGTTTTTTCCCCGGAATGTCCAAGATATTCATGTATTCATTTGAAAATTTGCTGTTTAATGGTATTTTACCGATATCATGCAAAAGCCCTGCAATGAAGTATCCTTCCAGCAGCCTTTTATCTATGTTGCGCTTTTTGGCAATTAACTTGGCAATTACCCCGACGCCAAGGGAGTGTTCCCAGAACATATCCATGTTCAAGGCACGAAAGTTTTGGCGTTTTCCAAAGGTGTTTAACACGGTGGCGCCCAGAACCAGATTTTTAACGGTATTCATCCCCAACATAATAACCGCTCGAACCAAAGAGATGATTTCGCGCGAGAGACCAAAATAGGCCGAATTGACCAATTGCATAATTTTTCCCGTCAGCACAGGATCCAGACTGATGACTTTGGTCAAATCTATCGGCGAGGTGTTTGACTCAGCGCAGATTTCCATGACTTTGTCAATGGTTGAAGGGAAAGGCGGCAATTCCCTGATATAATGCTCGAGTATTGTTAATCGATGATGGTATTCCAACAGCAGACCACTACCCTATAAATAAATTTACTTTAAAAACAGCATTTTCTCAAAAACAAAGCAGTGCTCGATCTATTCAATTTATCGACATCCTGATTAAAAACTTAAATGAATTGTATGGATGCCGATGACAAAATATCGACCTTTAGATGTCCTGATATCACCAATCACAACGCCAAGTCAACGAGGAGTCGGGGAGTTTTAATGGCAACTATGCGAGGACTTAAGATAACGTATCATTTGCTCAAACCGGTTTATAAGGGCATATTGATTTAAATGGGCACAATATATGGCAACTTATTTTAGTGAAATACAATATATTCTAATTCAATAAAATTATATATAATTTATATATAATTCTACTTGACATAAAAGAAATACAAGTTTATGATATAACTATTAATTATAGGAAAAGACAAGACGGTGGGAAATTTTCCTCAATGAGCAAAAATCACCTAAAAAAAATCAGAGAATCATTGATGATGAGCAAAGCCGAGCTTTCCAGAAAAGCCGGGATATCACCCATTACCATCACAAGAATCGAACAGGGGATTCCTTGCAGAATGGAAACAAAGCGTAAAATACTTTTAGCTTTAGGATATAAAATTTCCGATAAGAATAAGGTCTTTTTCGAGTGAAAATCAAAGACGGAGCTCAAGGATTTATTAAAAGTTTTTGCCCGGGGTGAATGACGCCGCCACCACTCAGTTTATTGATCTTTTGCAATTCTTTCACTGTCACGCCATACCGGCGGGCAATGGTATATAGTGTTTCGCCGGATTTAACCATGTGATAGCGATTCCTCGCCGTGCTTTTGGATGTTTTTGAAAGTTTTTCTTTTCGTATTCCAGCCTTGAGAGTCTGTTGTTTGAGCATTTCAATAGCTTTTGAAATCTGATCCATCCTTGACGTCAAACTTTTCTCAGAGTGATCCAAACGGACATTAAGCTGTTCGACCGATTGGGACAGTTCTCCCATTTTTGCCATACCGTAACGTATTGCATCCAGCTGCTGATCTTTTTCTTCAACACTCTTTACACGATGTTCCAATGCATTGATCCTATTTTCAAACCCGGCCATCTTGTTTCTGGCAAAAAACAAAAGCACTAAAATTATCAGAATTAAAAAGCCGATACCCAATTTCGATAAAGGGATTTTTTGAGAAATTTTGGGAGAGTTCGGTCCGAAGTTCACTTTCTTGTTCTCTTTAAATAACGAATATTTCTCGTTATCATTAACATCATTCGGATCCGGGCCAAACCTATCCATCCTGTCATCGTCATTTTGTGTCATGATAGAACCTTTAAAATAATGTTTATATATACCCTTTCATTCAAATAAAGGGGTTGTAGCATAATTTCCACCCAATTGAAAGAAACGGTTTCACAAAAAAAAATGACTGCAAAAAGCAAAATATGAAACGGAACCTTCGGTTGTAAATCTTCGGCAATCAGGCTATTATGCAACAATCAAATTTTGCAGGAGATATCACATTGTCTTACCTATAGAATTTTATTGACAAATTTTACTATTCCTTATAGGTAGAAAATTTGGTTTTTTTAATACAAAGAAAGGGTTTTCCCCCAACATTGTTCTTTTTAAGGAGGATCGAGCGATGGCCAATGATGTAATCGGATCGGTTCTGGTTTTAGGCGGCGGGATTGCAGGAATGCAATCCGCTCTGGATCTCGCCAACGCAGGATATTACGTCTATCTCGTAGAAAAATCCCCATCCATTGGCGGGGTAATGTCCCAACTGGACAAAACGTTCCCCACCAATGATTGCGCCATGTGAATTATCTCACCGAAACTGGTCGAGGTCGGCCGGCATCTGAACATTGAAATTATCACATATGCGGATCTGGAATCCGTTGAAGGATCTGCAGGGAACTTCAAAGTAAAGGTTAGAAAACGTGCCCGCAGCATCAACATGGACCTTTGCACGGGATGCGGTAATTGCGTTGAAAACTGCCCGGTGATGTATCAGGCATATGGTTAGTTTCGTCGCTGTTGCCACCTGTAGTGATTGTTATTTATTCTCCAGAACCGTTTTGCTTGTTCGAACAATCTCGAATTTGGATATGTTACCTAAAATTTAGCCTTATTTACCTCATTGATAAGAGGTGTTCCGTTATGGAAAATAAACCGGACATCAATTGGAAGAAGATCGATGAAATTATAGAGACGTATCATAATGACCGTGAAGGTTTGTTGATGATTATGCAGGATATCAGCGACATTTATCATTATGTTCCCCCAGAAGTGGTTCCTGTTCTGGTCGATAAGCTGAGCGTAAAACCAAGCCTGGTATATAGCGTCGCCACCTTTTATAAGACGATCAGCCTTGAACCTCGTGGTAAATACATCGTCAACGTCTGTACCGGCACGGCATGCCATGTACGAGGCGCTGAAAAAATAATGGAAGCGTTGGAAGATCGCCTCCATGTCAAAGAGAATGAAACCACTAACGATCGTCTGTTTACCCTGGAGGCTGTTCGATGTGTCGGGTGCTGCGCCTCCGGGCCGGTTATTACCGTCAATCAGAATACCCATGGAGGCTTAAACCGTTCCAGTGTAGTAAAAGTCATCGATGAATATGAAAACCAACACGTTTCTTAAGCGACATGGGTAACGGAGGGTATATAACACCATGGCAAAATTAGAAAATAGATCGGCACTGGAATCATATCGAAATTCTCTTTTGACCGAGCAAGAAAACCGGAAAAAGAAATTAATTTCTCTTTGTGCAGGTTCGGGATGCGGTGCCTATGGAACTGCAAAAGTGTACAATTCGTTAATTCAGGAGTTGGCCAAGCATGGTTTGGAAAAGGAGGTGGACGTAAAGCTTTCAGGTTGTCACGGTTTCTGTGAAAAAGGACCGATTCTGGTAATTTATCCCGAAGGCATATTTTATCCACAGATAAAAGAGGAACATATTCCTGAAATTGTTGAAAAAACAATCAAGAACGGGGAACTGGTTCAATCGCTTGTTTATAAGGATCCTGCGACAAAAGAAAAAATTACATATGAAAAGGATATTTCTTTTTATAAACTTCAGCAAAGAGTTATTTTTGGGAATAACGGCGCCATCGACCCAACGAGTATTGAAGACTATATTGCGGTGGGTGGATATAACGCGTTTGAGAAAGCGCTTTTCGATATGACGCCCGAAGAAATTATCGATCAAGTCAAAAAATCGGGCTTGAGGGGTCGCGGAGGCGGCGGTTTCCCAACCGGTATCAAGTGGGAAACCTGTCGCAAGCATAACGGCGACAGGTATGTCATCTGTAATGCCGATGAAGGAGATCCCGGCGCTTATATGGATCGCAGCCTCTTGGAAGGCAACCCCCATCTGGTTTTGGAAGGTATGATTATCGGTGCCGTTGCCATCGGCGCCAATGAAGGCTATGTCTATGTACGACACGAATATCCGCTGGCGGTAAAAAATTTGTCCATTGCATTGAGACAAGCTGAAGAACTCGGGTTCCTGGGCAAAAATATCTTGGGTTCCGGATTCGATTTAAACATCCACATCAGCCGCGGCGGGGGGGCTTTTGTGTGCGGTGAATCCACCGCCTTGATGGCGTCCCTTGAGGGGATGCCCGGACGGCCCCGGGCCAAATACATCCATACGGTAGAAAAAGGATTCCGCAATAACCCGTCGAATCTGAACAACGTCGAAACATGGGCCAATGTACCGGTGATTGTTGATAAAGGAGCGGATTGGTATGCTGCCATCGGCACTAAGAGAAGCAAGGGCACCAAAATATTTTCTCTGGTCGGCAAAGTGACAAACACGGGGCTGGTGGAAGTGCCGATGGGGACGACGCTTCGCACCATTATTTACGACATCGGCGGCGGTATTCCAAATAAAAAGAAATTTAAAGCCGTTCAGACCGGAGGACCGTCGGGAGGATGTATTCCGGAGCAATTTTTAAATTTGGGCGTTGATTTTGATGAACTGACAAAAGTCGGCTCCATCATGGGCTCCGGCGGCATGATTGTAATGGACCAGGACACCTGCATGGTGGACGTGGCCCGATATTTTCTGGATTTTCTAAAAGAGGAATCTTGCGGTCAATGCAATCCCTGCCGTGAGGGAATTACGGCGATGCTGGATATTCTGACCGATATTTGCCAAGGAAAGGGGAAAGAAGGCGACATCGAGCTTTTGGAAGATCTGGGAATGATGATTCAAAAATTTTCCCTTTGCGGACTCGGGACTTCGGCGCCCAATCCGGTACTGACGACAATACTCTACTTCCGGGATGAATATGAAGCCCACATAAAAGACAAAAAATGTCCGTCGGGGGTATGTAAACCCTTATTTTATTATGAGATTGATGAAGAAGCCTGCACCGGCTGCACCCTCTGCGCCAAACGATGCCCTGAGGAAGCCATTACCGGTGAAAAGAAGAAACCGCATCATTTAGACGTGGAAAAATGCATAAAGTGCGGCATCTGTTACGATGCCTGTAAATTCGATGCCATACTCATTCAATAACCCACGGAACCAACAAGGTTAAAACCCATGATTACGTTTACGCTTAACGGAAAAAAAGTTCAGGGAGAGGAAGGACAGTATATCCTTCAAGTTGCCCAAAAGTACGGGGTTGAAATTCCGACGCTGTGTCATCATAAAGCACTCGAGCCTGCCGGAATGTGCCGTCTGTGCACCGTGGAACTTTTTGACGGTCGCCGAACTCGGTTTGTCACCGCCTGCAACTATCCCATCTGGGAAGGCATGGAAGTCAAAACCGACACCGAATCGGTGCACGAAGGCCGAAAGTTAAATGTTGAGTTATTGATGGCTCGCTGCCCGGATATCCCCGCCATAAAGGCGCTTGCAGCCCGATACGGTATTGAAGAACCACGCTTTAAGATTAAAGGTGACACCTGCATTCTTTGCGGTCTCTGCACACGTATCTGTCAAAGAATGGGTAACAGCGCCATCAGCCTCACCGGTCGAGGGGCAGAGATGAAAGTGGACACCCCGTTTCATATTCAGACCGATGTCTGTATGGCTTGCGGCGCCTGTGCTTCTGTTTGTCCCACAGGACACATTACGCTTGATAAGATTAAAGAAAATATTTCCACGCGCACGATTATAAAGATCCCTTCGGAATACGATGCCGGTCTTAAGGGCCGGAAACCGATCTATGTACCTTATGCCCAGGCCGTTCCCAATACGCCCGCCATCGACCGGACCAAATGCGTTCATTTTAAGACCGATGGATGCAAGATATGCGCCGATTTTTGTCCGGTTGGTGCCATCGATCATTCGCAGAAAGATGAAATTATCGAGTTTGACGTTGGATCTATCGTTCTGGCCCCCGGATTTGACACCTTTGACCCCAGCCGGCTTGATACCTATGCCTATACCCAGCTGCCTAATGTGGTCACCTCTTTGGAATTTGAACGGATTCTTTCCGCCACCGGCCCCTTTTCAGGACATCTGGTCAGACCGTCCGACCACAAAGAACCTCAAAAAGTCGGCTGGTTGCAATGTGTAGGTTCCAGGGATCTCAATCGTTGCGATAATGCCTACTGTTCATCGGTGTGCTGTATGTATGCCATTAAACAGACCGTCATCGCGACGGAGCACAGTAAGGATCCCCTTGACTGCGCGGTTTTTTACATGGATATGCGAACCCACGGCAAAGATTTTGATAAATATTATGAGAATGCCAAAAAACAAGGGGTCAGATTCGTCCGATCCCGAATTCACACCATTGCCCCGGTTCCGGGAACCGATGATGTGTCGGTTCGATATATCGAGGAAGACGGAACCGTCATAGACGAAATTTTCGATATGTTTGTTCTGTCCGTAGGCCTTGAAATCAATCAGGATATTGCAGATCTTTCCAAGCGTATCGGCATCGATCTCGACGAATACCGCTTTACGAAAACCGACAGTTTCCATCCCGTGGGCACCTCTGTGGAAGGCATTTATGCCTGTGGTGTGTTCACCGGTCCGAAAGATATCCCCCAGTCGGTGATGGAGGCCAGCGCTTCGGCTTGTGCGGCAACAGAGCACCTGGCCTCGGCGCGCAATACCCGGACCAAAATCCTCGAACTTCCTCCTGAAAGAGATGTCAGCGAAGAACCGCCTAAAATCGGCGTGTTCGTATGCAACTGCGGGATCAACATCGGCGGCGTGGTCAAAGTGCCGGAAGTGGTGAAGTACGCCAAAACCTTGCCCAATGTGGTGTATGTCGAAGAAAATCTCTTTAGCTGCAGCCAGGATACCCAGGATAAAATGTCCGATATCATCAATCAACAGGGGCTTAACCGCGTGGTTGTGGCCGCTTGCACCCCCAAAACCCATGAACCGCTGTTCCAGGAAACCCTGATTAACGCAGGTCTCAACAAGTATCTCTTTGAAATGGCCAATATTCGGAATCATGACTCCTGGGTCCATGCAAACGATCCGGACGCAGCGACCGAAAAAGCCAAGGATCTCATTCGGATGGCGGTGGCAAAAACCAATCTTTTGGCGCCCCTGAAGCAGACCGATCTCTCGGTATCCCATTCCGCGTTGGTTATCGGCGGGGGAATTGCCGGAATGACGGCGGCAGTTTCATTGGCACATCAGGGATATCCGGTGGATCTTGTTGAAAAAACCGACGCTTTGGGCGGCAACGCTTTGAAGCTGGGCAAAACCTCCCAAAACGAAGATGTAGAAGCTTTTGTCAAAGATCTTATTCAAACCGTTAAATCCGAAGAGCGCATTACCGTTCATACCGGAACCAGCATCAGCAATGTGGATGGCTTTGTCGGCAATTTCAAAACAGGGATTCGCAACCAGGATACAACACAAATCATCGAGCACGGCGTGGCGGTGATCGCCACCGGTGCCATAGAATATAAACCAGACGAATACTGTTATGGAAATCACCATGCCGTGCTGACCCTCCTGGAACTCGACGAACTTTTCAAAAAAAACGATCCCAGACTTGACCGGAGCGAAAATGTAGTGTTTATTCAGTGCGTGGGATCCAGAGACAAAGAACGGCCGTACTGTTCGAAAGTATGCTGTACGCATTCCGTCAAAAGTGCTATCGACTTTAAAAAAAGAAATCCGAATGTAAATGTTGCGATTCTTTACAGGGATATTCGGACGTATGGCAAAAAAGAAGATCTATATCGCGAGGCAAGAGAGGCCGGAGTGCTCTTTTTTTCGTATTCCGTCGACCAAAAACCTGAAGTGACGGCTGACGGCGATCAGGTTGTCGTTGAATTTACTGACCGGATCCTCAACCGAAAATTGGCCGTAAAAGCCGATATTCTATGTTTGGCCTCCGCCATTGTCTCCCATTGGGATCACTCACTGGCCCAACTTTTTAAAGTCCCGCTGGATTCGGATGGATGGCTCTTGGAAGCCCATCAAAAATTGCGGCCGGTAGACTTTGCCAATGACGGTATTTTCTTGTGCGGTATGGCCCATTACCCAAAGCCCATCGAAGAAAGCATCGCCCAGGCCCAGGCGGCGGCGGCGAGAGCGGCAACCGTTCTGGCCTTGGAGAGCATTAAGGTGGGCGGCATTGTCACGGATATTCGGGCCGAATTGTGTTCGGGCTGCCTGGGATGCATCAATGTCTGCCCCTATGGCGCCATCACCTTCGACAGTGAAGAATATGTGGCCAAGGTCAATGCGGCCTTGTGTAAAGGGTGCGGAGCCTGCGCAGCGGTATGCCCATCAGAGGCGCCCGCGCTCATGGGCTTTAATAACAACCAACTTTACGCCCAGATCAAGAGCGCATTGAGCGCCTGATCCGTTGGAAAGGAGAAAAATGTGAACGAGGATAGATTTGAACCGAAAATCATCGCTTTTATGTGTAACTGGTGTGCATACGGGGCGGCCGATTTGGCGGGTGTCAGTCGGCTGGCATACCCTCCCAATATTCGACCCATCCGGGTTATGTGTTCTGCCACGGTGTCGCCGCATCACATTTTGAGAGCGTTTCAAAGCGGCGCCGACGGCGTCCTGGTGGGCGGGTGACATGTCGGCGACTGCCATTACCTGTATGGTAATTATATGACGATCAAACGGATGACCTTTCTACAGGAACTCTTGGCCTTTATGGGATTGGAAAGCCGGCTGCATTTGGACTGGATATCTTCGGCGGAAGCCCAAAAATTTGTGCAGGTTGTCACCAATTTTACGAATAAAATAAAATCACTGGGCCCCAGCCCTCTGTCCGGCGAATTTGATCTGTCCGCCATTATAAGTTCATGCGAAGCGGTGCAGGATGCTGTGAGCGTGGAGGGAGGATGATATGCAGGAACAGATCAGAGAGTGGCTTGAACAAGGAAAAATAGATATATTTTTGGGGTATAAAATGATTCAGGGCCATCCGCTGCCTTATTGCTTCACCAAGGAGAATCCGGATGACCTCAATGATTTGATTGTCGGAAAGGCCCGGTATTCACTTGAAAAAATAGCCACAAAAATCGCCGCGGAGCATAAAGAATTGAAAATAGGACTTTTAACCCGGGATTGCAATCAACGGGCCTTGAATGTTCTTTATATTTGGAACCAATTGAACCCGGAAAACATTAAAACCATCGGGGTCAACTGTTGCCCGTCCAATCTCAAGGAACACGGCGACTGTTCTTATCTGGAACCGGAACTTACCCCGCCGGTCAAGAAGATGATCGGCATTGACAATAACATGGACGTTAAAATAGCGGAAGAATTCAACCAGGAAGAGAGATTCAATCGGTGGATGTATGAATTTCAGAAATGCATTAAGTGCTATGGCTGCCGAGATATTTGTCCGGTATGCTTTTGCAAGGAATGCAGTCTTGAACACACAGACCTGATCGCCACAGGCGGTATTCCGCCGGAAGTTCCGATTTTCCATCTGGTTCGGGCGGTTCATATGGGGGGCCGATGCATTGATTGCGGTCTGTGCGAGGATGCCTGTCCGGTTGATATTCCTTTGCGTCTGCTCTATCGGAAAGTCAATCAAATCATGTCCGATGTATTTGATTACACCACCGGAACCCGTGCAGACCAGTCACCGTTTAATATGCTGGGAGAAGAGGTTACACTAAAACCCAAACCCATTTAAAAACTCAACGATTGAAGCGGTGAAGTCCTTTTTTGCCGTGCCATAAAAAGGCGTCAATATTCAATCCAAAAATTTCAATGCGATAAGGAGCGATACGAATGGATTTTAAAATCATTCCTTCAACATGTTCATATTGCGGCACCGGCTGCGGTGTTCTTTTCCAGGTGATGGACGGCCGGCTTGTGGACACCATGCCCATGAAAACTCATCCGGTTAACGAGGGAAAACTATGCATTAAGGGATGGAACCTCCATGAACATGTCGTTAGCGACAAGCGTCTTAAATCACCCTTGATAAAAAAGAACGGCGAATTACAGGAAGTCACATGGGACGAGGCCATACAAGTAACGGCCGACAAATTCAAGAGCATCATTAACAACCATGGGCCGGATAGTGTCGGTGTGCTGGCTTCCGCAAAAATCACCAATGAAGAGAATTACCTGGCCCAAAAATTTGCCAGAGCAGTGATCGGGACCAACAATGTGGATCACTGCGCCCGGCTCTGACATTCCTCCACGGTGGCAGGTCTTGCCGCTGCATTTGGAAGTGGGGCCATGACCAATTCCATTGCCGAATTTGAAGATTCGGCTTGTATTTTTATCATCGGTTCGAATACGTCCGCGTGCCATCCGCTCATTGCCCGGCGTGTCTTCAGGGCCAAGGAAAAAGGCGCCAAACTCATTGTGGCCGATCCCAGAAATATCCAGATGGCCCGTTTCGCGGATGTTGTCGTCCATCATAGACTTGGGAGTGATGTGGCGTTGCTTAACGGCATGATGCATATTATTCTCAAGAACGGCTGGCATGATAAAACTTACATTGAAAATAGAACCGAAGGGTTTGATGATTTTAAGGCGGCGGTCGAGTCGTATACACCGGATAAGGTTGAAACCATCACGGGTGTGGCGCAAAGCGATCTTGAAAAAATGGCCGAACTGTATGCCGTCAATTCACCGGCGGCACTCCTCTACGCCATGGGAATCACTCAGCATACCACCGGTGTGGATAACGTCAAGTCGTGCTGCAATATCGCTATGCTTTGCGGAAATGTGGGCGTCAAAAGCGGCGGTGTGAATCCCTTGAGAGGCCAGAACAACGTTCAGGGCGCCTGCGACATGGGCGGCTTGCCCAATGTGTTTCCCGCCTATCAGCCGGTGACCGTTGAGGCCAACACTGAAAAATTTTCCAAAGCATGGGGAAAACCGCTTTCGAACAAGATTGGTTATACCGTCACCGATATGATTCAAGCCATGATTGATGGTAAATTAAAGGCCCTTTATGTCATCGGTGAGAATCCGAAAGTAAGCGATCCGGACCAGAACCATCTTGACAAGGCCCTTGCAAATCTTGAGTTTCTGGTGTGTCAGGATATTTATATAACTGAAACCGCACAGAAGGCGGATGTGGTATTTGCCGGGGTTTCGGTGGCCGAAAAGGAAGGGACATTTACCAATACCGAACGACGCTGTATGAAGGTGAATAAAGCCATTGATCCCATCGAAAATACGCTTAACGATTGGGAAATCATCTCCAGATTATCTACAGCTATGGGCTATGAGATGAATTATGAGAGTCCTGAAAAAATCTTTAACGAAATGACCACTTTGACACCGAGTTACGGCGGCATGACGTATGAAAGGATAGGTCTTGACGGACTTCAATGGCCCTGCCCGAACGCCGAGCATCCGGGAACGCCGTTTTTACATAAAGATCAATTCACCCGCGGAAAGGGCCTATTCCATGCCATCGAATATCTTGATCCTGCGGAGATGCCGGATGACGAATACCCCTATTGGCTCACCACCGGCAGGATGTTCGCTCATTTCCATACCGGCACCATGACGCGTGTCTCCCCGCATTTGCACACCGAGCAGAAAACCGGATATGTAGAAATCAACTTAAAAGACGCAAAAACGTTGGGCGTTAATGACGGCGATAGGGTGCGTCTTGCCACCCGCAGGGGAGAGATGGAAGCTGTTGCCCAAGTCGGCAAAAAGGTCAAGCCCGGCGTGCTTTTCGTTCCGTTTCATTTTGCAGAAAGTCCGGCCAACATACTTACCAATTCCGCCTTTGATCCGATTGCCAAAATTCCGGAGTTTAAAGTCTGTGCGGTAAAAATCGAAAAAGCCGCCTGATTTTAAAAGGCAGCACATTTTCTCAAAAATAAAGGCCTTTGAAAAATTGATCATTTTTCAAAGGCCTTTTCATTGACTCCGGCACCTAAGATTTCGCACACCAATAAGACTTAAAACAATCGGGAAAATCAGAAGATCGGAGGCTCTAAAACATGCCAACCTTCTTACCTTCCCACCGCCTCACCTTCTATCTCTTCACCTTCTTACTTTCGTATCTTTCAAAATCTTTGTGTTTATTCGTGTTCATCCGTGGTCCCCCTTATCCTCTTTCCTCTTTTCTCTTTCTGGCTTAAAGGTTTTGGTCAGCCGTCTTCGCCATCGTAGCCTTTTGGCTACGATGGCTGAATTGAATACAGGTACTATGTGTCGAATGTGTCTCCGGCTTTTAATCCCCTTTCGGCAGCAAATTCAGCCGCCGCCGTTTTCCCGCCTTTTGTGGGTCTTATCTTTCCCACAATCAGCTGTCCCCCGGATAACGCCAGGTGAATCCCTTTGTCCGTAATATCCAGTATGGTTCCGGGGGTTTCATCCGAGATTTTTACGATGCGTTTCGCACCGTAAAAACGAATTTTTTCCCCTTTCAAGAATGCAAAAGCACCGGGTTGAGGGTCACACCCGCGAATCAGGTTGTAAAGCTCATCTGCCGGCTTTTTCCAATTGATGTCCGCCACCCGGTCATCGCAAGGCGGTTCATAGGTGGCCCCGGCTTCGTCCTGAACGATTTTGGGAGCATTGCCAGCATTTATAAGATCGATGGACTCTAAAACCGCGTCAACCCCCATGGGAAAGAGATGGTTGAAATAGAGGGAACCGGTGGTGTCATCCGGTCCGATGGCGATCTCTTTTTGAAGAAGTATTGGGCCGGTATCGATACCTTCGTCCGGCCAGAAGATACTCAATCCGGTTTTGTTGTCCCCCATAATCACGGCCCAGTTAATGCCGCTGGCGCCGCGATGACGCGGCAAGAGAGACGGATGATAACAGATGGTGCCGTAAGAGGGAACATCAAAAAAACGTGCCGGAGTAATCGTCGTAACAAACGCCATAACGGTGAGATCGGAATTCAGATTCTCGTATTCGGCAAAAACC
>Ga0210077_1000344_pt1 | contig 18737 bp, 19 predicted proteins | sample RushMan_CattailN_5_FD_185556 | JGI IMG/M metagenome (GOLD analysis project Ga0210077, IMG submission 185556) | Wetland microbial communities from San Francisco Bay, California, USA, that impact long-term carbon sequestration -... | ecosystem: Environmental > Aquatic > Marine > Wetlands ... | reverse complement strand
ATGGTTAGGCAATTTTTTTCCGCCTAACTGTTTTTATTGATGCGCTCTGGCATGACATATATCCAGAAAATATTTGCCCTGGTTCGATCCGCCACGGGGCATGATCTGTCCCATTGCAAGCAGACCACCATTCGCCGCAGAATCGAGCGGCGAATGGCCATCCATCAAATTATTCCCACATCAGGAGGTTTCGGATTGCTGGGCGGTACTCTGGTGCAGTATTTACCGGAGAAATATGCCCCCGAATGTGCGGATTGTCACAAAGCCAATGGTAAAATGGTAGAACAATATAATGTAATTTCTAAAGATGTCGCTGACATTGGATAAAAAAGACCTTTTGAGTGCCATATTGGCAAATCATAAATGGATGCGGAAAAAAGCATAAAAAATAAAATTTCAGAACCTTTCGGTAATCTCTTTATACCTGAAGCAACTTTTAATATGATCATTCACCATACCGGTGGCTTGCATGTGCGCATAAACAATGGTTGACCCGACGAACTTGAATCCCCTTTTTTTTAAATCTTTGCTGATACGATCGGACAATTCCGTTCTCGCGGGAATCTCTTCTAAGAATTCGAATCCACTGTGGATCGGTTCGCCGCCTGTAAATTCCCATATGTATTTGTTGAAGGTCCCGAATTCTTTTCTGACGTCAATAAAAGCCTTTGCATTTCTAATCGCACTCTCAATCTTTAACCTGTTGCGGATGATTCCGCTGTCATTTAACAGGGAATGTATCTTTTTCCGATCATACGCTGCAATTTTGTTGAAATCAAAATTATCAAAAGCCTTTCTGAAATTTTCTCTTTTTTTCAAAATCGTCAGCCAGCTCAGCCCTGCCTGAAATCCTTCAAGGATAAGAAATTCAAAGAGTTTTTTGTCGTTATGCAACGGAACTCCCCATTCTTTGTCATGGTATTTTATCAGAAGAGGATCTCCTTTAGGCCAGGAACAGGTTTGTTTATCGTTTTTCATTGGATAAGATTCCTGTTGGAACATAAATAGAGTAAAACAGAGGAACATATATTACGAACACCACCATCAAAAGTTGCTTGATCAATTTTTCCTATCATGCAAAAAAGACAGATTCAATGTGAAATCATCACACCGGGATATTTTTAAATGCCGTTTCTTTCTACGTCAAATTACAGGCCTGGGCTATTATTCAAAAACGCGCATATTCAGACCATCTATCCGCCGCTTTTTAGAAAGGTAAAAAACATCCATTATGAGCGGGAAAGGATATTTACTCCGGATCATGATTTCATTGACATAGACTGGTCCCGGGCCGGCGGAGACAAAGTGGTCATTATATTACATGGGTTGGAAGGCCATTCGCGGCGTTCATATGTGCTCGGAATGATAAGAGCATTCAACACGAGAAGATGGGATGCCGTTGCCTTTAATTTCCGCGGATGCAGTGGTCAACCCAATCGGCTCATTAGATCCTATCACTGCGGTGCAACGGAAGATCTTCATACTGTTCTGCGTCACGTAATGAATCGTAAGCGCTATACATGTATTTCACTGGTCGGTTTCAGTGTGGGAGGCAATTTGGCCCTGATGTATCTGGGGGAGAAAAAATACCCAATATCTCCCCTGATTAAAAGCGCTGCGGCTGTTTCAGTGCCTTGTGATCTGGAATCCTGTGCCAATAAACTTGCACAGCGGTCCAATATCCTCTATATGAAACGGTTTTTAATGATGTTTCATAACAAGATACGGATTAAGATGCGCATGATGCCCAATGAAATCGATGATTCAAATTATCATTTGATCCGAACATTCAAAGATTTTGACGATCAATATACGGCGCCCATTCATGGATTTTCAAGTGCAAGAGATTACTGGAACAAATGCAGCTGCAGGCAATTTCTTCTTGGGATCGATATTCCGGTGCTGTTGATCAGTGCCCGAGATGATCCCTTTTTAGGTAAAGAATGTTATCCCGTTAACGAGGCAAAAAACAGCCGCCTTCTTTATTTTGAAATGCCGGATCATGGGGGACATGTGGGTTTCGTCGATTTTAAACAAAGCGGTGAATATTGGCATGAAAATCGGATTGCGGCGTTTGTTACTAAAAAGGCTTGATTTGCTTTCGCCATGATGAGAAACTTGGAGGATCGAGCTATGAGAAATAAAAACACGATAAATTCCTGCTTGTTATTTTTCATCGGCATTATTTTTTTAACCTTGCCTTATGCAAAAGCAGAAGGAGGCACCATGAAATTGATAAGTCCTGCCTTTGATGAAGGCGGAATAATCCCTGAAAAATACACTTGCGACGGAGCCGATCTGTCTCCACCTTTAAAATGGGACTCGCTTCCGGAAGGCACGAAGAGCCTTGCGCTCATCTGTGACGACCCGGATGCACCAATGGGCACATGGGTGCACTGGGTCTATTATGATATCCCGGTATCGACCCAAGGCGTCCCTGAAAATGTTGGCGGCGATGATCGCCCGGAAATCGGCGGGACCCAGGGGATCAATGATTTTCGCCGGATCGGTTACGGCGGTCCATGCCCTCCTGGCGGAACCCATCGATATTATTTTAAATTATATGCGATTGACACTCTGCTGAACCTGTCTCCCGGCGCTACAAAAAAGCAGCTTATCAACGCAATGGAAAATCATATTGTCGGCCGGGTGCAGTTAATGGGTAAGTATCGGCGGTAATCGAATTGAACGGCGAGCGTAATCCGTGCAGCCGGTTTTAATTGAAAAGTTGTCAAAATATTGACGAAAATCGATGTTTCTTTCAGTCTCAAAGTCGCTTTCGCAGGTAAAATTCGGTCAACCGATTAAAAATATAGAACATATTTTGTTGAGGCGTGTTTCAATAAATCCGTGGCATGAATCGTGCAACCACACGCACCGACGTCTGTTTGCCCGACAGCATGACATCAATTAGACAATAGGGAGAATCATGATATCCAGAAGCATGATGATAAGAAGAATTTTTTGTGCCGTTGCAGTGGTACTGCTCATCAGCCAAGTCGCTTGGTCAGATGAAAAAACTGCGGCAAAAGAATTGCTGGTATCTAAAATTGAAGCAGCACTTTCCGTATTGCAAAGAAAAGATCTCGTTCAACAAGAGAAAAATAAACAGGTAACCGCTATCGTAGAGCCGATTTTCGACTTCAATCTCATGGCAAAACTCGCGTTGGGAAGAAAATACTGGCCGGGTCTTTCAGAAAAAAACAGGAAGAAATTTATCGATCTTTTTGTTGAGCGGTTAAAGGCGACATACATTGACAAATTATCTCATTATAAGAATGAGAAAGTGGTGTATGAATCGCCTGTCCAAAATGGAATAAAAATTCAAATACCGACCAAAGTGATTTCTAAAAACAAAGATTACAGTATGTTATACAAACTTTACAAATCGTCAAACGGCTATAAAATTTATGACATAGAGATCGAAGGTGTCAGCCTTATTTCGACATACCGGTCTCAATTTTACGACATACTCAGCAAAGGCACCATTGACGACCTTCTTTTGAAACTCGAAAAACCTGAAAATACATAATCGCTTTTAAACAGAAGTTATTTGAATGCGTCTGTTTCAATACTTTTTATGAATACATCGTCTTCGTTGTTTGCACAGTTTTTCGACAAGTTTATCTTGAGATGGCCCAAAGGTGTGATTATCTGCCTGGTCGTGCTGGTTTCCTTTTTAGGGTACCAAGCAAAAAACTTTAGACTCGATGCATCGGCGGAAACGCTGTTGCTCGAGAATGACAAGGCCCTTCAGTATTCACGGCTCATTGATTCCCGATACGGACTTGAGGATTATCTGGTCGTCACCTATGCTCCTAAAAAAGGGGATCTCTTTGACGATGCCTCCCTTAGAAATCTCTCTCGTCTAAACGATGATTTAGAGAAACTGAAACATGTTTCGAAGGTTTTTTCGATACTGGATGCTCCGCTGCTTGAAAGTCCGCCGGTTCCGATCAAAGAACTGACCGGCAACTTACCCACTCTGGAATCCCCAAAGGTTGATAAAAAGCTGGCGAAGATCGAATTTGAAAAAAGTCCGCTGTATCGAAATCTTCTGGTAAGCCCGGATCTAAAGACCACTGCACTGCTCATCTACTTTCCCATTGATAAAGTTTACCGGAATCTGCTTGAAACCCGCGAGCGTCTCAGACGGGAAAAAGCCGCAAGGACTCTTACTCCCAAGGAAACACTTGAACTCAAAACGGTTGTTGCGGAATTTAGAAATCATCGGGACCTGATGAAGAAGATCCGTCATCAGGACATTGTTTCAATCCACAGGATTATGAACCATTACCGTGGTGACGCCAAGCTCTTTCTCGGAGGCGTCAGCATGATTGCGGACGATTTGATCGGATTTATCAGAAACGATCTAAAAGTATTCGGTTTGGGCGTATTGTTTTTCATGGTCCTTACCTTGGGCATCATTTTCAGAAGATTGCGCTGGATATTTTTGCCGATAATCTGCTGCGCCTTTTCAGTAGTTTCCATGATGGGGCTGTTGGGACTGTTTGACTGGGAAGTCACCGTTATATCATCTAATTTTATTTCATTGCAGCTTATCATTACCATGGCGATTACCATTCATCTGATTGTGCGTTACCGCGAACTTTGTATTATAAACCCCGAGGCCTCGCAGCGAGACCTGGTTTTAGATACGGTCAGCTTAATGGGAAAACCCTGCTTGTATGCCGATTTGACGACAATTGCCGGATTTGGTTCGTTGCTGCTTTGCAATATTCTTCCGGTGATTACTTTTGGATGGATGATGAGCGCCGGCATTTTCGTATCCCTGGTCATGACATTTCTCCTTTTCCCTTGCATATTGGTGCTGATGAGCAAAGAGACGCCGCCGATGGGAAGAAAACCACACTTTTCATTGACGCCTTTTTTGGGCAAGTTTACCGAAGCACATGGTGTATTAATATTGGTCATCAGCGGCATCGCTCTTGTTTTGAGCGCCGTCGGCATAGCAAGACTCACGGTAGAAAACAGTTTTATCGATTATTTTAAACATACCACCGAGATTTATCAGGGAATGAAAACCATTGATCAAAACCTGGGCGGCACCACTCCTTTGGATGTGATTGTCGATTTTAAAACACCCGAAGCAACCAAACCAAGCCCAGCCCCGGAACCGGCTAAAAACAAGGGTAATGAGTTCGATGAATTTAGTGAATTCGATCAGGCCCAAACAGAAAAAAAGTACTGGTTTACGTCGGAAAAAATGGACCTTGTTATGAAAATTCACAATTATCTTAACCAATTGCCTCAAACCGGCAAAATCCTTTCGCTGGGGACGCTTTTAAAAATTACAGAACAACTCAACCACAATAAGCCCCTTGATAATTTCGAACTGGCATTGCTTTACAGAGAACTTCCCGAGCGGTTCAAGAGCATGGTTTTATCGCCATACGTATCCCTCGACCACAATGAGGTTCGCTTCTCGATTCGGGTGAGGGATTCTGAAAAAACATTAAAGCGAAATCAGCTGCTGGAAAAAATCCGTAAAGATTTGGTGAGCCAATTCGGCTTGAGTGAAGACCAGGTCCATTTAACCGGAATGATGGTATTATACAACAACATGTTGCAAAGCCTTTTCAGGTCGCAAATTCAAACCTTGGGAGTGGTGATTCTGGCCCTGATGGTCATGTTTATGATTTTGTTCAGATCGTTGAAAATCGCTCTGATTGCCATTTTCCCCAATCTGCTTTCCATCGGCGTGATCCTCGGTGTCATGGGCTGGCTGAATATTCCCCTTGATATGATGACCATTACCATTGCCTCCATCAGTGTCGGCATTGCCGTGGATGACACCATTCATTATATACACCGGTTCGGCAATGAATTTCGATTGGATCGGGATTATATCAAAACATTGCACCGGTGCCATGGAAGCATCGGCCATGCCATGTTTTATACGTCGATAACCATTATCATCGGTTTTTCAATCCTGGTGCTGTCCAATTTCATACCCAGCATCTATTTTGGTCTGCTGACGGGATTGGCAATGGTGATTGCATTGATAGCAGCGCTGACGCTGCTGCCTGAATTGTTGGTCGTTTTTAAACCGTTTGGTCCCGAGGTGAAAGAAGATCCGATGGATGCTTAGTGATATGATGAAAAAACTGTTTATTTATCTGCCGCCGACACTTTTTCTTTTAATGCTGTTGTTCGCCGGATGTGCCCACAAGCCCATGGGTTCATTAAAAGAGACACCTCATGATGCTGCAACGGATCGATCGACGAAGACAACACCCGACAAAAAAGACGGCCTCGTTTCAACTCCGGGTGCGGCAGGTAACAAAGAAGATGAATTTTTTGAAGAGGAGTTTGAGACGCGCCATGTGCAGGTGGCGGATCCTTTATATATCTGGAACAAGGGGATGTACTATTTCAATGACAAGCTGTATTTCTGGTTGCTCAAACCACTGGCCAAAGGGTATCGGGCGATTACGCCGGATTTCGTCAGAGAAGGCGCGAGAAATTTTTTTCAGAACCTGATGACGCCGATTCGATTGGTCAACTGCCTGCTTCAGGGAAAAGGAAATGAAGCCGGGTCCGAGCTTACTAAATTTTTTATCAATACCATTCTCGGGGGGCTTGGATTTGAAAATTTTGCCAGCCGATATCCTGAGCTTGCTGTTCCCGATGATGAGGATTTTGGACAGACACTTGCCAAATACGGCATCGGCAACGGAATTTACATTGTATGGCCGATTTTGGGACCATCCACGCTGCGCGATTCGATCGGGATGTTCGGGGATGGATTTCTATACCCGGTCAATTATGTCACACCTGTGGAAGCGGAACTGGGCATCAGGGCGCTGGACTCCGTCAATCAAACCTCTTTTCATATCGGTGAATATGAGGCGCTGAAAGAAGCGTCCGTGGATCCCTACGTGGCAATACGAAATTCTTATCTGCAGTACAGGGAACAGAAGGTCAAGCAATAGAGGCAATAGGGGTAAATACTTTTTCGAATCAAAGTAGAAATTGCGAGATAGTGTCCATCCATAAATGGTCTTTTTGCCCAATCTCTTCGTTATGCTCAAAAAATAATCCTCGCAATATCAACTATATGCCTGCGGTTATTTTTTTCGCATGCCTTGATCTTGAACAAAAATCCTCATTTATGGACGGACACTAGTTAATTGTAAAGGAGAAGAATTAGGATGGCGGACGTGACTGTAGATCGACGGTTTTTTATAAAAGTATTTGCACAAACCGCTTTATGCAGTGTATTCCCTGTATCGGCTCTCGCGGCCATTGACCGGCTGGCAGCGCCAAAACGCACCCTCTTAATGTATAATATTCACACCGATCAAAGGCTCGATGCGCGTTATTACACCCGAGGCCGCTATCAGCCTGATGCGCTGAAGGAAATTAACTATATTCTCAGAGATTATCGTACCGGAGAAGTTAAACCCATTCGCAAAGAACTGCTGAATCTGCTGTATTCCATTTCCAGGACGCTGGACCGGCCGCCTCAGTTCGATATTATTTCCGGGTACCGTTCTCCAGAAACTAACGCAATGCTGCGAAGAAGAAGTAAAAATGTTGCCAAGAACAGTTTGCACATGGAAGGTGAAGCCGTCGATATACGGATTCCGGGTTGTGACACGAGACGGTTGCGGAACATCTGTATGAAGTTGAAATCCGGCGGGGTAGGGTACTATCCCAAGTCCGATTTCGTGCATGTGGATATCGGCAGCGTGCGGTACTGGTAAAAGTTCAAGCTTCGCACCCTTAATTTCCATCAACGCGATCATATTCATCTGATGTTTGCATTGAGTAAAAAATTACTCATATTTTAAGATATTTACTTCACAATTTTACATCACTCTTCATCAAGCCGCACGTCCAACGATTTATTAATACTGTCTAAATAATTGATATTTAAGATGTTATTATTAAAAAAGCGTTTTTGGCATGCGATCTGCAATGCAAAAGGAAAATTGCCGAAGTCGTAAACTTAAGGGTTTAAACAATGAGTGGAATATAAAGATATGAGCAAAAACAGTCTCAAAGAAATCAGAGAATCTTTGATGATAAGCAAGGCCGAACTCTCCAGAAACGCCCAAATTTCACCCCTTACCATTACACGCATAGAAAACGGAATGTCATGCAGACCGGAAACAAAACGGAAGATTGTTTTGGCTTTAGGGTTAAAGATCACGGATAAGAAAAAAATATTTGCCGAAAATGCGGCGTGACATCCTAATTTCCTTACCTTTTATCTTGGCATCGGTCTTTACATTTATCGATTGACTCAAACCCGATTCCTTTGATAATCATGGCATTATTTTTGGTTCCAAAATTTTAGTTTTGCAGATTTGAAATTTATGGCATTTGTCAAATCCACATATTTGCGATCAATGGGAGCGCAAATCCTCTGCCTGCTTTTGTTTGGCCTGGCTGGAGTTGCATCCGCCGGTAAAATCGATGATGTTCGCGCGAGCGTATTTGCATGGTGCAAATCCTGGCAAAATCGCGACATAGACACCTATATGTCTTATTACAGTCAAAATTTTCGATCCAAAGGGCTTGATTACCGGGGCTGGATGCAGAAGAAAAAAAAGCGTTTTAATGTGATCAGTGATTTGCGGGTGGACATATCCGATCTGGGGGTTTTTATCGAAGGGGAGTCTGCCGTTGCAAGATTTATTCAGCGATATCAGGATTCGAAGATTTCAGATGTCGGCGAAAAAACGCTGACCATGATAAATACAGGCGGCAAATGGAAAATAATATCGGAAACGTGGAAGCCGTTAAAAACGCTCACCCGAATCACCGGTAAATGGAAAACCGCATCTGAGCCAAAGAAAACAAAGCCGCTGTTTCTTCCGGATGGTAACGCAAAGCAAAATCAAACCGGGAACACCTTATCGCAACACACTATCATTGTTAAGAGTATTACGTTTGAACCCCAAAAAAATCTGGAGAAGGTCTTTATTGCTTCAAATAAATATTTTGCTCCCAAAATATTGACAGTGGAAGGCGACCATCCGGAGGTCGTTATTGATATTAAGCCTGTTTCTTCTTGGAGCGGACCTTACAAAACCCCGACAAACGGGAATGTGATCCGGCAAATAAGAACATATTTGCACCCTGGTTCCGCCACCTTGAGGATTGTCCTGGACCTCAATCCGTCGGAGAATTACCATATCAATCAAATCTACTATGAGAAGAAGAACATCTATTGCATTGAAATTAGATAGTTGGATACTTTTTAGTGTCCGAACGGAAAGCAATTTTCCTTTGCCTTGCTTTTGACTTCCGACTTCCGACCGCTGTTATCTGTTCTCAGGCCACCTTCCAGTATTTTTCTCCGAAAAACAACGGTAGTTCAGCGGCGCAAACCGGTCCGACGTTAACGGATCGGCTGCTTAGCTCAGCCAGATCGTCCCGAATGCTGGCTGCAAAGCCCGGCAAAAAGAGGGCGGATTCCGGCGCAATGTCATCGATATTTTCGCGGCGGATTCCCTTCATCACCCGCTCAGCGGTCATAACCTTATAAACGATCGCCATATCCACGGTATGCCCGTCCGTGTCCACAACCAAATACCAGAACGGACTCAGTGTGGTGGAAAGCACCGCAGTGAGAACTTCACCGGTGATCGTCGAGTTGCCGGACACTAAAATCGGCGAATCTTTTCCGGGATGATTAATGGGAAAGAGACCTATGGGGCCGGGGGCCGGAAGCTGCAACACCTCTACCTCGGGCAAAATTTCATTGGGCCTGACTGCCCAGAGTAGAGATAAAAAACGCATCTTAGCCATCTTGCAATGTAGGGGGTTAAGTCGACCGGAACGGAGTTTTTCCAAAAACTCTTCTCTGCTGAAAAACCCGCAGGCTCTGCAGTCGTTGGGAGAGATGTACGATTCTATTTCTATTTTTCCCTCATAAAGATCCGCCCGAAGCATCGCCACCTCCTAATGGATATCCAGCAAAAATTATAGCGTGAAAGTCATATCGCAAGCCACGGCAAAACAGTCAAGGGGATGATTTCTGTCAGCGATGATCTCTTTGCAAATCTCGACCATGTGTTCCACTTGCTGATCGCTTCTTTCCTGGTTTAGATGAAACAGGCCGAACTGTTTGACCCCCGCATCAATCGCCAGATCAAGGGTTTCCGTGAATACCGAGTGCCCCCATTCAATTTTTAAAGGGTATTCTTCAGGCATATACTCGGCATCATGGATCAGAAGATCAGCGCCTGTGGAAAATTCCAGATAGTCCCTGGAGGGCAGGCCGCCCGGGTGTATAAAACCGAGTTCGTTGTCTGTTAAAAAGACAAATGATTTTCCGTCTTCGGTAAACTTATACCCGCTGCCTTTGTCGGGATGGCTGATAGGAATAGGCGTAATGGTCACCGAACCGATCTCAAACGCCGCGGCAGATGTTTCCATATATTCTATTTTCGCACTAATTTCAGAATATCTGACCGGAAAACTCGGAGGGGTCATAATACCCGAGAGAATAGTTTCTACGAATTTGCTGTGAAAAGGGCATCTGTACATTCTGAATTCAGCCTTCTTTTCATACAGCGGTTTGAAAAATGGAAATCCCATTAAATGATCCCAATGGGAATGCGTAAACAGGAGGTTATACTTGTAACGATTTTCATCCATCAAGCTGTTGCCCAGCCTTCGTATGCCGGTTCCGGCATCCACAATAATAATATCATCGCTTTTGGTTCTGATTTCAAGACAGGTGGTATCCCCGCCGTATTTGATATATTCTACTCCGGAAACAGGGATGGAGCCCCGCGAACCCCAGCATTTAATAAGCATCGTTAATCCTTTTTCCCTAAGAGGGTATGCCAAATACCGTCGCATTCCCAAGAGTTAATAATGTTTATTCGATTACGGAATAAATCGGCCCGTACCGCTGTTGCCTGGCTTCGCAACAGGCCGGACAGAATGAACCACTTTCTATTATAAAACTTCCGGGAAGCAATCAGATCCTTCATTACATCATAATGAATATTCGCTATCACAAGATCAGAAGCGGAGTCAATAAAATCTTCCGCTCGTCCCTGAACAACCATGATAGCATTTTCAAGATTATTTAAGCGTATATTCCGCAATGCTGTAGTCGCGGCCAGAAAATTAAGGTCAACGGCAAGTATTCTGCTGCACCCGAGCAGTGAGGCGGCCAGGGCAAGGATTCCCGTTCCTGTTCCGAAATCTATGGCTGATTTGATTTGATCGCTCGAAAATACCATCTCAAGAGCTTTTATGCAGTCCCGTGTCGTGCGATGCAAGCCGTTTCCGAATACAACGCCGGGATCCAGCAGGATGGTAAGCGCTTCACGGCATCGGTTCTTTTTCTTCTCGTTTCTTTGCCAGGGGGGTACAACATGAAACCGGCCGACGTTAAATGGCTCGATCTTACTTCCCTGCCATTGGTCGTAGGTCATGTGAAATTCTTCAAGAAAGACCAATTCAGGGTTTGAATTCAGTATGCCCTCAACTTCATCCGAAGAGGGCTTTGAGAAAAAGAGAAAAGAATATTCATTCTCTTGCCAGTTGCCGATAAAAGCACTCTCGAAAACCGAATTTATGGGATTCGGTCGTCCTTTAAGATAGTAAATATAAAGATCATTATAAGGATTTTCTAACGATTCTTCCGGATCTTTACAGGTGCGCATGAGTTTATTTATCTTCAGAATAAGAATTCCTGTACCAGTCCAGGGGGTCCAGCAATGAATACCCCATATTCTTGAGTTTCGTTTTCAACGGGCCGATATTTTGAGTTAAGAGATACGGAAACACTGCACGCTTTCCTTCTTCCCAGTATCTGGATACCAGAATACTTCCGAATGAAATCTTTTCTTCCGATACGGCATCGACAATTTTTTTCATTTGGCCGATTTTATCTTCCACCAATAAGCATAATAATGTTCCGGGATCTTCGAGCCCCAAGACATTGATAAATTCTCGAAAAAGGTCTCGGGTAGTAATTATGCCGATGAGCTTTCCTTGATGATCGACAACGGGAAGTGATCCAAAACGCTTTTTCTGCAATAAGAGCAGCGCATCTTGAATGGTATCTAAAGGAGAAATGGATACCGGATTTTTTGTCATAATCCCATCTATTTTACTTGATGTTATTTTTTCCATGTTGTCTTTTTCGGCCAACTGAGAAGAGGGCAGGGCGCTCCTGATGTCTCGATCCGTGACGATTCCGATGAGCAGATTATTCTCTTCGACAACAGGAAGGTGCCGGATGTGATGCTCGGCCATTTTATCCTGTGCAATAGAGATATCAGCATCTTTGTCAATGGTGACTACATTTCTGGTCATTACCTTGCTGATAAACATTTGGCCCTCCCATGGTTACAAATCCTTAGAAGTGGTTTCAAAACCTCCCCTCGGGCTCAATCTCCGTGTTGGACTGAGACGGTCAATCCTCGAAATATTCCCGATATTCCTGCGGTTGGCCGCCTCAGTCCGCCTTGACCTTAAACCCGATTGAAGGTTTTGAAACCACTTCTAATCTTTTGAGTTGTCCGGGTTAATGATTCAATAAAATATTGACATGATTCGCCGCCAGCTCCGGAAGGCGTTCGAGGCAGTATCCCCCTTCCAAAACCGAAATTACCCTTCCGTCGGCGTAAAGTCCGGCCAGGGCGACAATCCTTTCCATTATTTTTGAATATCCCTGCGTTGAGAGCGTTATGTCGGACATGTCATCATCGATATGGGCATCAAATCCTGTTGATACCAGGATTACCTCAGGACTGAAAGCCTCCAGAACCGGAAGAAGGTCTCTTTGAATCAGCCCCAGATACTCCTTGTCTCCATGACCCGGCAAGATTGGGTAATTCCGTGTTGTTCCGACACCCGGACCGTTTCCGTTTTCAAAAGCCCGTCCGGTTCCGGGAAACGCAAATGTCGGATGCTGGTGGATGGAGTAGTAAAATATTCCCGGATCCTCTTCAAAGGCGTGCTGCGTGCCGTTGCCGTGATGAACGTCAATATCCACGATGGCAATCCGTTTAATACCCCATTCTATTTGAAGATACTTGGCGGCAATGGCAATATTGTTGAAATAGCAAAATCCCATGGCCAAGGCATGTTCCGCATGATGTCCGGGGGGTCTGACCGCACAAAATGCATTGTCGAGGTCGCCCGACATGACCGATTGGACGACTTTGATTACTCCTCCAACGGCCAGGATGGCAGTTTCAAACGTTTTAGCACACATCTGGTTGTCCGGGTAATCAAATACGGTAATGCCTGAATGGCATGAAGTTTCGAATCGGTTGATGTAGTCTTTCGAATGGATTGTTTCGATCCATTTCAGATCCGCCGGATCGGCTTGAATTAACGTAACCTTGGAAAGGAGGCCGGCGTCTTTTATTCCCCGATAAATCGCCTTTAGTCGTTCCGGCTTCTCGGGATGATTGGGACCTGTATCATGAAGCAAATATCTTTCATCGTAAAGAAAGCCTGTTTTTTTCATATTGTTACAAAATAAACTAGTCAATTATTTTATCAAAGATTTCAAACGCTGTCTTAACCGCAGTGTTTTCTTCCGGGATTTCAATAGTGGGACGCCCGTTCAAGTCATATTCATACACATCATTATCTTCGGGGAGGGTCCCGGCGAGTTCCAGGCCGTTTTCTTTAACGAAGTTTAAAACCTCATCAGATGGTGCATCTTTAACCTGATTGATGATGAGATAGCTTTTGGAAACGCCGATATTAAGGTTTTTTGCCAGATCATTAATGCGAACGGCTGCCTGGAGCCCTCGGCGGGACGTGTCTGAAATGATCAGCAAGATGTCGACATTACTGGTGGTCAGCCGGCTGATATGTTCCATTCCCGCCTCATTGTCCATGACGATATAGGGATAATTCCCGGTCAATTTTTCTAAAAATCCTGTTAGAAGCGTGTTTGCCGCACAATAGCATCCCGGGCCTTCGGGCTGGCCCATGACAACGAGGTCGAACCCTTCATCTTCGACTATCGCCTGCTGAAGTTTCATATTCATGAAAACATCCTTGGTCATTCCGCTGGGTACAATCCCTTTTTTCATCTCTTCGCGAGCGTTACCGAGCGTATCGTTGACGATAAGACCGCAGACCTCATTTAAATTTGCGTTACTGTCGGCATCCACTGCAAGGATGGGGGTTTTTTCCATCTTGACAAGATATTTGATGAGCAGTCCCGCGACGGTTGTTTTCCCGGTTCCCCCTTTGCCGGCAAGCGCAATTGAAAAAGACATATGAATTAATTTCCTTTCAACACTGTTAATAGTTATTGCCTTAAAAATTCAAAGCATAAAATTGTTATTTTGAACATATAACAATTTATACGCTATTTAGCAAGCCGAAGGAGATCGTCAAGCCCCCTTTTTTGAAAATATAAATGCGATAACCACGATATCTTAAACCCCTTGCAATCGACCGGGGCATGTGGTAAATTTTAATAAATATAAAACGCTTAAGGAGATGGTACACAAAATGGATTTTGAACTGACAAAAGCACAAAAAGAAATTCAGAAAGCCGCTATAGATTTTGCGAAAGGTGAATTTGACAAAGATCTTGCTCTTGAGTTGGACAAAAAGCACGAGTTTCCGGAAAAGATATGGAAAAAAGCCGCTGAGTTAGGGTTTGTCGGCATTCACTTTCCGGAACAATATTCAGGGCAGGGACTCGGTGTTTTGGAGAATATCCTTGTTGCCGAAGCGTTTTGCAGCAGGGATTCCACCATCGGCAGCGCTTTGATATTGGCCGGTTTTGCATCTGAATGTGTTTTGCGGTTCGGCAGCGACGCCCTTAAAGAAAAATTTTTACCGCCGGTGGCAGAAGGTAAAATGCTTTCTGCAGGAGCGTTTACAGAACCCGACCACGGGTCCGACATTACATCAATGAATACGACAGCGCAAAAAGACGGCGAAGAATGGATCATCAACGGTTCAAAAATATTCATCACCAACGGTGAGACTGCCGGCTTTTACTGCGTTCTCTGCCAGACCGATCCGGTCTGCAAACCAGCCTACCGCGGAATGAGCTTGATCCTGGCGGAGGCGGAACGCGAGGGGGTTTCCGCGACGGATGTCGGTGAAAAAATGGGGATCCATATGATGTCCACGGCAGAGGTCAATTTTAAAGATGTCCGTGTGCCGTCTTCAAATCTTATTGGAAAAGAAGGAAAGGGCTTTTATCATGTCCTCGAATTTTTTGATGAAAGCAGGATACTCATCGCCGCTCAGGCCCTTGGAACCGCCCAGGGTGCGTTTGATCGGGCATTGGCCTACGTGAAACAGAGGGAACAGTTCGGAAAAAAGATTGCGCAGTTCCAGGTCACTCAGCACAAACTGGCGGATATGGCCACCAAAATTGAACTGGCCAGGCTGATTACGTATAAAGCCGCATGGAATTTTGACCAGGGGCGGATCGACCCCAAATTGACATCCATGGCCAAAATGTTCGCCGCCCGCACTGCGGTGGAAGTTGCCGATGAAGCCATTCAGTTGCTTGGCGGATACGGATACATGGCTGAATATGAAGTTGAACGGTTTTACCGTGATGCCAAAATCACGGAAATTTATGAGGGGACCCGGGAGATTCAAAAAAATACCATTGCCGGCGCGATTATCGGGAAGTTGAAGTAAACCATCGTTAAAAAAAGGAGGTTTTTATGTTGAATATCATCAAAAAGACCATGTTGACCGGCATCGGTTTGGCCCTCATTGCAAAGGATGAGGTGGAAGATCTGGCCAAAGAACTGATTAATAAGGGTAAAATGTCTGAGAACGAAGGAACGAAATTTCTGGAAGATCTTCAGAAAAGGTATGACGAGACCCAGACAAAGCTGGAAGAAAAGGTTCAGCGTGCGGTGAAAGATTTTATGAAAAAGGCCGATGTCGTTACCGGAGACGAGTTGAAAGCGTTGAAGAAGGAAATCAGGGAACTCAAAAAGGCAATGGGCGAGAGAGAGGATTCAGCCGATCAAGAATGAGTTTTGTCACAAGGATCACAATCATTATCATCGAGTTAAAATTCAATGAGGTGTTTTTCGTTATCCAATAACTTCAATGGCGCCTTTTTTGCTCAATTGAGAATTTTCGAGGCGGAAGCACAAACCACATTCTTTCCAAATGCTGAGTATAAGAAAAATCGGTGTCGTAGGCCGAACCTACCGTAATCTTAACCGATACCGTCAAATATTGGCGATTCTTATTAAGTTCGGTTTTGGCGATCTGATAGAACTGCTAAAGATCGATCAGTACATCGAGGTCGGGCTTCAGCTCATTTCCAGAAATCGGCGGCATCCCAATGGAAAGCTTTCCAGGGCGGAAAGGGTGAGAATGGCCTTTGAGGAATTGGGTCCCACCTACGTAAAGCTCGGCCAGGTCCTCTCCACGCGGCCGGATCTCATTCCTGTTGATTTCACACAGGAACTTGCCAAACTTCAGGATAAAGTCCCCCCTTTTTCGTTTGATTCAGTGAAAATGACCCTTGAAGAAGAGTTCGGCAAACCCCTTGAAGATCTTTTTATTTTTATTGATAAAACCCCTTTTGCCTCTGCATCCATCGGGCAGGTTCATCGTGCGGAGCTGGAGAACGGCGAAATGGTGGCGGTGAAGGTCCAGCGGCCAGGCATCAAAAAAATCATAGAGATCGATCTCGAGATCATGCTTCATTTGGCCACACTGGTGGAACGGAACATCACAGAAATGGCCTTATATCGACCGGTTAAAATCGTGGAAGAATTTGCCAGAACCCTCGAGCGTGAAATCGACTATACCATTGAAGCCGGCAGTATGGAACGATTTTCACGTCACTTTCTGACGGACTCCAACGTTTATATTCCAAAAGTATTTAGGGACATATCCACCGATCGGGTGCTCACCATGGAACTGGTGGACGGCATCAAGATATCGGAGATCGATAAACTTGAATCCGCTGAACTCGACCTAAAGATGATTACTGTTCGTGGGGCCGATTTTTACCTTAAACAGGTATTTGAACTCGGTTTTTTTCACGCGGATCCCCACCCCGGGAATATTTTTATCCTTCCGGGAAATATCATTTGTCTCATCGACTTCGGCATGACCGGTGCAGTGAATCGTGAGACCAGAGAAGATTTCGTCGATTTGATCGACGGCATTATCCACCGGCAAGAAGCAAAAGTAAGCCAGGTGCTGTTGAAGCTGACCCACTGGGAAGAAGAGCCCCATATCAAACAGCTTGAAAGAGATGTATCAGATTTCATGGGACAGCACCTTTACAAACCACTGAAAGACATTGAGGTGGGCAAACTTTTGAGCCATCTGCTCGAGCTGGCTGCCCGTCATCGCCTGATGATTGCACCGGATATCTTTCTCATGATGAAAACATTGACAATGATGGAGGGAGTGGCGCTGGTACTCGATCCGAATTTTGACATGATCGCCCGGGCCGAACCGTTCATAAAACGAATCAAACTTGCCCGGTTTCATCCCGGAAGGATTGTGGATGATATGCTTCAACTCGGATCTCAGCTGCTGCAATTCGGCCGGCAGTTTCCTAAAGATATATTGGAAATTACACGGCTGATGCGAGAGCAGAAACTGGCCTTGAAAATGGAGCATAAAGGGTTTGAGACCATGCTGGCGACCTATGACAGGATCAGCAACAGAATTTCGTTTTCCATCATCATTGCCGCATTGATCATCGGTTCCGCGCTGATCGTTATTTCGGAAATTCCGCCACTTTTTTTCGGCATCTCTTTGATCGGGATCGTTTTATTTTCAACCGCAGCCATCATGGGAATCTGGCTCCTCATCGCGATTTTAAAAAAGGGAAGATTATAGCATTGTATATCCGGGACCTTCTCCTCCCTCCGGACATGTCCATGTGATATTGTCATAAGGATCTTTTATATCACAGGTTTTGCAGTGAAGGCAGTTGGAAGGATTCAGCTTGAGCCGGCGTCTCGAGGTTTTGGGGTCGATTTCGATTTCGTAGACATCGCCCGGACAGAATTTCGTGCAGGGAGACCGGTAAGTATTGTAGCATTCGTTGACACAAAGGTCTGTGTCGTGCACGATAATGTGGCTGGGCTGATCCTCCCTATGCATGGTTTTGGATAGATACACACCGGTAAGTTTGTCTACATACAAAACGCCGTCCAGCATCTTTTTATCGGGGACCTCGCGAGCCTCCTCCCGGTTTGTGTTAACCGATTTTAAGGTCTTTGCATCCCTTTGAATCGGCATGTTGTCGACAAATCCGCGTCCTTTTGTAAAATATTGGGCACCGATGTGAATCCACTTCATGGGACCTTTTTTTGAAAGGGCTTGTGAAAAATTCCTGGCTTCATAAATTTCATCGTTTGCCCAGCTTTTTTGAAACAAATCATCATAGGTTTCAAGCGTCTTTTGAGTAAAATCCGATCCTTCAAGCGCCTTGATGATCGCTTCGGCCGCCAGCGTACCCGATTTCATGGATAGGTGCACCCCCTTTAATCCGGGCGTATTTTGCATTGCGGCGCAGCCGCCCACAAAAACACCGCCGTTAACCGCAAGCCTGGGTATGGTGAAAAAGCCGCCGGAGGAAACGGTCCTGGCGCCCTGTTCCAGGACTTTTCCGCCTTTAATGATTTCAGCCACAAAAGGGTGCTGTTTGAATTTTATAAACTCATCATAAAGGTCCAGCATGGGATTCTCATAACCGAGTCCCACAAGAAAACCGATAGCGGCTTTGTTGTCTTTAATTTCATAAATAAAACCGC
>Ga0210077_1000343_pt1 | contig 18742 bp, 15 predicted proteins | sample RushMan_CattailN_5_FD_185556 | JGI IMG/M metagenome (GOLD analysis project Ga0210077, IMG submission 185556) | Wetland microbial communities from San Francisco Bay, California, USA, that impact long-term carbon sequestration -... | ecosystem: Environmental > Aquatic > Marine > Wetlands ... | reverse complement strand
TAAGCGCTGCTGCACAATATAAAGCCGGCAACCGCCGCGGTGTAGGCGTCCAGATAGATACCGAGAGTGGGCAGTCCGAAATAGAGCAAAAAAAGCTGTACCAAAAGGGGCGTTCCTCGGAAAATCGCGGCGTATCCGTTGGCTGCCTTTCGAATGACGGGATGGCCGAATGTACGTAACGTTCCGATCACGATGCCGAGACCAAGACCGATCAGCCCGGATGGAATGATCAGCTTTACGGACATGACCAATCCCCGGTTCAAAGCCGGAATCAATTGGGTTGAGTAAAATGCCGTGTCCATTTATTCGTTCTCTGCAAAGAGTTCATTGAGCCGACTGCAGAAATCCCGGGATCGGGTACATGCATTCGGAGAAAGGAGTACTTCGGGCGATCCCTGTTCAATAATCCGGCCGTTTTCCATAAAAAGTACCTCATCGGCCAAAGTCCGGGTAAAACCGATTTGATGGGTGGCCAGAACCATGGTCATGCCCCTTCGGACCAAATCTCGAATCACGGTCAACACTTCGCCGATGAGTTCAGGGTCCAGGGCGGATGTGGGTTCGTCCAAAAGCATGATTTTTGGATCCATGGCAAGCGCTCTGGCAATGGAGACCCTTTGTTTCTGACCGCCGGACAGCTCGGCCGGGTAAAGACCGATTTTATCCGCCAATCCCACCCGTTCAAGCTCGGCAACGGCTCGGTTCCGGGCCGCCTGACGGTTCATCTTTTTAACTTTACGAAGCGCAACGGCGACGTTTTCCAGTGCATTCAGATGATCGAAAAGATTGAAATCCTGGAAGATCATGCCGACCTGCTGGCGAAATGCATAGAGATCCCGTTTTCGCCGGCTTCGAATTTCATTCCCTTCCAGCCACACACGCCCCTTGTCCGGAGGAATAAGAAAATTGATGCACTGAAGGAGGGTGCTTTTGCCGGCGCCGGACGGGCCGATGAGCACCTTTAGTTCTCCTTTATGAAGACTGAGAGATACGGATTTGAGGATCTCTTTTCCTCCGAGCATTTTACAGATATTTTCGATACGCAGAATCGGCTCTTTGGGTTCCGTCATAGTTTACCTTTAGTGAGAATACCCCGGTATGCGCACCTTTGCTTCGAGTTTCAACAGCGCCCGAACCCCGATCCAGGTCAGAGCAAAGTAAAGGCATCCCGCCGTGATGTACAGAGGCAGATATTGATAGGTCCGTGAGGCGACAAAATGGCTGCGTGCCATGATTTCAGAAGTTCCGAGAACAAACGCAAGGGCGGAATCCTTGAGGATAATGGAATATTCATTGGACCATCCGGGGATTGAAAATCTAAGGGCCTGGGGTAATATAATGCTGATAATGGCTTTGATGTCGCTCATCCCTAATGCCCTTGCGGCTTGAAGCTGTCCTTTTGGCAACGAGAGGATTGCCCCTCTGAAGATCTGAGATTGGTAAGCGGCGGTTGTCATACCCAAAACAAGGGTGGATGCGGCAAAAGCGCTGAGATTCAGACCAACGAGGGTGAACAACCCGAAGTAAAAGAGAAACAGAAGCACCAGCACCGGTACACCCCTGAAGAACCAGACGTAAAGGCCCACCAACCAACGAACGGCGCGATTCCCGTAGACCTGGCCAACGGCCATGTGAACCCCCAGAACCAGACCGATTCCCATGGCGCCGATAACGATTCCCGACGTGACGAGGGCGCCGTTCAGCAGGTAGGGTAGTGCTTCAAAAATGGCCGAAAATGTATTAAGCATCGTTGGATAAAAACCTTAAGAAACACTGGAAGAGTTTGAAGTGAGCTAAAGTTTGAAGTGAGCTAAAATGGAATTCTTTCAATTATATAAAATCACCGGAGCGAAGCGACTCCATAACTTTAGGCACTTTAGCTCACTTTAGGCACTTTTAACTTTACGATTTTAAGCAAAACATCCCTTCCCAGGGGTTATATCAAGGCCGGGTTATCTATGGATTCAATGCCTGGGCTATTTCCTGAGATATTTTTTGACCAGTTCATTCCAATAGGGGTCCGCCATGAGCATTTTCAGCCCCTTATTCAACGTATTCAGCAGTTTTGTGTCCTGTTTGCGAACCGCATAGCCGAATTGTTCGTTGGGCATGCCGAAGGTGCCGAGGATCTTTACGGGTTTCTTACCGGCGGCGTCTATTGCCGGTGCATCGTCCATTGCAGCGGCGGCAATGCGGCCGTTCAAAACGTCTTCAATGGCCAGAGGGGCGGAGTCATAGTAAACCAGTTCGAAATTCCACCCATTTTTAGCGGCTTTGTCTTTGAGCCATTCCGCTTCGCTGGTCCCGCGTTGAACTCCCAGACGCTTTTTGCCCTTCAACACCTCATTCACCGTCAGGGCGGAGGCTTTTTTCCCTACAAAGACCTGTTTGATTTCCCAGTACGGAATGGTAAAGTTGACCACTTTCTGGCGTTCGGGTGTGATGCTCATTCCCGAGGCGACAAAGTCGATTTTTTTGGCTTCCAGATTGGGAATGATGCCGTCCCAGTCCATAGGCTGGTGTTTGACGGTAAACCCCATTTTTTTGGCGATCCAGTTCACCGCATCAATATCAAAGCCGCCGGGATTTCCTGATTTGTCCACATAAGCAAAAGGTGGGAAGTTGGCATCGATGCCGTTGATAAATTCTTTTGCGAAGACATTGCCGCTTGAAATCAAAAAAAGTGTCAGAACAACTGCCATGAACCACGAAAATTTTTTCATCATGCTCTCGACCTCCTAATTTTAATCGTTAACATTGGAATCCGAACGGGTTTTGTCCATATTACCAACAAAACGTGATAGTCGCCCAAACAGAAAAACATCGTTTCATCGGGATAAACAGGCTCACTTTATTGATCAGGGTTACAATTTCGCTCGATAACAGTTGAGCCCCTAACTGTCAAGATGTATCCATCCATGAATGGTTTAACAAAAATGGTGTATTACGGCCTCGAGTTCTTTTATGGCTATTTGATCCACAACGGCTTTTCCGATCCCATCGAGAAAAACAAAATAGATATGATCTCCTTCGCGTTTTTTATCCTTTTTTAAGGCATCGAAAATCCTTTTCCGTTCCGCGTGAATGGTGATCGGGAGCCCGATTCTTTGAAGCAGTGTTTTGATTCTGCCGGCATCTTCGTCCGAAAGACGGCCCTTTTTTACGGAAAGCGCTGCTGCCGTAACCATGCCGGCGCTGACGGCTTCGCCATGCGGAACCCCGGCGGTCTTTTCAAACGCGTGTCCGAAAGTGTGCCCGAAATTGAGTTTACGGCGTGCGCCCTTTTCCAGTTCATCCTGGTTGACGATGCCGGATTTGATGACGATGGAATCATAAACCAGTTTTTCGATGACGTCGATGTCGAGGGCCAATGCTTTTTGAAAATGTCTTTCCAGATACGCAAAAAGGCTGGCATCTTCGATGGCGGCATGCTTGACGATTTCCGCCATACCGTTCAGGATTTCTTTATTTGGGAGGGTGTTCAACAGCGCCGGATCGCAGATCACAAAGTCAGGCTGGTTGAAAACCCCGATCAAATTTTTATACCCCTTGAAATTGACGCCGTTTTTGCCGCCGACGCTGGCATCCACCTGAGACAAAAGCGTGGTAGAGACAAATCCGAATTTCATGCCGCGAAGAAAAGTTGAGGCCGCAAAACCGGCGATGTCACAGACAATACCGCCGCCGATCCCGACAATGAACGTGGATCGATCGGCCTCGAATTCGATAAGTTTTTCGTAGATATTGCGAACCGTATCGAGGGTTTTTATCGTTTCGCCGGTTTTAAGCGTGATCAAAGGATAGGACGGGAACTGATCTTCATAATATTTTTTGATATTGGTATCGGTGATTAAGACCGTTTTTTTCGATGGAATATATTTTTCCAAGTTTCTTAGGGTCTCACCCACGTGTATGAAGGAATCACCGGTGCTGCCGTGAATTTCAAAGGTTTTCATCCAAGGCTCCTTTTATAAAATCGTTAAACGATTTTATTTTATTACCAAAATGCTTAAAAACAGCAACAATAATCGCGACCATTTTGGGGGAAAAACAATTCTTGACAGATATAAAATATTAGCATAAAGAATCTTTACGATAAATAATCGGATAAGGAAACCTATAGATGAACCGACAATGCGTTTTTAGATGCCACACTGCCTTTGGGCGCTTCTTTTTTATCTTTAGAAGCGTCCATCCGGATCAATAACGCTACAGGTTAAAACACCCCGGATGGACCAATAAGGGTCTGTCCGGGGTTTATTTTTTTAAAGCCCCGGGAAGTCATTCTCGGGGCTTTTTTTATGAAAGGAGGGTTATCATGATTCTCGTACTGGAAAAGGAGATCACCCAGGATCAGAAGAACAATATCCGGAGCATCCTGTTCAGGGAAGGGTATATTGTTCGTGAAATGTCCGAGGCCGGACAGAACATTATCGGCGCTGTGGGAAAAGGGAATAAAGCAATCGATTTTTTTGAATCGCTTCCCGGTGTTGCCAGGGTGGTCCCGATTTCGACATCTTTCAAGCTGGTCAGCCGGCAGATGCATACCGGAGATACCCGGGTCAAGGTGGGAAATGTGGTGGTGGGCGGTGAGCGGATTACCGTCATCGCCGGCCCGTGCGCGGTGGAGAGCAGGGAGCAGGCCCTGACCATCGCCAGGGAGGTTAAAAGATACGGCGCTGTTTTGTTCCGTGGCGGCGCGTTTAAGCCCAGAACTTCTCCCTATTCGTTTCAGGGCCTCCAGGAAGAAGGACTTAAAATCCTGGCCGAGGTTCGAGAGATAACCGGGCTTGGCGTTGTGACCGAAATTACGTCTCCGGCCCAGGCGGATATGATGATGAAGTATGTCGACGTCGTCCAGGTCGGGGCACGGAACATGCAGAACTTCGAGCTGTTAAAGTGTGTCGGCCGCATCGGAAAACCCGTGGTACTCAAAAGAGGAATGTCTTCTACCATAGAGGAGTGGCTCATGTCGGCCGAATATATCCTGTCGGAAGGGAACGACAACGTTATCCTGTGTGAACGGGGGATACGGACTTTTGAACCCTATACACGCAATACCCTCGACCTGTCCGCCATTCCCGTGCTCAAGACACTCACCCATCTGCCGGTGATCATCGATCCCAGCCATGCCACCGGCATCCGGGAGAAAGTCAGCCCCATGGCACGGGCCGCCATCGCCGCCGGTGCGGACGGGTTGATGATCGAGGTGCATCACGATCCGGACCATGCCCTTTCGGACGGTCCCCAGAGTCTTTATCCGAAACAATTCGGCCAGCTGACCCGCGATCTCTATGTGATTGCACCGGTTGTGGGAAAACAGGTCGATTTTGACTATCTGGATAAGGCCAGAGCCGTTGATCGCTTGAGCCGGACCAACGGTACCCGAGTTCAACAAGCTGCATTTTTAGGGGAAATGGGAACTTTTAGCCACAAGGCCTGCATGCAGTATTTCGGCACCCAGGTCGCCGGCGTGCCCGCACCGTCATTTAAAGCGATTTTTGAAGCGGTCAAGACCGGGGAAGTTGATTTCGGCGTGGTGCCCGTGGAGAATTCCCTCTCCGGCAGCATTCATGAGAATTATGATTTTCTGTTGGAATACGATTTTAAAATTATCGGTGAAATCAAACTCCGCATCATCCATCACCTGGTCGGCTATCGCGGCGCCGGGCTCAGCGACATCAAGCGGGTCTTTTCTCAGCCGTTGATTTTTCAGCAGTGCCGCCAGTTTCTCGACCAGCATCCGGACTGGGAACTGGTTCCGGTGAAGGATACCGCCAGCGCGGTCAAGGAAATCAGCAACACAAAAAATCCTGCCGATGTAGCCATCGCAAGCCAGGAAGCCGCCGATATTCACGGCATGGCGGTGATTGAGGAAGGGATTGAAACCAATCCTCGAAATTTTACCCGGTTTGTCATTATCGGGGCTCAACCATTCGTTAAAGGACCGCGCAGCAAGTCGTCGCTCATCTTTTCCACCGGGAATCAGCCTGGCGCGCTTTTCGAGGTTTTGAAAATATTTGCCGAAAACAGCATCAACATGGTGAAACTGGAATCACGTCCCATTCACGGAAAACCATGGGAATATATGTTTTATGTCGATATCGAGGCGGATTCCGAGTCGGAAGCGTTCCAGTCCGTATTCGATCAATTGACCCAAAAAACAGATTATCTAAAGATTTTGGGTAGTTATTGAGATCCAAGTATTTACTGACAAATTTGGGCTCGATGTTGACAATTGAAAGCTGGACGGTTAATATAAATTATATTTTTGAAGGAAAGCTTTTTCAACCCAGGATAGACGGTTTTGGGTTCAGAGTTCAGAGGTTCAGAGTTCAGAGGTTCAGGGTTCCAGGTTGAAGATCCTTCTTTTTTAAGAACTTAAGATTGTTAGAAGATTGGAGAGGCTGAGAGAAGCCGACCTTCTGCCCCTATATCATAACCCATGAACGTTGAACAAGGAACCCGGAACCACTCAATTAAGATTTAACCATCATCGGCGAAAGGAGAAAGGCATGTTACGAAAAGCGACCTATAGATTGCGAGTGACCCGAAGGGAGTCCCTTTATGTTCATGATGATTTTGACCACCAGCTCCAGCTGGTTGAGCTGGAAGGCATGCCCGTTCATTATGAAGTGGGCGTTGCCGGAGAATTTGTCTCCCGCCGCAGCGTCAATTTCCATGACCGGATTGGCGGCAGCGGGCATATGCAAGGTTATGCCGTCACCAATTTCCAATATGGCTCGGTTTACAGCAAGTTCGAAGGCCATCGCGACGGAAAAAGCAAACTCACCAACGGTACGTGGGAGACCTATAAGGGAACCGGCAAGCTGGACAACATCAAAGGCAAAGGCACCTTTAAAGTCACTTCGGCGGATCAGCCCGGTGACTTTATTCTTGAAATGGATGGAAAGTATGAGCTCTGATTAAAATTGACGCTGTTTTTAAATTCAAAGGAAAAAAGCCGGCCTAATCCCCGGCTTTTTTTATGGCCCTGTGTTCTCGAACAAGCTCCATATAGTGTTCGGCGGTTTCTTTGCGTTTTTCGACGGTGGTCTCGGGGAGTACTTTTTTCAATTCACAAGGGGTGCCGGCGACCAAATGGTACGGTCCGACGACCTGCCCGTGTTTTACCACCGATCCGGCAGCGACGACCGTACCGGTTCTGATCTGTGCGCCGCCAAGGACAACGGCATTGATGCCGATCAGGCAGTAGTCTTCCACAATACAGCCGTGAACCACCGCGTTATGCCCCACCGTCACATGATTTCCAATGACTGTGGGTTTGTCATAGTCCGTATGAATGGTGCAATTGTCCTGGATATTGGTGCTTTCACCGATGGTGATCCGCTCCATATCTCCCCTGACCACCGTACCGTACCAGACGCTGGCGTTGTCTTTAATTTCAACATTTCCAATGATCACCGCCGTGGGTGCGATAAAGACATTTTTTCCGATGATCGGTGAACGGCCTTTAAATTCAAGTATCATGGTCTTTTTCCCTAAATTTTAAAGCTTTCGGTCATTCCTGCATACTTTTCACGGAGCTTCGGTTTTTCTATCTTTCCGGTGGGATTGCGGGGAACATCATCGAAAATGATTCTTCGAGGTCTTTTGTATCTGGGCAGCGCCCGGCAAAATGCATCGATTTCATCATTGGTGAGTTTTTGTCCGGCCTTTACCTGAATAATGGCCGCGGCGATTTCTCCCAGGCGGAGGCTGGGAAGGCCGATAACCGCAACGTCGTGAATATTGGGATGTGTCTGCAAAAAATCCTCAATTTCTACAGGATAAATATTTTCCCCGCCGGTGATGACGACATCTTTTTTTCGATCCACCAGCCATATAAAACCGTCTTGGTCCTGTCGTGCTACATCCCCGGTGAGGAGCCATCCGTCAATCAGCGTTTCCCGTGTTGCTTCAGGATTTTTATAATATTCTTTCATGACGCCGGACCCTTTGACCATCAGTTCTCCGGGTTGCCCCGGCACAACCGGATTCAATCGATCGTCGACAATCCGGACTTCCCAGTCAAAACCCGGCAGCCCAATGGCCCCGACCTTGTGGATGTTTTCCATCCCCAAATGGACACATCCCGGTCCGGTGCATTCGGTCAAACCATAGTTGGTATCATACTGGTGATGGGGAAAAATTCTTTTCCATTCCTTAATCAAAGACGATGGGACGGGCTGGGCTCCGATATGCATCAGCCGCCACTGGTTCAGGCGATAGTCTTTGAGCTTGATTTCCCCGCTTTGGATCGCAAAAAGGATATCGAGGGCCCAGGGGACCAGCAACCATACCACCGTCGCTTGTTCTTCGGAAACGGCTTCCATGATCCATCTGGGTTTAATTCCTTTGAGGATGACGCTCCGGGCACCGACAATGAAGTTTCCAAACCAGTGCATTTTGGCGCCGGTATGATATAATGGCGGGATACAAAGAAAGTTATCCTCATGGGTTTGCTGATGGTGCATATTTTCCAAAAAGCAGGAGAATTCGAGATTCCGATGGGTCAAAAGCGCTGCTTTTGGGGTACCTGTGGTTCCGGAAGTAAAGTATAGCGCTGCTTCATCAATAATGTCGATGTTGATTTTGGGATCCAGGCAAGGGGCGTCTTTAAGGATCTCTTGATAAGATTCGGCAAAGTCGGGTTTGAGTTCTTTTGGTCCGATAAATATGTAAGTTTCAACGAATTTGTCCAGATCATCTTTAACGGCGGCAATGCGCTCAATAAATTCCTCACCGAAAATAAAGGCTTTGGCTTCGGCGATTTGTACACACCGATGAATGGTTTTTGACACAAAACGGAAGTTAAGGGGAACCGCCCATGCTCCGGTACGGAGGATACCGAAATAGATAGGGAGCCATTCGATGCAATTGGTCATCAAATGGACAACCCGGTCCCCTTTCCGGATTCCCCGGGCGATCAGCGCCTGGGCCAGCTGATTGGCCTGGTCGTCGAATGCTTTCCAAGTGATTTCCCGGCGCCGATATTTTTCCGGCTCCCTTTCGACAATCGCCGTTTCAGCCCCGTATACGCGCGCATTTCGGGCAAGTATCTCAGTAATCAGCATGCACCATCCTTTCAATGAATCCATGTACTACGGGTGGATATCAAAACTGTGATCATCGGTCAAGATTCTAGTTCGTCTCCATCCATAAATGGTCATGTTACTATAAAATCACAAATCATTTTAGAGGCATGATTATTGCATGTAAATGATTTCGGCCATAATCTTTTTCAAATAGAAAGAGGAGTTTCGATGGATATATACGTCGCCAGACAGCCCATATTCGATATTAAAAAATGCATCTTCGGCTATGAACTTCTTTTCAGATCGAATATGACCAACTATTTTCCGGAAATTGAAAAAAATGCAGCAACATCCAAGCTGCTTTCCAACAGCTTCTTTAACATGGGGATTGAAAAGATTTCCGGTTCCAATCTGGCTTTCATCAATTTCCCCCAGGAGTTGTTGCTTAAACAGGTTCCCCTGATGTTTTCGCAGGACAAGCTGGTGGTGGAAATTCTGGAAGATGTCGAACCCATGAAAGACGTGATTGAAGCCTGCCAAGAAATTGCATTGAATGGATATATCGTTGTGCTGGATGACTTTTTTTACAAACCCGCACTGGAGCCGTTAATTGAAGTCGCGGACATTATAAAAATCGACGTTCAAGCCACCCCTTTGGAGGAGGTTGGTGATTTTGTCAAAAAAATGACGGCAAAGGGTGTCGATCTTTTGGCTGAAAAAGTGGAAACCCATGCTGAATTCAAAAAAGCCCTTGACATGGGATTTCGATATTTTCAGGGGTTCTTTTTCAGTAAACCGGAAGTTTTGAAAAGCAAGGAAATCTCCACATCCCAGATGCATCTTATGGAAATTATGGCCGAGGTCAATAAAGAGGATTTCGAATTTAACAAGCTGGAAAAAATGATCGTCAGGGATGCGTCCATATCTTATAAACTGATGCGATTGATCAATTCGGCATTCTACAAACGGGCCAAAGAAATCTCCTCTATTCGGCAAGCCATTATTATGATCGGCGAGACGGGTGTCCGGCGCTTTTTGTCTTTGATCGCCATGGCGGGATTGGCCTCCGGCAAACCCGATGAATTGATAAAGGTTTCGCTGATCCGGGCGAAATTCTGTGAACTTCTGGGAAATCATATCGGCAGCAGAACGGATCCATCCGAGCTCTTCACTCTGGGCTTGTTTTCGCTAATCGATGCGATTATGGATGATTCCATGGAGAACCTCATGTCTCAAATCCCTCTGTCCAGCGGCATCAAGGAGGTTCTCATATCCAAAGACGGTGACTTGGGGAACTTTTTAATATTGATTGAATCCTATGAAAAGGGCGATTGGGAACAAATCCAAAAAATTACGGGCAATATTGGAATCGATGAAGACGATCTTCCCCGCCATTACATGGAAGCCCTGAACTGGGCGGACAGCCTGAACGTTCTGCAGTAGGTAGTTTCAAATCTTTAACTCGTGTCCATCCATCCCCTTGACACAAAACCATTCCCATTATACTAGTGTCTATATCCTATAATTCCTTGAATTTATCTGTTTAAATAAAGCGTCGGGGAGTTTCGCTCCTATAAATGCATTTATCAGCCTCTGGCAGAAAAATTAATACCTTCTGATGTTAATTTAAGATCGACTTGTTACAAAAATCTTAACAGTTACCCGGAAACACGATTCATATAGGTTTTAACAAATGACGATGAATGCGACGAGCCCGGTTAAAAAAGATACAATCGATATGGGAAGGTTGAAAATACTTGTCTCGGACAAGACCGATGCTCCTGTGAATCGGGATCTAAGGGAACTGTTTGAATCCATTATTACCAAAATTTTAATGAAGGATGGATACCGTGCCGACGGCATTCGTCTTGCGGAACCTCATCTAATGGAACTGGACATCGAGGGGAAACACCTTGAAACCGGCTTCCCGTTTTATGCGGTCTGCAGGTATTCAGAAACAGCCGTGTCGGAGCGCGACCTTCAGGCGCTTTACGGCAGATATATGATAAGATGGCATGACGACCACCAATGTCACGGTCTTTTCATGGTCTTGCCCGGTTTTGACGAAGCCGCCGGGAAGGTTTACCGGCAACACATCGAGAATAACAAGCAGATTACCACCTTTTTGTACGAAGAAGACAACGTCTTGAAAGCGATTTCAGAAATGCCGGGACATGTTGGCCCGGACCATCTTGCCGATCGAATACCTCCGGACAAGGGTGAAACCGGTGAAAGCATATTGCTTTACACGAAAAGGGGTATGTTCTGGGTCATGTTCATGACCTCTCATGGAAAGAACCTGCCGGATAAAATCGCCTTCTTTAACGACAAAGGTGCGCCGATATCGGATCGATCCGTCATTGATTTTCTCGTGAAACTGTATCCCCGGCTTGCAGATTTTGACCACATTCTGATGGATAAGACGGTTTTGCTTCAGGCGGATCTGTTCCCGGATGCAGATCCGGTTGTAGACGTCAGCGGAAGCGTTAACTGTTTCGAATATCCGTTCCCTGCATCACCGAAACATTTTGTGGGGAGAAAATCCTTTTTCGATATTCTCGATACCTTCACCAACCAGATCCTCCATCACCAGACAAAAGATCGGGGAATCGTGATAGAATCACCCTTGGGCTGGGGAAAAAGTTCAATGGTCCTGGCGAGTGCTGCGCATGTGCAAAAGAACGGTCATCTCGCCGTTGCCGTTGATTGTCGAACGGCATCGTCATCCACGTTCGTCCAAAGTGTCATCGATCATGCCGCTTTAAAATTTAGGGATTTTGATGGAGGAAACCGCCAAGAAGATCAAAAAAAATCGACACCGGCGTTTGGCGACGCCGTCCAATGGCTTCTCGATATCGGTCAGAAGCTCGAATCTCTGAACAAACTGATGTTCATCTTCCTGGATCAGTTTGAACATGTTTTCTTTCTGCCGAATATACTCCGGCGGGTTAAAGATCTTTTTCTGAGGATCATGGATAAACAAACGAATATCGTTATGGGATTCTCGTGGGACAGAGCGTCTGAATTTTCAGATCGGACGTTTTCCGACCATGAATTTGATGCGGTTGCCGATAATTGCCGGAAAATGATTTTGCCCGCTTTTTCAAAGGCTGAAATCGATGCGCTATTAAACAGACTTGCCAAGGAATTGGACGAGCCGTTGACAAAAGATCTTCGATCCTTTCTTCATAAATTTTCACAAGGATATCCCTGGCTCCTGAAAATACTTTGCTTTCATGTCAAGATTGCGCGTCATTCCGGGATACCTCAGCCGGCTGTTCCGGGGATTCTTTTGGGCATCGAAGAGCTCTTCCAGCAGGAATTTCAACATCTGTCCGATGCCGAACGCCATACCTTGCATCAAATCGCCGAATCGGTTCCCGGACGATTTTCAGCGTCATTTGAAACCATCGATCATCAGGTGATTCAAAGCCTGGTCCGCCGGGGATTGATTAAACGCATGGGTATGACCGCGGACGTTTCATGGAATATTTTACGACACTATTTGAATGCCGGCAAATTGCCCTTTCGTGATCATTTGCTTTTCAATACCGCAGTCGGACCGATGGTCGACGCGCTGAAGATACTTTATGACGCCGGCGGCATTCTTGATATTCCCGGATTCAAAGTCCGGACCGGACTGCCCGGCCACGCATTTTATGGTCTTGCAAAGGATATGGATCTGGCAGGGCTTGTAACATTCAGTCAAGGCAAGGTGTTTTTGAAACTCGACATGTCCGACAAGGGTCAGGACCTGACCGTCGTGCTGAGAAATTCTTTGAGGCGCCGCTTATCCGAAAACCATTCGGTATCTAAGATCTTGAGAAGCCTCAAAAATAACCATGAACTGGCATTGCTCGATATCTCCACCCTTCTCGAGACATTGTCCCCCTCGATAAAGATCAAAAAACGCGCCTGGTCAACCCATGCACAAATGTTGGGCCAATGGCTGGATGCCGCCGATCTGGCGCTGTTGGACAAAATAAACAAAAAGCTGGTATACTTTAATCCGGAATCGGACATTCGTGAGCGAGACCTTTTTCTGCCCCGGCGGCGTGGAGGTAAAACCCCGAGGGTTCCCTATGCTCCGGTTGAAGACATTGCCGTACGTCTTGTTCAAGCGCTTCAGGGAGACGGAATTGTGGATTGGACGGGGCTTTCAAAAAATACGATCTTTGGCGCCTTGGCTGCTCTTGAGGATTTGGGATTCGTTCAGAGAAAGACACCATTGATCAAAGTATTGCCAAAAGCAAAAGCCTTTTTTGCCCATCCGGATCAGCGCCCGCAGCTGTTTGCAGAAGGTGCGCTGCAATTGAGGTCGTTTTCCGTGTTTATCGAAATCCTTAAATCCAAACAGACCATGGGAAGCACCCTTTCGGAACTGGGGCGAGAACTTCGTAAAAGACTGGGAACACGTTGGGAACAGAGCACTTCGGAAACCCTTGCCAAAATTATGCTGAATTGGGCTCGCCATGCAAATCTTGCGCCGGGTGCATTTAAAACGATTCGAAAAGGGCCGATCAAAGGCTGGAAAAAGAAAAAAGACACTCAAATGTCGCTTTTCTAAAGGTCTCTTTAGAAAGATGATTTTATTTTATTTGCGCTAATTGGGGTATAAAGCTTACGAAACATGGACTTATGAACGATAAAACAAGAAGCAACAGATTCTGGACAGGTGTCCCGCCGTGGATATTTATCGGCGCGGTGATCGTCTTGTTTCCGATTTTTGCGATTATGACCATACAGAACATTCACCGCCAGGATCAGAACATGACACGGCTTTTGCTCGAAAAAGGAGCGGCGCTGATCCGGTCTTTTGAAGCAGGCACACGCACAGGAATGGGATTGAGTTGGAATGAATTCCAACTGCAGAAACTTCTTACCGAAACCGCCCAGCAGCCCGATATTCGTTATCTGATGGTTACGGATGAAAATGGGACCATTCTTGCTCATGATAACCCCGACGATATCGGCCGAAAACATGGAAAAGGGCTCAACCTCAAGAAAATTTCACACAGTAAAACGGTTCATTGGCGAATCGTTCGGGACAAAGACGGCAAGAAAATATTTGAAGTTTTTAGTGAATTTTCTCCCATTGAACAAGGTACGGGTATGGGGAGCGACCACATGATGATGCACATGTGGTTTCAACGGAGAATGAATAAAAGGATGGATGTTCCTCCTTTGAAACCGATCATTTTTGTGGGGCTTGACATGGCGTCGGTTGAAGATGCCATCCGGTCGGATACCCGGCACACCATCATCATGGGAATTATTCTCCTTTTCATCGGATTTTGCGGCATTATCCTGCTTTTTTTGGCTCAGAGTTACCGGGCCGCTCGGTTGTCTCTTTCAAGAATCAAGGCATTTTCGGACAATCTTGTGGAAAATATGCCCATCGGCCTCGTGGCGCTGGACAATCACCAAAGGATCACCTCCTTGAATAATGCGGCGGCATCCATTTTAAAGCGGTTGCCGGCGGAATTGATTGGAGAAAGTGCTGAAACGTCACTGCCTGCCGAGTTGTGGCAATTGCTGGAGAATCTGAATGCTGAAAAAGGGGTTGTGGAAAAAGAAATTGACTGCGCCATAAAAGAAGGCAGCGTGATTCCCCTGGAAGTCAGCGCTACGTTGCTCCATGATGAAGACGGAACGTTTCTCGGGCATGTGGTTTTGTTTAAAGATCTCAGTGAGGTTCGTTCCTTGAGAAAAGAAATTGCCAGGAGCCAGCGTCTTGCATCGGTGGGGCGGCTGGCAGCCGGTGTATCCCACGAAATCCGGAATCCGCTGAGTTCGCTCAAAGGTTTTGCAACCTATTTTAAAGAAAGATATCATGATGTGCCTGAAAACCAACAGATTTCAAATCTCATGATCCAGGAGGTCGATCGGCTGAACAGGGTGGTTGGCGAACTCCACGAGTTCGCAAGACCCATCACCGTTTCCAAAAAGCCGATTCGAGTAAAAGCGTTTTTAGAGAGCTCTTTAAAGATGGTTGAAAGACAGGCAGCCGAATCAAAGATCACCATCAAGACCGACTTTGATCTCGAGTTAAGAGAAGTGTTGATGGATCCGGACAGGATCAACCAGGTTCTTTTAAATCTGTATCTCAATGCCATTGACTCAATGGATGGCGGAGGGCAGTTGACCGTCGCGCTTTCCGAAAGTGCGAAAAAAAATGGGGTAAAGATCAAAATTACAGATACCGGAACCGGCATTCCGGATAATGATCTGGGACATATCTTTGATCCTTATTTTACCACCAAACCATCCGGTACCGGCCTTGGGCTGGCTATTGTTCACAATATTATGGAAGCCCATGGCGGCGACATCAATATCGAGAGCCATCCGGGACAGGGAACCGGTGTTACCCTCTTTCTACCCGCTGTTGAAACAAGAGATGAGAAATGACACAAAAAAAGACGGTCTTGGTCGTTGATGACGACAATACCCATCGCACTATGTTGAAAACCCTTGTCGGGGGATGGGGATATGATGTCTCGGAGGCGGATGACGGTTTGACCGCCATCGAGAAGGTCCGGGAATGCCCCTTTGATATGATCTTGATGGATGTCAGAATGTTGAAAGTTTCGGGGCTTGAAGCACTGGAGCAAATAAAAGCGTTTAATCCCGCTATTCCGATAACCATCATGACGGCATACTCTTCCGTGGAAACGGCTGTTGAAGCCTTGAAAAAAGGCGCTTATGATTATCTCACCAAGCCTCTTGATTTCGACAAGTTGCGGTTAACCCTTGAAAGGGCGATGGAGCATGTTCGCTTGAAAGAGGAGAACCGTATTCTCAAGGAAAATCTCGGCAAACATTTTGATATGCAAAACATCATCGGTCGCAGCCGCGCCATGTTAAATCTTTTGGAAACAGTATCCCATGTGGCGACGTCCGAAGCTACCGTAATGATTACCGGCGAATCCGGAACCGGCAAAGAATTGATTGCCGGGGTGATTCATTTAAACAGCCCGCGGAAAGACGGTCCTCTGGTGAAGATCAATTGTGCCGCAATTACCGAAACGCTCTTGGAATCGGAACTTTTTGGGCACGAGAAAGGATCGTTTACAGGTGCTGATCGAAAAAAGGAAGGGCGTTTTTACCAGGCGAACAAGGGGAGTCTTTTCCTTGACGAAGTGAGCGAAATGCCGCTATCCATGCAGGCAAAACTTTTGCGTGTATTGCAGGAAAGAGAAGTGACCCGTGTCGGCGGTGAAAAAGTCATACCCGTGGATGTCCGGGTGATTGCCGCCACCAACAAAGATTTGGATGATCTGAAAAATGAAGGTGCTTTCCGCGAAGATTTGTATTATCGCTTAAACGTTGTCCGCCTTGAAATTCCGCCGCTCAGGGAGAGAAGAGAAGATATTCCGTTGCTTGCCAGGTACTTTCTGGATATGTTTGCCGCCAAAAATAATAAAGAGATAAAAGGGTTCACACCCGGTGCTATGGACCGGCTGATTCGTTATGACTGGCCCGGAAATGTGCGGGAATTGATGAATGCCGTCGAAAGAGGGGTTGTACTGGCCCGAACGGAATATCTTGACGATCAGGATTTTGCCATGATACAGACGGCGATACAGAAACCTTCTGAAACATCACCTTATGTTGACCATAACCTGCCCCTTGAAGCGGTGGAAAAAACTGCGATACTGCGTATGCTGGAATCTGTTTCCGGCAATAAAAGCGAAGCCGCGAGACGACTGGGTATTACCCGAAAAACCCTTCATAAAAAACTTAAAAAATACGGGGTAATGGACTAGTGGGGGGTATATTCTAATTTTGGTTTTTTTTTCGGATGAGGTCTTTCATTGATGCGGTATTACAAAATATTGTTTCTTCTTCTTTTTCTATTTTTTATCGGACAGATCGTGTCGGCGTATCAACTGCCGGCCAAAACAGCGTCAATGCCCGATGATTTGTCGTTATCTCTGGACGAGATTATAGCGCACGTTGAAAAGCGTTATTCAGTATCCGGATTTTCGGCACAATTTTTCCAGACCTCGACAATAAAAGCCATGGATATTGCGGATACTGCATCGGGAACCGCTTTTTTTAAGCGTCCGGGAAAAATGAGATGGGAGTATGAAACACCCGAACGGCAAATGATCATTACGGACGGCAACACGCTTTGGGTCTTTAGACCTGATGACAACCAGGTCATGATTGGAAAGGCTCCTTCTTTTTTTCAAGGCGGCAAAGGATTCAGTTTCCTGTCCGATATGAAGGAGATAAGACAAAAATTCACAATGAGTCTCGAAAAAAAAGGCCCGGAAGGTTTTGTTGTTCTAAAGCTTTTGCCCAAAGAAAAAACAGTCAATATTGTAGAAATCCTTCTTACGATTTCAAAAGCGACCTTTGATGTTGTCGAGATTGTGACTTATAATTCATACGGTGATGAAACACGGTTCGTCTTTACCAATATTCAATTTAAACAAAAGATGGATGATTCATTGTTTCATTTTAAGATCCCCCAGGGGGTGGAAGTGCTGCATCTTGATGAACAGGGAGGCTCGTGAGAAGATTCCCTTTTTTATTATAATAGGAATTGCAGAATGAAAGATAAGATAAGACGTTTGCTGGAAAAAAGAAATGCCGTCATGCTCTCCCATAATTACCAGCCTCCGGAAATTCAGGACTTGGCGGACCTTTGCGGTGATTCTTTGGAATTGAGTATTAAGGCCTCCCAGACCGAGGCGGAAGTCATCGTTTTTTGCGGGGTTCATTTTATGGCGGAAACCGCTTCAATATTGTCTCCGGACAAGACCGTGCTGCTGCCTCGAAAAGATGCCGGGTGTCCGATGGCGGATATGATTGATCCGGAGGGTCTTCAGGTTATGATTGACAGGTTTCCTTCGATGCCGGTGGTGACCTATGTCAATTCAACGGCGGCGGTTAAAGCGCTCTCCACCATATGTTGTACATCGGCCAACGTCGTCGATGTTGTCAATAGCCTGGATGCCGGTGAGGTGATCATGACGCCTGACCGGAATCTGGCTCTGTATGCCGCCTCACGGACAAAAAAGAAAGTTCACACCTGGGACGGATACTGCCCGATCCATAATGGGCTTAATCCCGAAGATGTGCATAACGCCAGGAAAGCCCATCCGGAAGCAGTTTTTATGGCCCATCCGGAGTGCCGCCCGGAAGTTTTAGATCTGGCAGATGTGATTCGCAGCACTTCCGGCATGATCCGGTATGCAAGAGAATCCAAAAATACCTCGTATATCGTCGGGACGGAGAACGGGCTGATTTATCCTTTAAAAAAAGCAAATCCCGGAAAAAAATTCTATCCGGCTTCAAGCAAGATGGTGTGTGAAAACATGAAAAAGATCTCCCTTGAAGATGTTGCGAGAAGCCTGGAATTGATGGAAGGAGAGGTAAAGGTTCCCGAAAATATTCGCAGGCCGGCGTTTCAAACGGTTCAAAGGATGGTCGATTTGTCTCTTGCAAAATAGCCCAATGAATCACTATACCATTTCTTCCGGAATGTCGGCATTGGTGTAAACTTTCTGAACATCCTCGCAGTCTTCGAGGGTTTCCATCAAATTAAGCATCTGCTCTGCTTCTTTCCCCTGAAGGTTCACGGTGGATTGGGGGAACATGGTGATTTCAGCGACGATATAAGGGATTGACGCCTTATCGACGGCTGTTTTTACCACCTCGAAATCCTTTGGGGTGGTGATGATCTCGTAATTGCC
>Ga0210077_1000341_pt1 | contig 18764 bp, 15 predicted proteins | sample RushMan_CattailN_5_FD_185556 | JGI IMG/M metagenome (GOLD analysis project Ga0210077, IMG submission 185556) | Wetland microbial communities from San Francisco Bay, California, USA, that impact long-term carbon sequestration -... | ecosystem: Environmental > Aquatic > Marine > Wetlands ... | reverse complement strand
CCAGGCGCCCCAAGTCGACGCGGGTCATGGGCGTGATTTCGATCCTCGTGACGCTCGGGCTGTTGGCGTGGTCGATCGCGCGGTTTGGTCTTTGACGCGAGCCGGCATGGAGCAGATCTTTCGAAAAGACCTGAGCCATCTCACCTGGGACCAGGTGTATGAAAGGCAAACACAGCGGGCTGGGCTCGTCGCCGGTTGGATGGACGCCCTTCGGCTCAAGCCGGGCGACCGCGTGCTGGAGGTCGGGGCGGGGCCCGGCTACGTGAGCCTCAGGCTCGCCGAGCGGATCGGGCCCGAGGGCGTCGTTTATGCGGTCGACCGCTCGGCCGAGGCGCTCGCTTACCTGCAGCGCCTGCAGGACGAACGCGGCGTGCGGCAGATCCGGCGGCTGGCGGCCGACGCTGCTGCGCTGGAGAGGGTTGATCTGCGCGCGGACGCGGCGCTCGTCTCCATGGTCCTGCACCATGCAGACGATCCGGCCGCAATCCTGCGCAATCTGCACAGGCTTCTTCCTCCGCACGCCCTTGTCGTGGTCGCCGAGTTTCACCCGGCCGGTCCCTGCGAGCAGGGTGCGCCGCGTACGTCCCGGCTCGCACCCGAGCAGGTCGAAGCGTGGTGCGAAAGCGCGGGCTTCTCCACGCTGCACTGCCGGCGGCAGAGCCCGGACCATTACTACGTCGTCGCTCGACGCGCGCCCTAGCGACCGCCGCGCTCAGCGCAACAGGCGCAGCCGCGAGCCGGCGCGTGACAGGAGGCCGGCGCGCGTCATGCGCGCAAGCGCCCGGTACAGCGCTTCGTGAGTGATGCCAAGCTCGAGCGCCCAGGATTTGAGCGGCTGGTCGAACTCGATCGCGCCGTCGACCCCTTCCGATTCCAGGTAGTGAACGACGCGCGCCTCGGCCCCGCGGAGCTGAAGGCGCTCGGCGCGCGCGCGCAGCCGGCGGATTTCCGCCGTGAGATGGCCTGCCCAGGCGGCGGTGAAGGCCGCGTCTTCGGCGAGCGACCGGCGCAGCGCGCGTAAAGGCAGCGTGCACACACGGCTAGGCGCCCGCGCCACGCCGTCGCAGTGATAGCGGCGTGACTCGACGCTCGCTTCGGCGAGGAAGCCGCGCCGCGCGCGCTGCAGGACGATCGTCTGGCCTCCCACCGAGTGGCGCAGCAGCGCGATCTCGCCCTCGAGGACGTAGTACAGCACCTCGGGTCGCTCGCCCAGGCGAAAGAGCACCGTGTCCGCCTGGACGTCGAGGCAGCGCGCCTGCGCGAGCAGCGCGCGGGGCAAGAAACCCAGCTCCGCGCGCGCGGCGGGGGAAAGCGAATTCTCGATGCGTGAAGCGCCTGTGCCGCTCACGCCGCAGTGGCCGTTTTGAGGGCAGCCTTCAGCTCGGCGAGTTCCGGTTCGGCGAGGGTTTCCTTCTCCAGCAGCAGCTTGGCGCCTCGCTCCAGGACTTCGCGCTCGCGGGAGAGGAGCGCCACCGCGCGGTCGAACGCGGTGTGCACGATGTCGCGCACCGCAATGTCGATCTCGCGCGCGGTGTCCTCGCTGTACTCGCGCGGCTGCTGCACCGGAACGCCCAGGTAGTTGGGATGGTCTTCCTCAAACGAAACGTGGCCGAGCTTTTCGACCATGCCGAAGCGAAGCGCCATGCTGCGCGCGATGCCGGTTACCTTGGCGAGGTCGTCGGCTGCGCCCGTCGAGTAGTGGCCGAACACGACCTGTTCCGCGGCGCGCCCGCCCAGCAGCGTGGTCATCTTGTTCTCCAGCTCCTCGCGCGTCATCAGGAAGCGGTCTTCGGTGGGGCGCTGGATGGTGTAGCCGAGCGCGCCGATGCCGCGCGGGATGATCGAGATCTTGTGCACCGGGTCACTTCCCGGCAGCGACATCGCGACCAGCGCGTGGCCCATCTCGTGGTAGGCGACAGTGCGCCGCTCCTGCGCGTTCAGCACCCGGCTCTTCTTCTCCAGGCCCGCGACGATGCGCTCGACGGCCTGGGTGAAGTCGTCCAGGGTCACCGAATCCGCGCCGCGCCGGGTGGCGAGCAGCGCCGCTTCGTTGATCAGGTTGGCCAGGTCCGCGCCGGAGAAGCCGGGCGTGAGCGCCGCGACTTCCTCCAGCGCGACGCCGGGGGCGAGGCGGATCTTCTTCACATGCACCTGCAGGATCTGCAGCCGTCCGATCTTGTCGGGCCGGTCGACCAGCACCTGGCGGTCGAAGCGTCCGGCGCGCAGCAGGGCCGGGTCGAGGATCTCGGGCCGGTTGGTCGCCGCAAGTAGCACCAGCCCGATGCTCGGGTCGAAGCCGTCGAGCTCGGACAGCAGCTGGTTGAGCGTCTGTTCCTTCTCGTCGTGGCCGCCCATCAGGCCCGTGCCACGAGCACGTCCCAGGGCATCCAGCTCGTCGATGAAGATGATCGCGGGCGCCTTCTGGCGCGCCTGCTCGAACAGGTCGCGCACGCGCGCGGCGCCGACGCCGACGAACATTTCGACGAACTCGGAGCCCGAAATCGAGAAGAAGGACACGCCTGCCTCGCCCGCGACCGCGCGCGCCAGCAGGGTCTTCCCCGTGCCCGGCGGCCCGACCAGCAGGATGCCCTTGGGCACCCGCGCGCCCAGCCTGCCGTAGCGGTCGGGGTTCTTGAGAAACTCGACAACCTCCTGCAGCTCGGCCTTGGCCTCGTCGACGCCTGCGACATCGTCGAAAGTGACTCCCGTCTTGCTCTCGACGTAGACCTTGGCGCGGCTTTTGCCGATGTTCATGAAGCTGCCCATGCCTTGCTGGCCGGCGAAGCGCCGCACCAGGAAGAACCAGACGCCGAAGAAGACCAGCGCGGGAACCACCCACGACAGCAGGTCGCGCAGGAAGGTGCTCTGGTAGACGCGGGTGAACTTGACGTCGTATTTCGACAGCCGGTCGGCAAGCTCGGGCTGGACGATGTTCGCCACCACGGTACTCTTGCCGCCTTGGGGCGACTTCAGCTTGCCGGTGATGGTCTGGTCCGACACCACCACTTCGGAGATGCGCTTGTCTGCCAGCAGCTGCTCGAACTGGCTGTAGGGCACCACCTCCACGGTCTGCACCTGGTGCCACCACTGCTGCAAGAACATGACGGCGAAGAACGCGAAGATCAGGTAGGCGATGTTGAATTGAGTGTGTTTTTGCATCGGCAGTGGGCCCTACGCTTTGCCTTGAGCTGCTTACATTGGGGTGCACGGCCCCGTGCGCAACCCCGGCCGACCCCGGCGCCGATCTCTGGCGCGACTCGGGGCGAGCAGTGGCTCGAAGGCGGGACGAACATTATGTCTAGGACAAAATAGATAAAATAAAAGTAATAATAACAATATAAATCAATACAATACAGATTGTCCTAGACAAAGCAGGACTTCCCATGGAAAATTCGCTTGCACCATCTGTCAGCTCACAACCAACCCATAGGAGTCTTACCCATGATCTCTGTTTCCAAGCTTCTCGTTTCCACTTCCGTCGCCGCGGCGTTGGCGACCGGCATGACCACCGCAGCGGCCAGCGAGGCCTGGGCCCCCGCGCTCCAAACTTCGACGGCGGCCGGTATGAAGTTCGCCTCGGCCGGCAACTTGGCAGACGCGGAAACGTCGTATCCCGCGCACGCGATGCACGCCGACATCATCGACACGGCCGTTTCGGCCGGGCAGTTCAGCACGCTCGCCAAGGCGCTGACCGAAGCCGGCCTGATCGACACGCTCAAGGGCCCCGGCCCGTTCACCGTGTTCGCGCCGACCGACGCCGCGTTCGCCAAGATCCCGGCGGAGCAGCTCCAGGCGCTGCTGGCCGACAAGGCGGCGCTCACCAAGGTGCTGACCTACCACGTGGTGCCCGGCGCGGTGATGGCGAAGGACGTCAGGACCGGCTCAGTCAAGACCGTCGAAGGCCAGAACCTGATGCTTGACGTTTCGAGCGCAGGCGTGAAGGTCAACGACGCAAACGTGATCAAGACGGATATCGTGGCCTCGAACGGGGTGATTCACGTGATCGACACGGTCGTGCTGCCGAACTGAGCGCCCGGCCCAAGGCAACAAGCCCGGCTCCGGCCGGGTTTTTTTTGCTTGAAACGCCCGCGAATGTCCCCACCTGCGTTACAGGTTTCACAACCGGATCAAGACGATGCGTTTCGACAAGTTCACCACCAAGCTGCAGGAAGCCCTGGCGGATGCCCAGAGCCGGGCGGTCGGCCAGGACCACCAGTACATCGAGCCGCAGCACTTGCTGCTCGCGCTGCTCGAGCAGGAGGACGGCGGCGCCTCGGCGCTGGTCGCCAAGGCCGGCGGCAATGCGAACGGGCTCAAGCAGGCCCTCGGACAGTCGATCGCGGGCCTGCCCAAGGTCGAGGGCACTGCGGGCGAGGTGCACGTCTCGCGCGAGCTCGCGTCGCTGCTCAACGTCGCGGATAAGGAAGCGCAGAAGCGCGGCGATCAGTACATCGCCTCGGAGATGTTTCTCATCGCGGCGGTCGGCGACAAGGGCGAGTCCGGCCGGCTGCTCAAACAGGCGGGGGTGACCAAGGCCGCCCTGGAGAAGGCGATCGAGCAGGTCAGGGGCGGCGCGAACGTCACCGGCCAGGCCGACGAGTCGCAGCGCCAGGCGCTGGCGAAGTACACGCTCGACCTGACCGACCGCGCGCGCCAGGGCAAGCTCGACCCGGTGATCGGCCGCGACGACGAGATCCGCCGCACGATCCAGATCCTGCAGCGGCGCACCAAGAACAACCCGGTGCTGATCGGCGAGCCCGGCGTGGGCAAGACCGCGATCGTCGAGGGCCTGGCGCAGCGCATCGTCAACGGCGAGGTGCCCGAGACGCTGAAGAACAAGCGCGTGCTGGTGCTCGACATGGCTTCGCTGCTGGCGGGTGCCAAGTACCGCGGCGAGTTCGAGGAGCGCCTCAAGGCGGTGCTCAAGGAGCTGGCGCAGGACGAGGGCAACACTATCGTCTTCATCGACGAGCTGCACACCATGGTCGGCGCGGGCAAGGCCGAAGGCGCGATCGACGCCGGCAACATGCTCAAGCCGGCGCTGGCGCGCGGCGAGCTGCATTGCGTCGGTGCGACCACGCTCGACGAGTACCGCAAGTACATTGAGAAGGACGCCGCGCTCGAGCGCCGCTTCCAGAAGGTACTGGTGGGCGAGCCGAGCGTCGAGGCGACGATCGCGATCCTGCGCGGCCTGCAGGAGAAGTACGAGCTGCACCACGGGGTCGAAATCACCGACCCGGCGATCGTCGCCGCGGCGGAGCTCTCGCAGCGTTACATCACCGATCGTTTCCTGCCGGACAAGGCCATCGACCTGATCGACGAGGCGGCGGCGCGCATCAAGATGGAAATCGACTCCAAGCCCGAGTCGATGGACCGGCTCGACCGCCGCCTGATCCAGCTTCGCATCGAGCGCGAGGCGGTGAAGAAGGAAAAGGACGAGGCCTCGCGCAAGCGCTTTGCCCTGATCGAGGCCGAAATCGCGAAGCTGGAAAAGGAATATTCTGACCTGGAGGAGATCTGGAACGCCGAAAAAGCCCAGGTCGCCGGCAGCCAGCACATCAAGGAAGAGATCGAGAAGCTGCGCCAGCAGATGGTCGAGCTGCAGCGCAAGGGCCAGTACGACAAGCTGGCCGAGCTGCAGTACGGCAAGCTGCCGCAGCTCGAAGCGCAGCAGAAAAAGGCCGAGAAGGGCGAACAGGCCGCGAAGACGAAACTGGTGCGGACCCAGGTCGGCGCGGAAGAGATCGCCGAGGTGGTCTCGCGCGCGACCGGCATCCCGGTGTCGAAGATGATGCAGGGCGAGCGCGACAAGCTTCTGAAGATGGAAGACAAGCTGCACGAGCGGGTGGTCGGCCAGGACGAGGCGGTGCGGCTGGTGTCGGATGCGATCCGGCGCTCGCGCTCGGGCCTCTCGGACCCGAACCGGCCTTACGGGTCGTTCCTCTTTCTCGGCCCGACAGGGGTCGGCAAGACCGAGCTGTGCAAGGCGCTTGCCGCCTTCCTGTTCGATTCGGAGGAGCACCTGATCCGCGTCGACATGTCCGAGTACATGGAGAAGCACTCGGTCGCGCGCCTGATCGGCGCGCCGCCGGGCTACGTCGGCTACGAGGAGGGCGGGGCCCTCACCGAGGCGGTTCGCAGGAAGCCCTATGCGGTGATCCTGTTCGATGAGATCGAGAAAGCGCACCCCGACGTATTCAACGTCCTGCTGCAGGTGCTCGACGACGGGCGCCTGACGGACGGCCAGGGCCGCACGGTCGATTTCAAGAACACCGTGATCGTGATGACCTCGAACCTCGGCTCGCACATGATCCAGCAGATGGCCGACAGCGACTACGGCGTGGTGAAGCTCGCGGTGATGGGCGAAGTGAAGTCGCACTTCCGGCCCGAATTCATCAACCGCATCGACGAGGTGGTGGTGTTCCACGGCCTGGGCGAGGCGCAGATCGGTGCGATCGCGCGCATCCAGCTCGGCGTGCTCGAGCAGCGGCTAGCAAAGATGGAGTTCAGCCTCGAGGTGTCGGAAGCGGCGGTGGCGGAGCTCGCCAAAGTCGGCTTCGACCCGGTCTACGGCGCGCGGCCGCTCAAGCGCGCGATCCAGTCGGAGATCGAGAACCCGCTCGCGCGCGAGATCCTGCAGGGCGGCTTCGCGCCGAAGGACAGGATCCTGGTCGACTACCGCGGCGGCAAGATGACCTTCGAGAAGGCGCAATCGAGGGCCGCAGCCTGACCTCGTGAGGCGCCGCGCCCGCGGAGCGACGCGCGGCGGCTTCTCGCCCTGTCGAGCAGTTCCTGCCAGAGCCCGGCGGTGTCGTGGCGGAACAGCATCTCGTCCTCCGCCGGCAGCGTGTACCAGCCGTCGGCCGCGAGCTCGTCCTCGAGCTGTCCCGGCGCCCAGCCGGAGAAGCCGAGATACAGGCGATAGCGGCGCTGCTTGCTCCCGAGCAGCATCTTGATGTTGTCCGGGTGCATCGACAGATAGACGTCCTTCAGCACGTGGAACGCCGGAGCCGGCGGCGCGTGCACGGCGTGGAACAGCGCGACCACGACCTGCCGCAGCAGCGGGCCACCGAAGTACATCTGGTCGCGGTAATTCCCGCTCGGCAGCTCCGGCGGGAGCACTTCGTCCGCAGGGATCGACGTCGGGCGGTTGAGAATCACGCCGACGGTCTCGGCGGCGGGCGTTCGCGTGACCAGCACGACGGCATGGCTGAAATTCGGGTCGAGAATGCCCGGCTTCGCGACCAGCAGCACGCCGTTCGCCGGCTGCGCGGCCGCCGCGGAGGCGGTTGCAAGCAGGGCAGCAACGGCGACGGCTCGCACGCTCAGTTGAAGGCCTGAATTCCCGTCTGCGCGCGCCCGAGGATCAAGGCGTGAATGTCGTGCGTGCCCTCGTAAGTGTTGACCACCTCCAGGTTGACAAGGTGGCGCGCGACGCCGAATTCGTCCGAGATGCCGTTGCCGCCCATCATGTCGCGCGCCATGCGCGCCACGTCGAGCGCCTTGCCGCACGAGTTGCGCTTCAGGATCGAGGTGATCTCGGGCGAAGCGCTGCCTTCGTCCTTCATGCGCCCGAGCCGCAGGCAGCCCTGCAACCCGAGCGTGATTTCGGTCTGCATGTCGGCAAGCTTCTTCTGGATCAGCTGGTTTGCGGCGAGCGGGCGGCCGAACTGCTTGCGGTCCAGTACGTACTGGCGCGCCCGGTGCCAGCAGTCCTCGGCCGCGCCGAGCGCGCCCCAGGCGATGCCGTAGCGCGCCGAGTTGAGGCAAGTGAAGGGGCCTTTCAGGCCGCGCACCTCGGGGAAGGCGTTCTCCTCAGGGCAGAACACGCCGTCCATCACGACCTCGCCGGTGATCGACGCGCGCAATCCCACCTTGCCGTGAATCGCAGGTGCGCTGAGTCCCTTCATGCCCTTTTCGAGAATGAAGCCGCGGATTGCGCCTTCGTCGTCCTTCGCCCAGACCACGAACACGTCCGCGATGGGCGAGTTCGAGATCCACATCTTCGCGCCGGTCACGCTGTAGCCGCCCTTGACCGCCTTGGCGCGGGTAGCCATCGAACCCGGGTCGGAACCATGGTTCGGCTCGGTGAGGCCGAAGCAGCCGATCCATTCGCCGTGCGCGAGCTTGGGCAGGAATTTCTGCTTCTGCGCCTCGGTGCCGAATTCGTTAATCGGCACCATCACGAGCGAGCTTTGCACGCTCATCATCGAGCGGTAGCCCGAATCGACGCGTTCGACTTCGCGCGCGATCAGGCCGTAGCAGACATAGTTCAGCTCCGGGCCGTCGTACTGCGCCGCGATGGTCGGGCCGAGCAGCCCGACCTCGCCCATCTCGCGGAAGATCGACGGGTCGGTCTTCTCATGGCGGAAGGCTTCCAGCACGCGCGGGGCGAGCTTGTCCTGGCAGTAGGCGCGCGCGGCATCGCGCACCATGCGTTCGTCCTCGGTCAGCTGATCATTGAGCAGCAGCGGATCGTCCCAGACGAAGCTTGCCTTGGGTTTGGATTTGAGCGGGGCGTTCATAATGACCTCCTGCGGCCTAGTTTACGCGCTCCAGAATCACGGCGAGTCCCTGGCCGACGCCGATGCAGAGCGACACGGCGGCATGCTTCGCGCCGCTCGCCTGCATTTCCCTGGCCACGGTGAGAGCCAGGCGCGCGCCGGAGCAGCCGAGCGGATGGCCGATCGCAATCGCGCCGCCGTTCGGATTGACGCGCGGATCCCTGGCCTCGAGGCCCATCAGCTTGAGGCAACCCAGCACCTGGCTCGCGAAAGCCTCGTTGATCTCGACGATCTCGAGGTCCTTGAGCGCGAGGCCGGCGCGCTCGAGCGCGAGCGGGATCGCGTAGGCGGGGCCGACGCCCATGATGCGGGGCTCGACTCCAGCCGAGGCGGCCGAGAGGATTTTCGCGATCGGCTTCTTGCCGCGCTTTTCGCCCCAGGCGCGGCTCGCCACGACCAGCGCGGCGGCGCCGTCGTTCACGCCGGAGGCGTTGCCCGCGGTTACCACGCCGCCCTCGAACAGCGGTTTGAGGCGTGCGAGCGATTCCATGCTCGAATCTCGGCGCGGGTGCTCGTCGGCCTCGACCGTCGCGGGCGGCGCGTCCTTCTTCCTTGCCGGCAGCGCGATCGGCAGGATCTCGCCCTTGTAGAAGCCTTCGGCCTCGGCCTTGGCGTACTTCTGCTGCGACGCCAGCGCGAAGGCGTCGGCCTGCTCGCGCGTTATCCCGAATTCCCTGGCGACGTTGTCGCCCGTCTGCGGCATCGACTGGTCCCCGTACTGCCTGGCGAAGCGCGGGTTCGGGAAACGCGAGCCGATCGTCGTGTCGAACAGCCTGACGTCGCGGCCGTAGGGCGTCTCGGACTTGGCCATGACGTAGGGCGCGCGGGTCATGCTCTCGACGCCGCCGGCGATGTAGAGCTCGCCTTCGCCGCAGGTGATCGCTCGCGCTGCGTCGGTCACGGCCTGCAGGCCGCTCGCGCACAGGCGATTCACCGTCACGCCGGGCGTGGTCGGCGGCAGGCCGGCAAGCAGCGCGGCGAAGCGCGCGACGTTGCGGCAGTCTTCTCCCGACTGCGTGACGCAGCCGAGCACCACGTCCGAGATTTCCTTCGGGTCGATGGCGTTGCGCGCGACCACTTCCTTGATGACCTCGGCGGCGAGGTCGTCGGGCCGTACCGTGGCGAGCTTGCCGGCGTGGCGCCCGATCGGGGAGCGCAGACCGTCGTAGATGTAGGCGTCTAGCATGTTGTTTACTCCGGGGTGAGGAGGGATACGCCGAGCCTGGCGCGGCGGGTGAGCCAGGGACTCGGCCGGTAGCGCGGTTCCTTGTAGAAATCGTGCATCGCCTCGAGGATGGCCAGAATCCGCGCCGCGCCGATGGCGTCGCCCATGGCGAGCGGGCCGCGCGGATAGCCCAGGCCGAGCATGACGGCGCGGTCGAGGTCCTCGGGCGAGGCGATCCTCTGCTGCACGATGTCGCAGCCGACATTGACCACGTGCGCCACCACGCGCTGGGCGACGAACCCCGCCGAGTCGCGGATCACGGACACCGGCACGCCGTCGGCGGCGAGCAAGGCGTGCGCCGCGTCGCGCGCCTCGGCGCGCGTCACCGGAGTGGTCATCAGCGTGCGCCGCTTGGCGAACCCGAACAGCGGGTCGACGGCGACGGTCCGCGCGGGGTCCAACCCCAGTTCGAGCGCGGCCGCCGTCGCGTCGCGGCCGATCGGCGCGGCGAAGCACACCGAGGCGCTCGAGGGGTCCCCGGCGAACTTCGCGCCGAGTTTCACCAGCAACTCCTTCAACTCGGGCACGCACCATACCGGTCCGGGCTCGGAGGCCGGCACCGCTTGCTCGGGAACCGTTTCGGCTGCGCCGTTCTTGCCGTAGACGTACCAGCCGCGGCCCGTCTTGCGCCCGTGCAGGCCGGCCGCCACGCGCGGCTCGTTGAGATAAGAGGGCTTGTACTTGGGCTCCTCGTAGTACTGCTGGTACATCGAGCGCATCACCGCGTGCGTGACATCGAGGCCCACCAGGTCCATCAGCCCGAAGGGCCCGAGGCGAAAGCCGGCGGCGTCGACCAGGATGCGGTCGATGGCGGCGTAGTCGGCGACGCCTTCGCCGAGCACGCGCAGAGATTCCGGCACGTAGGCGCGGCCCGCGTGGTTGACGATGAACCCCGGGGTGTCGTTGCAGCGCACCGGCGTGTGGCCGTAGCGCCGGGCGAGCGCGCACAGCGCCTCGCCGACCCAGGGCTCGGTGAGAACACCGTCGACCACCTCGACGATCTTCATCACCGGCACGGGGTTAAAGAAGTGGTAGCCCGCGACGCGCCCGGGCAGCCTGCATGCCGCGGCCATCGCAGTGACCGACAGCGACGATGTGTTGGAGGCAAGAATGCAGGACTCGCCGACGATGCTCTCGAGCGCGCGGAACAACTCCTGTTTCGCCTCGAGCTTCTCGACGATGGCCTCGACGACCACCTGGCATGGTCCGAACGCCGACAGCGAATCGACGACTTCGATGCGGGCCAGGGCAGCGTCGACGGCGGCCTGCTTGAGGCGACCCTTCTCGACCAGCCTCGCAAGCGCCTGGCCGATGGCCGCGCGGGCTTTCGCGGCCGCGCCGGGCTGGGCATCGAACACCAGCGTGCGCACGCCGCACTGCGCAAGCACCTGCACGATGCCGCGTCCCATGGTTCCGCTGCCGGCGACGCCGGCGACGAGATCGTTGCGGGTAACGTCTAGCATGACGGGGGTCCTGCAAAACTGCGATTCTAGCGGTTGAGTACCGGGGCCCGGGCTGAGGCTATAATCGTTTCGCTAGCCCGCCACCCCGCAAGGAGCCCGCAGATGAAGTATCGCAAGATCCTTCTGGCCTACAACGGGTCCCAGGACGGCAAGCGCGCGCTGGTCGAGTGCGCGGAATTGGCGAACTTCCTGGGCGCCGAGACTCACCTGCTGGCGGTCGCGAGCATGCCGCCGAGCCTGTTCCTCACCGAGGGCTTCGTGCCGGAAGAACTCCTGGAAGAGGAAAAGAAGCGCACCCAGGCGGTTCTGGATGAGGGCATCGCGTCGCTGACGGAGAAGGGCTTCAAGGCCTCCGGGCACCTGGCGGTCGGCGAGCCGGTGGAGGAGATCTGCCGCCTGGCGAAGGAGCTCGACGTCGACCTGATCGTGATCGGCCACAACCAGAAGACCTCGTTCGCGGCGCGCTGGTGGAAGGGCTCGGTGGGTGCCTCGCTGATCGACTACGCGCCCTGCAGCATCCTGATCGCGCTATCGCACGCCTGATGCAGAGTTTCGGCGTCAAAGGCAGGCTCGAAGACGAGCGCATGCTGAGGGGCCGGGGACGCTACGTCTCCGACTGGAACCTCCCGCAACAAGCCCACGCATATTTCCTGCGCGCCGACCGACCTCACGCGAGAATCGTCTCGATCGACGCGAGCGCGGCGCTGGCGATGCCGGGGGTGGTCGCGGTGCTCACTGGGGAGGACATGGCGGCGGCCGGCGCCCAGGGGCTGCCGGCGGCGGCGCCGGTCAAGGGACGCGACGGCTCGGAGCAGCCGAAGGTGCACCGTCCCGCGCTGGCGCAAGGCAGGGTGCGCCACGTCGGCGAGCCGGTGGCGCTGGTGATCGCCGAGTCCCGGGCTCAGGCGCAGGATGCGGCCGAAGCGGTGCTGGTGGAATACGAGGACTTGCCCGCCGTGATCGACGCGCGCGAGGCCCTTGGGCCGAGTGCGCCGCAGCTGCACGACAACATTCCCGGCAATCTCCTGCTCGACTTCGCGGGCGGCGATGAGGCGGCCACCGATGCCGCGTTCGCGCGCGCGGCGCGCGTGGTGTCGCTCAGCGCCTACCACACGCGCGTGGTCGGCAATCCGATGGAGCCGCGCGCCTGCACCGGCGTCTACGACGCCGCGGGCGACATTTACCAGCTCTATGCCTGTACCCAGGGCGCGTCGGCGATGCGCGGCCAGATCGCCGCGGTGCTCGGCGCGGCGCCGGAAAAGGTGCGGGTCATCGCGGAGGAGGTCGGCGGTGGATTCGGGGTGCGCTTCAATGCTTATCCCGAGTATTGCGCTGTGCTGATCGCGGCGAAGAAGCTCGGCCGGCCGGTGAGGTGGATCGGCACGCGCTCGGACGTGTTCCTCTCAGACGAGCAGGCGCGGGACGTCGTGCACCGCGGCGAGATGGCGCTCGACGATTCGGGCCGCATCCTCGGCATGCGCTTCGATTTCGTCAGCAACCTGGGCGCCTACGTGGCCTTTACCGGGACCTTCGTCAATACCGTCAACCTGGTCAACGTGGCGAGCGGGGTTTACGACGTGCAGGCGATTTACGTGCGCGCGCGGCTGGCGTTCACCAACACGGTGCCGACCGCCGCCTACCGCGGCGCCGGACGGCCGGTGAGCTCGTACGCGATCGAGCGCCTGGTCGACCAGGCGGCCTACGAGCTGAAAATGGACCCGGCCGAGCTCAGGCGGCGCAACCTGGTCCCCAAGAGCGCCTTTCCGTACAAGATCGCGACCGGCTTCGAGTACGACTGCGGCGACTTCGAGGGCGTGCTGGCCGACGCGCTGAAGGCGGCAGACTGGGGCGGATTCGAGGCGCGCCGCGCGGCGTCGGCCAAACGCGGGCGCCTGCGCGGGCGCGGCATCGCGAACTACATCGAGGCGACCGGCTCGGGCGGATTCGCCCCCTACGACGAGGTGCAGATTTCGTGGGACGATGAGGCGCGCATCACGCTGCGCGCGACCTCGCACAATCACGGCCAGGGGCACGAGACGGTGTTCGCGCAGATCGTCGCAAGCGCGCTCGGCGTGCCGATGGAATCCATCCGGCTGCGCACCGCCGACCCCGAGATGAACCTGACCGGAAACCCGACCGGCGGCTCGCGCTCGCTGCACGGCGTGGGCAGCGTGATGCTGTGGGCATCGGAGGAAGTGGTGAAGAAGGGCATGGCGCTCGCCGCCGATGACCTGGAGGTCGCGCAGGCCGACATCGAGTTCGTCGACGGCCGCTACCGGGTAAAAGGCACCGACCGCGAAGTCGCCATCACCGCGCTGGCGAAGAAGCACCGCGGCGCGCTGGACGTCGATTTGAAGGACAAGAAGGTCGGCTCGACGTTTCCGAACGGCTGCCACGTCGCGGAGGTCGAGATCGAGCCGGAAACCGGAACGGTGGAAGTGGTGTCCTACCTCGCCTGCGACGACGCCGGCAACATCATCAATCACCAGCTCGTGGAAGGGCAAATGCAGGGCGGCATCACGCAGGGGGCCGGCCACATCCTGGGCGAGCAGGCGATCTACGATCCCGAGACGGGCCAGCTGCTCACCGGCAGCTTCATGGACTACCCTATGCCGCGGGCTATCCTAGTCGACGGGCTGCGCGTGACGCACCACCCCGTGCCGACCAAGGCCAATCCGCTCGGCGCCAAGGGCGTTGGCGAGGCAGGTGTCACCGGCTCGATGCCGTGCATCATGAACGCGATCCTCGACGCCTTGCGCACGGCGGGCGTCACCCATTTCGACATGCCGGCGAGCCCGCACCGCGTCTGGCAGGCGCTGGTCGAGGCGAAGGCCGGCAATCCGCGCGCGATGGCGGTGGAGCAGTCGCCCGGCGCGGCGTGAGGAGGCGTCCGATGACATCGATCAAGAACGAATTTCCCTGGGGCACGATCGAGTGGCTGGCCAACGACGAGGTCGGCAACAGCCGGGAGCTTTCGCTCGCCCGCATGACGCTGCCGCCGACCAACGGCACCGACACCCATATCCACGCCAACTGCGAAGAGTCGATCTACGTGGTGCACGGCGAGGTGGAGTGCCGCATCGGCGACGAACGCGTGCGGATAAAGGCGGGCGGCCTGTCGGTGGTTCCGAAGGGCGCGGTGCACGGCATCCGCAACGTCGGCGAGGCGCCTGCGGAGATCATTCTGTCCTACTCGTCGGCCGCGCGCGCGTTCGAGCTGGCCTGAGCCGCCGACCCGCGCAGCACGCGGGCCACGGTCAGCCCCTGCACCAAGATCGAGAACACCACCACCACGTACGTGACCGTGACGAGCGCGCCGCGCGCTGCCACGTCCGGCAGCGAGAGGGCCATCGCGATCGAGATGCCGCCGCGCAGGCCGCCCCAAGTGAGCGCCACGATCACCTTCGGCGGGAACTCGCGGCGCAGGCCCGGAACCAGGGCCGGCAGCGACACGGCGACCAGGCGCGCGAGCAACACGACCGGAATCGCCAGCACGGCGGCCATCGCGAACGTCGGCTCGAAGTGGAGCAGGAGTGCTTCGAGCCCGATCAGCACGAACAGGATCGCGTTGAGAATGCCGTCGATCAGCTGCCAGAAAGTGTCGAGGTGTTCGCGTGTCTCCTTCGACATCGCGAGGCGCCGCCCGTGGTTGCCGATCAGCAGGCCCGCCACCACAATGGCGATCGGGCCAGAAAGATGCAGCGTGGTGGCGAGTACGTAGCCGCCCATCACCAGCGCGAGCGTGATCAGCACCTCGACCTGATAGTCGTCGACCCGACGCAGCATCCGGTAGGCGAGCAGCCCCGCCAGCAGTCCGAACAGGCCGCCGCCGACGACCTCCTGCAGGGACAGCATGAGCACCGACGCCGGCGTAGCGGCGTGCTCGCCGGTTGCGATGCTGAGCAAGACCAGGAAGACCACCACGCCGACGCCGTCGTTGAACAGCGATTCGCCCGCCATTTTGACTTCGAGCGACTTGTCGGCGCCCACCGACTTGAGGATGCTTAACACCGCGATCGGATCGGTGGGTGAGATCAGGGCACCGAACACCAGGCAGTAGATGAGCGGTATCGCGTGGCCGAGCAGCGCGAACACCCAGTAGGCGGCGTAGCCGATGATCAGCGTCGAGATCAGCACGCCAAGGCTAACGAGGAATCCGATCGCCCACTTTTCCCCGGCGAGGTCGTCGAGGTTGATGTGCAGGGCGCCGGCGAACAGCAGGAAGCTCAGCATGCCCTGCATCAGCGTCTGGTCGAAGTCGACGTTGGCGAGCGCTTTCTGGGCCAGGTCCTCGAGCTCGTGGCTGCCGATCTTTCCGAGGCCCACGATCACCAGCGAGGTCACGAACGCACTCAGCATCAGGCCGATGCTCGCGGGGAGCTTCAGGAAGCGGTAGTTGACGTAGCTGAACAGCGCGGCCAGCGTGATCAGCACCGATGCAGTGCCGAGGAGCGTCATGCCTGCCGACGATACACCCGGGGCGCTGTCCGGTGCCTCGTCTAAACTCGGGGAATGCCGTATTTCGAACACGACGCGGACATCGGGGTCGTCGGGCGCGGAGCCACGCTCGAGCAGGCCTTCGTGGCCGGGGCGGAGGCGGTCTTTTCGCTCATCACCCGGATCGAGGACGTCCGGCTGCGCGAGAGCGTGGAGGTGCAGTTCGAGGAAGCCGACCCGGAGCTTGCTTTCGTGACCTGGATCAACCAGCTGCTCGGCCACGCGCACGAAAATGGACTGGTGCTGGGCAAATTCGAGCTCGAACGCGAGGGGGACCATTGGCGCGGCCGCGCCCGGGGTGAGCCGTGGCGCGACGAGATGGAGCGCGGCGTGGGCGTCAAGGGCGCCACCCTGACGATGCTGTCGGTGGCGCAAACGGACGGCGGTTGGGAGGCGCGCTGCGTGGTCGACGTCTGAGGCACGGAAAATGGACCTGACTCGCATCAGCGCGCTGGACCCCTGGAGCTGGACCGTTCCCAGGGCCGCGGGCGAGTCGCGGCACGACGTGAAGCTCTACGGCTCGCACGAGTTGCTCGAGACCATGGACGACAAGGTGCTCGAGCAGATCACCAACGTGGCGCGGCTGCCCGGCCTGGTCGGCGCGGCGATGACCATGCCGGATGCGCACTGGGGCTACGGTTTTCCGATCGGCGGGGTGGCGGCATTCGACGCCGAGCGCGGCGGCATCGTCTCCGCGGGCGGCGTGGGCTTCGACATCTCGTGCGGTATCCGCTGCCTGCGCACGGATCTGACTCTTCCCGACATCATGCCGCGCCTCAAGCCGCTCGCCGACAACCTGTACCGGGACATCCCGGCCGGGGTGGGCGTGGGGGGCCATATCCGGCTCGACGTGCCCGAGCTCGACCGGGTCCTTGCAGGGGGTGCCGCGTGGGCGGTGGAGCAGGGCTACGGCGAAGCGGAGGATCTGGAGTTCGTCGAGGAAAAAGGACGCGCGCGCGGCGCCGTTCCGGCCAACGTGTCCGCGCTGGCAAAGAAACGGCAACTGGGCGAGATGGGCACGCTCGGCTCCGGCAACCACTACCTCGAGGTGCAGTGGGTCGAGCGCATCCTCGACGCCGAGGCGGCGCGCGCTTTCGGCCTGTTCGAGGGTCAGATCCTCATCTCGATCCACTGCGGCTCGCGCGGCCTCGGGCATCAGATCGGCACCGAGTACCTGGTCAGTCTCGCCAAGGCGGCCGGGCGCCTGGGAATTACGCTGCCCGATCGAGAGCTCGCCTGCGCGCCGATCAACTCCGCCGAAGGACAGGACTACCTCGGCGCGATGAACGCGGCCACCAACTGCGCGCTGGCGAACCGCCAGATCCTCGCGCAGCTGACGCGACGCGTGTTCGCGCACCACTTTCCCAAGCACAGGCTCGAGACCCTGTTCGACGTCTCGCACAATACCTGCAAGGCGGAATGGCACGTTGTCGAGGGCAAGCGCCGGCTGCTGCACGTGCATCGCAAGGGCGCCACGCGCGCCTTCGGCCCGGGACATCCCGATCTGCCGGAGCGCTACCGCGAGGCCGGTCAGCCCGTGATCATCGGCGGCAGCATGGGCACGGGCTCTTACATCCTGGCCGGTACTGCTGAGAGCGAAGTGCGCGCGTTCAGCTCGGCGAGCCATGGCGCCGGGCGTTCCATGAGCAGGCATGCGGCGCTCAAGCGCTGGCAGGGCCGCGCGCTGCTGAAAGATCTCGAGACGCGCGGAGTGCTGGTGCGCACGCGCTCGATGCGCGGAGCGGCCGAGGAGGCGCCCGGCGCCTACAAGGACGTCGAGCGCGTCGCCGAGGCAACCGAGCGCGCGGGTCTCGCGCGCCGGGTCGCGGTGCTGCGGCCCAAGGTCTGCGTCAAGGGATGAGCGCATGATCGATGCGTTGCGCGACCCGAAGCGCTACCCGCATCCGGCGGAGCGGGTCGAGGTGCTGGAAACGCACATCTCGTGGGTGCTGCTCGCCGGCGACTATGCCTACAAGCTCAAGAAGCCGGTCAACCTCGGCTTTCTCGATTTCAGCAGCCTGGAGGCACGGCGCTTTTACTGCGAGGAGGAGCTGCGGCTGAACCGGCGCACCGCGCCGCATCTCTATCTCGAGATGGTGCCGGTCACCGGCAGCGAAGCGGACCCGCGGATCGGCGGCGACGGCAGGCCGATCGAATACGCGGTCAAGATGCGCCGCTTCGCGCAGGACGCGCTGCTCAGCCGTATGGCGCAGGCCGGCACGCTCGGCGCGGCAGAGATCGATTCACTGGCGCGCGGCATCGCCGCGTTCCACTCGCGGATTGCGCGCGCGGATGCGGCGCGGGCCTTCGGCGCGGCGGCTGAGGTGCTGGCGCCTGCGGTGCAGAACTTCGACCAGATCGAGGCCCTGATCGGCGCCGACGCCGATGTGCCCGAACTGGAGCGGCTGCGCCGCTGGACCCGGGACGAGCATACGCGGCTGCGGGCGACCTTCGAGGCGCGCCGTGCGGAGGGGTTCGTGCGCGAGTGCCACGGCGACCTGCACCTGGGCAACGTCGCGCTGATCGACGGCGAGCCGACGCCGTTCGACGGCATCGAGTTCAACGAGGCGTTCAGGTGGATCGACGTCATGAACGAGGTCGCGTTCCTGGTCATGGACCTGCTCGACCGCAGGCTAGCTCGCCTCGCGTACCGCTTTCTCAACGCCTATCTGGAGGACACCGGAGACTATGCCGGGCTCGCCGTGCTGCGCTTTTACCTCGTCTACCGGGCGCTGGTGAGGGCCAAGGTGGCCTGCATACGTGCGCATCAGCAAGGCCTGTCCACCGAAGACAGGGCGCGCGCCCGGCGCGAATATGTCGAGTACCTCCGCCTCGCGCACTCGCTCGCGCTGGACAGGAAACGCGCGCTGATCGTCATGCACGGCGTCTCCGGATCGGGTAAGACGACCGTCGCCCAATACCTGCTCGAGACCTGCGGCGCGGTGCGGATCCGCTCGGACGTCGAGCGCAAGCGCATGCAGGGGCTCGACGCGCAGGCGCGCACGGGCTCGGCGC
>Ga0210077_1000340_pt1 | contig 18802 bp, 18 predicted proteins | sample RushMan_CattailN_5_FD_185556 | JGI IMG/M metagenome (GOLD analysis project Ga0210077, IMG submission 185556) | Wetland microbial communities from San Francisco Bay, California, USA, that impact long-term carbon sequestration -... | ecosystem: Environmental > Aquatic > Marine > Wetlands ... | reverse complement strand
CGTCGCGCCCGCCCCGCCGGCCTTGCTGTTGGAGAAGGTGATCGACGGCGCCAGGGAATAGTCCGCGGAAACCATCTGGCCCTTGCCGAAGTGCGACCCCGAGCGCATCTCGCCGGAGCGCTGCAGCTCGCGCTCCCGCATCATGCTGGACATGGCCCGGCCACGATCGACGACGACGAAGCAGTTGGACTGCTGGATCATCAGTTTGAGCACCGGTGTCGTCGAGCCAAGGTGGTATTGGCCCGTCAGGGTTTCGTACCACGGCGCGTCCGTATCCTCGGTTACCGCGATTGTGCCGAGCGGAGCCTTGCAGTGCTCGAGCTTGTTATTGGCGCCCTGGCTGTTGGCGCCGCCGGCGGACCCGGTCGCCACCGTCTTGGCCGAGGAATTCCCCATGTCCATGCTGGAACAAGCGGCCAGAGCGCCGATGACCGCGCAGCTCGCCGTAACAGCGAAAAAGCGTCTTTTCATTATCGCCTCCCTCTATGCCCGCGAAAGATTTTGCAGCAAAAATGCGCGCCATGACAGTGAATCGTGCTCATGCCGGTTCAATCCGTCCTGGGAAAGTAGGACAATGAGCCGAGCTGAACTGATGCTGACGAGCAGAGGACACCCCATGGCAACGCCGCTCAGATCCCTCAAGCCCGGGCAGGCCGTCCCGCCGATCCGTACCGGCGAGGAATACATCGCGAGCCTGCGCGGACGCAAGCTCAAGGTCTTCCTTTTTGGCGAGCTGGTTGCGGAGCCCGTCGATCATCCCGTTATCCGGCCGTCGGTCAACGCGGTGGCGGAGACCTACGATCTCGCGGCGCGCAACCCCGAGCTGGGCAGCGCGCTGTCGCCTTACACCGGCGAGCGAATCAACCGCTTTCTGCACGTGGCCACCAGCGCCGAGGACCTGGTGATGCAGAACAAGATGCAGCGCCGCCTCGGCCAGCTCACCGGTACCTGCTTTCAGCGCTGCGTCGGGATGGACGCCATCAACTCCCTTCATTCGGTGACCTACGAGATCGACCAGGCGCAAGGCACGTCGTATCACGAGCGTTTCCTCGCGTTCGTGACCCGAATGCAGCGCCGCGGCTACGTGATCGGCGGCGCGATGACCGACGTCAAGGGCGACCGCGGCAAGGCCCCGCACGAGCAGGCCGACCCGGACCTGTTCGTGCACGTCACGCGGCGTACCGAGGAAGGGCTCTACATCCGCGGCGCCAAGGCGCACCAGACGGGCTGCATCAATTCGCACTGGCTGATCGTGATGCCGACGCTTCGCCTAGGCGCCGAGGATCGGGACTACGCGATCGTCGGCGCGCTGCCCGTGGATGCGCCCGGGATCACCTATGTCTACGGGCGCCAGTCCTGCGACACGCGCAGCATGGAAGGCGAGATCGACGCCGGCAACAAGCGCTACTCGGGCCAGGAGGCGATGATCGTGTTCGACGACGCGTTCATTCCCTGGGAGAACGTGTTCATGGACGGCGAGCACGAGTTCGCCGCGATGCTGGTCGAGCGCTTCACCTGTTATCACCGCCGCAGCTACGTGTGCAAGACCGGCGTCGGCGACGTGCTGATCGGCGCCGCAGCGACGGTGGCGGATTACAACGGGGTGGAGAAGGTCTCGCACATCCGCGACAAGCTGGTCGAGATGACGCACCTGAACGAGACCATCTACGGCACCGGAGTCGCCTCGAGCTACCAGGCCGTGCCGATGAAATCTGGCGCCTATCTCGCCGACGACATGCTCGCCAATGTCTGCAAGCACCACGTCACGAAACTGCCGTACGAGATCGGACGCCTGGCGCAGGACCTCGCGGGCGGCCTGATGGTCACGCTGCCGTCGGAGCAGGAGCTGAAGCACCCCGAGGTGGGGGCGATCATCCGCAAGTACCTCAAGGGGCGCGCCGAGATCGACACCGAGGACCGCATGCGGATTCTGCGCCTGATCGAGAACATGACCCTTGGCCGCAACGCGGTGGGCTACCTGACCGAATCGATGCACGGGGCGGGCTCGCCGCAGGCGCAGCGTATCCAGATCTCGCGCCAGATGCAGATCGAGACCAAGAAGCGAATGGCGAAAGGCCTGGCCGGAATCGCGAGCGAGCCGCCGGAGGAGCCGTCGCGCGAAGGCACGCAGTATCTGGATCGCGTGTTCCGGGCGGTCGACGGGGACGATTGAGCCGCAAACGCCGCCCCCGCCGCGCACTGCGCGCGCTGCGGGCGTTGAGGCGCGGACCGCGCGCGCTCCGGGTCGCCATCGCGCTGGTCGCGCTGGTGATTCTGTCCTTCGCGGTCAACTGGATGGTTCAGGTGGGGCGAAAGCCCGCCGAGCTGTTCTTCCCGGTCAGCGGCGTGCTGTCGAAGACGCCGGCGGAAACCTGGCGCAGCTACGCAGCGATCTTTCGCGAGCATGCCACCGCGGTGATCACCCCGGAGTTCCTCGCGGCGCTGGCCCAGATCGAGGGCGCCGGCAATCCGGTCGCGCAGACCTACTGGCGCTGGCGCCTGACGGCCAAGCCGTTCGAGGTCTACCGCCCGGCGTCGAGCGCGGTCGGCATGTACCAGATCACCGATGAGACGTTCCAACAGGAAAAGCGCTACTGCATTCACGATCACGTCGCGGTCGCGGACGGTCCCTGGTACCAGCTGCATTCGTGCTGGTTCAACGGTCTTTATCTTCGCGTCCTGCCGAGCGACGCCGTCGAGATGACGTCGGCCTATCTGGACCGGCAGGTCGCACGCGTGCTCGAAAGCCAGCGCATCCCCGCCGCCACGCTCAGGCAGAAGCAGGATCTCGCGGCAGTGATCCACCTGTGCGGCGCCGCCGCAGGCGCCGCCTATGCCGCGCACGGCTTCCGCGCGAGCGCCCGGCAGCGCTGCGGCGAGCACGACCTGGGCCGTTATCTGGCGCGGATCGATTCGATGAAGCGTGCATTTTTCCGCTTGGCGCGGGAGCACTGAACCCCGATCATTACGCCGTTCAGCCGAACGACCCAACCCGCAACCCATGTCGCTTGAATCTCTCGGCCGCTACCGCATCCTCGGCGAGCTCGGGCGCGGCGCCACCGGCACGGTGTACCGCGCGCTCGATCCGCTCATCGAGCGCTCGGTCGCGGTCAAGACTCTGAATCCGAGTCTTCCGGAAGACGTGCTGTCGGAAGTCCGCGACCGGTTCATGCGCGAGGCGAGATCGGCCGGCCGGCTCAGCCACCCCAACCTGATCACGATCTACGACGTCGGGGTGGAGGGCGAGGTTGCGTTCATCGCGATGGAGCTGCTCGAGGGACAGTCCCTGCAGCAGATGCTCCGTCATCGCGGCAGGCTGGATCCGGCCAAGGCGGCCGATTTCGCGGCCCAGCTCGCGGACGGCCTGGAACATGCGCACCGTCACGCGATCGTGCATCGCGACGTGAAGCCGGCGAACGTCATGATTTCCCCCGCCGGGCACGCCAAGCTGACCGATTTCGGCGTGGCCTACATTCCGTCCTCGTCGATCACCCAGACGGGAACGGCAGTCGGATCGCCGAAATACATGTCTCCCGAGCAGGTGCTCGGCCAGGCGGCCGACCCGCGGTCGGACATATTCTCCCTTGGCGTGGTGCTCTACGAGATGCTGGTGCATACCACGCCCTTCGAGCGCGCGGGCGAACAGGTGATGTTCGAGCTGATGCGCAGAATCACGATGGAGCCCCATCGCAAGGTCACCGAGCTGGACGGCGGGATTCCGGCGCAGTTCGACGTCATCCTGGGGCGCGCGCTGGCGAAACGGCCGGAGGAGCGCTACCAGAGCGCCGCCGAGATGAGGGAGGACCTGCGCCGCTTGCCGGCGCTTCACGCCGGGGCCAGGCCCCGGGGCGGGCGGGACGAGGAGGCGACCATGGTGCTGCAGCGGCCGCAGGCCTCGAGCGCGCCGCCGGTCGGCTACGCCGCCATGCCCGACCACACGAGCAGCCGCCTGCTGGCGGAGCTCGACTCGTTCTCGCGCACGTTCGAGGACAGGGAGCAGGCCTATATCCAGGCCGAAGTCGACGCCCGCCGCCGCAAGAAGCAGGAGCTCGCGCGCTGGGCGGAGGCGCAGGCGCGCTTGCGGGAGGAGTACGAGCGCGAGCGTGCGGTAGACGATTCCCGCTTCGTGGGCGCGCCGGGCGCGAGGCGGCGCAGCGACGCGATCGACGTGCTCAAGAAGCGGGCCGCGATGCGCGTACCGGAGCGGGCGCGCGCGCCGAAACCCGAGGATATCGAGCGTATCGACCGCAACCTTCGCGCCACGTTCAGGTATTTCGCGGACTTTGCACGCGAGACGAATTCGGCCGAGCCGGTTGCCCGCCACCGCTATCAGTTGATCTATGTGGGCGAGCTGCCCGCGCTCACGCTGAGCGAGGCGTTCGCCGACTTCCGGATGCGCAGGATGGGCGACCGGGAATTTCACGACTACGTGAGCCTGTCATGCCGGCTTCGATCCGAACGCAAGGTCACGGTCGAGCTGTCGGGGCATGACATGGAACGCTTCGACAGGGAACTGGAGGTGCTGCAGATCGAAACCGAGCGCAAGGAGCGCCGGAACATATTCGGTCGCGTCTCGCGCACGGAATATACGCTGGGCGCGATTCCCTGCTATGTCCGCGTTCGCGCGGATTACGACGCATGCGAGGTGTCCGTCGAGCTGCGCAATGTGGGCAAGCTCGGCCGCAGGCGCCAGCGCTTCCCGCTCGAGACCTTTACCGAGGACGTGATCGACGAGCTCGGACAATACCTGCTCGGCCTCGACCGCTGCTTCGAAAGCCGCCTCGAGAAGGTTTGAGGATTACGTTCAGGCCGGCAGCTCGAATCCCGCCTGCTCGCGCAACTCGCGGGAATTCTCGCCGGTCAGAAGCGCGACGAAGCGACGAGCGGCCTCGGGCGCCGCTGCGCCGCGGCAGACCCCGGCGCAATAGACCGTCGCCAGCTCGAATTCGGCCGGCAGCGGGGCGACGAGGGTGACGCCCGGCGTGTTGAGGATCTCGGTGATCTGGGTGCACCCGAGCGGCCGCGCTTGCGCAGCCCGGGCCATCTCGCGCATGGCGGTCGCGCCGTTCGGAAACGGACGCAGCCGGCTTCCGATCTCGCCTTGCAGGCCGAGCGCGGCGAGCACCTTCGCGAAATGGATGCCGGCGGTGGCGCGCTGCGGATCCGGAAAATAGATCGAGTCCGCGGCGAGCAGGGCGGCGCGCAGTCCTTCGACGCCCGACACGTCCGGAATCGGGGCGCCCTGCTTGACCGCGATACCGGTGCGCACCCGGCCGAGGTCGGCACAGGTATCCGGCTCGATCTCCCCGCTTGCGACCAGCTCGTCGATCAGCTTCCGTGTCAGGATCACGAAGTCGGCCGGCTCGCCCGCGAGAAGCTTTTCCTTCATTGCGCCGACGGCGCCGAAGCTGCCGGCGATTTCGTAGCCCGTTTCCGCCTTGAACCTCGGTGCGAGGGCGCCGACGGCGCCTTGCGCCGCGCCGCCGCTGAGGATGTGCAGCTTCATAGGCTGATTTCTCCATTCTTATGGACTGGAATGTTGACACGCATCAAACCCGGCGGGGCGTTTCCCAAATGAGCGAATTAACTGAGTTGCTGGTGCGGCCGGGCCCGGCCATTCCATAATGGGCGCCTCTGCACCGGTGCGCGACGGCGCCGTCACAAGGAGCTGACATGTCGAGTCGAATCAGTATTATGGTGGTGTCCGGCAACCGCGAAAAGCTGCAGATGGCGGCGATGGTCGCCTCGGTGGGGGCGGTAAGCGGCAGCGACGTGCACGTATTCCTGTCGATGAACGCGCTGTCGTACTTCGTGAAGGGCTCCGGTCAGGAACCGCCCGCCGAGGGGGAGGTCGGAAAGCTGCTCGTGCAGAAAAAAGCGCCGCCGTTTCGCGAGCTGTTCGCCAGCGCAGTCGACCTGGGGGACGCGAAGATCTATCCTTGCTCGATGGCAATGGACGTGCTGGCGCTGGAGCAGTCGAGCCTGGAAGACTTCGTCGGCGAGCCGATGGGCCTGACCAAGTTCCTCGACGAGGCGGGCACGGGCCAGGTCTGGTCCTTCTGACATCGGATACTGCCGGAGACACGCCAATGAGCACGAGAAAACTGGTGGACGCGCGGGGCAGCTTCTGCCCGGGGCCGCTGATGGAGCTGATCGCCGCCATGAAGGCGGCGCAGGTCGGGGACGAGCTCGAGGTGCTCTCCACCGACAAGGGGTCGGCGCACGACATTCCGGAATGGATCAACAAGGTCAAGCACGAGCACATCGAGACCCGCGAAGAGGAGGGGGTGTGGCACGTGGTTGTTCGCAAGGTAAAGTAGGGGGGATTCGTCCGATTACGCACGCTACATGATGAGGAGGCGGCAATGAGGATTCTGGTCGTAGGAGGAGGTATGGGCGGCACGATCCTGGCGAACAACCTGGCCAGGCGGCTGGCCGGGGAGTTGCGAGGGGGGAAAGTGCGCATCACGATGCTTTCCGCATCCGACAGGCACATGTACCAGCCCGGGCTGCTTTATCTGGCGGTGGGAAGAATGGCCCCGGACGAGCTGTACCGGGACCAGCGCAGCCTGCTCGAGCCGGGAATCGAATTTCACGTCGATCCGGTCGAGACGTTCGAGCTGGACAAGAATCAGGTCAAGACCAAGAGCGGCAAGGTTCACGCCTACGACGTGATCGCGATCGCGACGGGTTCGCGGCCGGTGGCGGAGGAAATTCCGGGGCTGGCGGAGAACGCGGAGCAGTTCTACACCGAGGAGTCCGCGCTGAAGATGTTCAGGCGGCTGCAGGCGTTCCAGGGCGGCAAGGTCGTCGTCACGGTCGGCGTGCCGCACAAGTGTCCGATGGCGCCGCTCGAGATCACTTTCATGCTTTACGACTACTTCAAGGACCGCGGCCTCCTCGACAAGACGCAGATCCACTACACCTACCCGGTCGGCAGGACCCACTCGCTGGAAAACGTGGCGAAGTGGGCGACTCCGGAGATGGAGCGCCTCGGCATCACCTACGAGACCCTGTTCAACATGAAGGAAGTCGACGGCGCCAAGAAAGTGGTGCGCAGCGAGGAAGGCTCGGAGGCGCCCTTCGACCTGCTGATCACCATCCCGGCGCACCGCGGAATGGAGGTCATCGAAAAGAACGGGCTCGGACAGCGCGGCTTCATTCCCACGCACCGGCACCGGCTGAACATGGAGGGCCGGGAAAACGTCTTCATCCTCGGCGACACCACCAACCTCCCGATCAGCAAGGCAGGTTCGACCGCTCACTTCGAGGCCGAGGCGCTCGCCGAGAACATCGCCGCGATGGCGAAGATGGGCATGCCGGTGCGGGATTACGACGGCAAGGTGTTCTGCTTCATCGAGGCGGGAAAGGACCGGGCGACCTACGCCATGTTCAATTACCAGAATCCCCCCGATCCGAAGGCGCCGACCCGCGCGGTGCACTGGTTCAAGATCGCATACAACAAGCTGTACTGGGCGTCGGCCCGCGGCCTGCTCTGAGGAGGCGACGATGAGCACCCAAAACGACGCGATTTCGACCGAGCTCGAGGTTCGGCGGGTGATCGAGGCCGCGCGCGACGCGGTCACGGACGAGATGGTCGGGCGTCTCAGCGAGGCAGTGAGCGAGGGCGTGAGCCTGCTCGATCAGGTGAACCGCTCGGGACTGGAGAAGGCGCTGCCGTCCATTGCCAGAATGGTGCGCGACGGCGATCTGGAGCGACTGGTACAGCTGGCGCGCGTCTACGGGTCGGCCGAGGATGCCTTGAGCGACGAGATGATCGGGCGCCTGGCGGAAACGGCGGCCGAGGGACTGTCGCTGATGGACCGTCTCAGCCGCGGCGGCGCGCTGCGTCTGGTCGAGATGCTCGAGAAGATGCAGGCCTCGGGCGCGCTCGAGCGGATCGCGGTGACCTTGCCGAAGCTGATGGAGCGGCTCGAGCACGTCGAACACGTCCTCGGCAGCCTGGAGGCCGCGGTCGCCGAGGCCGAGCGCATGCCGCCGCCGCAGGGCGGGCTGGGCGGCGTGTGGCAGCTCGCGCGCGACCCCGAGACGCAGCGGAGCATCCAGCTGCTGCAGAGCTTCAACCGCAATTTGCGCAGCCGGAGCAAGTGAGACGGGGGGGGCTGCCCGGCCGCTTCCGTCGGCCGTGCAGGACCCCTTGCGCAGTTTAATGAGAATGATTATCATCGGAGAATGCATCTCAAAACACGCAGAGTGATAGGTAATGCTCGGTTCCGCCGTCATCGTATTTCGTGAAACGCTAGAAGCGGCGCTGATCGTCGCCATCGTGATGGGTGCGAGCCGCGGGGTGGCGGCGCGCGGGCGCTGGATCGCGGGCGGAGTGCTGCTTGGAATCGCGGGAGCGCTGGTCGTGGCCGCGTTCGCGGGCGCCATCGCGGAAGCGGTGCAGGGGCGTGGACAGGAGATTTTCAACGCGACGGTGCTGCTGGCCGCGGTCGCGATGCTCGCCTGGCACAACGTGTGGATGAGCTCGCACGCGCGCAAGCATGTCGAGGAAATGCGCCATCTCGGCCACGACGTGAGCGTCGGCGCGAAGCCGATGTCGGCAATGCTCGCGGTCACCGCGCTCGCCGTGCTGCGAGAGGGCGCCGAGACGGTTCTGTTCCTGTACGGCCTGATCGCGAGCGGCGGGACGGCGGGGCTGCTCGTGGGCGGGATCCTGGGTCTCATCGGCGGCGCGGGCATCGGCGCGCTGCTCTACTTCGGGCTGCTGCGGGTTCCCCTGCGGCATTTCTTTACCGTCACCGGCATCATCGTGCTGCTGCTGGCGGCGGGACTCGCGTCCAGCGCCGCCGGTTATCTGGTACAGGCCGGGCTGCTGCCCCCGCTCATCGACCAGGTCTGGAACAGCTCCGGCATCCTCAGCTCGGCAAGCTTCGTCGGGCGCATGCTCCACGTGCTGGTCGGCTACAACGACCGGCCCACCGGCGTCGAGCTGCTGTTCTACGTCGCGACGCTGGTGACGATTCTTTCCCTGATGCGCATTGTCGGCGCCCGCGCGACCCGCGTCGCGCGCGAACGGGCGGCGAAGCAGGGCGCCCCGGCGTAGCGCTTTTCAGGCTCGCAGCAGCGAATCGGCAAGCTCGCGCAGCTTGCCTTTCTGGATCTTGGTCGCGTTGGCGCCCGGAGTGACGGGGAACGCATCCAGCGCGAACGTTCTCAGCGGGACCTTGTAGGCGGCGAGCCTGGCCGCCACGTGGGCGCGCAGCGCGGCTTCGTCGTGGGCGGCGCCGGGCTCGAGCAGGACGAAGGCGACCGGGCGCACACCCTCGGCGCGGGCGACGCCGACGACCTGGCAGGCGGACACGCCGGGGAAGGCCTGCACCACGGATTCGATCTCCGGCGGGCTGACGAGGAACCCGCCGAGGCGCAACGCGTCTCCCATGCGTGCGAGAAAGCTGAAGCGGCCGTCGGGATGCGTGCAGCCGAGGTCGCCCGAGCGGTAGTAGCCGTCCTCGGCAAAGGCCTTCGCGCTGGCTTCCGGGTTGCCGAAGTAGCCGGCCATCCGGCTTTCGGGGGCGTCGAACTCCAGCTCGCCGGCCTCGCCATGAGCGAGGATCGCGCCGGTGTCGGGGTCGCGCGCGCGCACGCTGGCAGCCGCGCTGAGCGGCCGGCCTCCCGCCAGCAGCCGCTCCTCGGCAGGCGCATTCTCGTCCTGGCGCGCGAACAGCGCCTGGATCTCGCTGATGCCGTAGAGGCCGACCAGGCGCAAGCCCCGCTCGTCCGCGCGCGCCACGATGTCCGCGTGGGCCGGGCTGAACGCCGCATAGCCGAAGAAGCGAACGTCCGGAAACGGCCGCGGCGCCTCGCTTTGCCGAAGCAGCTGCGCGATGGCTTCGTCGGTTCCGTTCGCGTGCGTCACACGATGCTCGACGATGTCGTGCGCCGCGAGGGCTGCATCCCAGGCCGGGCGCATGACGAGCGGGCGTCCGGCCGCGAGCGCGGCCATCGCGCAGCAGAAGCCGTAAACGCCGCAAAGCGGCGGCGCCAGCAGCATCACCGAATCCCCGTCCAGCCCGAACCCGTGCGCGACGTTGCGCGCATGGCCGGTCACGCTGCGCTGATCATGCAGGACGAATTTCGGCGTGCTCGTGGTTCCCGAGGTAGTGAAAATGACGCAGCCGGCGCCGGGCGCCGCCGCGCTTTCCAGCAAGGCGGAGCCGGAGGCGAGCGACTCGTAGCCGACCGCCGGCTTGCCGACGACCGCCTTCGGCACCGGCGTCCCGTCCTCGGAGTAGACGACGACGGACTCGAGCCTGTCCAGCGCGGCGGGGTCGCACTGGGCGAGGATGGACGCGAAATCGATGCCCTTGAATCCCGGCCACAGAACCAGCACGCGCGCGCCCGAGCGCGCCACGATGTCGGCGACCTCGTGGCTGCGGAAGCGGGTATTGACCGAAACCGCGATGGCGCCGAGCTGGGCGCAGGCGAAGAACGTCGCGAGCCACGCCGGAACGTTCGGCAACCAGAGGGCGACCCTGTCGCCCGGCCCCACTCCCAAGCGCTGCAGGCCGTGCGCGATGCGACGGCTTTCTTCCGCCAGCGCCTGAAATGCGATCGGGCGTCCGCGATCGATCAGCATCGGCGCGGCGGCGGCCGCCCGCGCGGCCAGCATGTGCTGCAGCGTTTGCAAGGGAACATTCATTTGCGATCCCGAGGCGCTTCGCGCTCGCGACTCAAATGGAAGCATAAATGTTTGCGATATGCCGTGTGCAAAATCACGCTCGCGCGTTGTGTTCCGTGAATGAATTCGATACGATGCACGCTCGCTGGCGTTGGGTGCAGCGCACTAGCGGCCTGGGAGATGCCCGGGATTACAACGGGCAAGTGAGGAGAACCTATGCCATCTGTGGTCACCAAGTCCGACCTCGTGCAGGCGGCGGCCAAAGCCGGCAATCTGAGCAGAACCGCCGCAGGCGACGCGGTCAACGCGGTATTCGAGGCGATCGTGACAAGCGTTGCAAAGGGCAACCGGGTGACGGTCGTCGGCTTCGGCACCTTCCTCCCGCGCAAGCGCAAGGCGCGCGCCGGGCGCAGCCCGGCGAACGGCAAGGAAATCAAGATTCCCTCCAAGACCATTCCCGCCTTCGCGGCGGGGCAGGGCTTCAAGGATGCGGTCGACCGGCGCTAAGGCCTTGGGTGCGCCGCAGCGAAGTTGGCGGCGAAGCGCAAGAGAACGCGTCTAAGGGCGCGGATTCTTTCGGCATTGCAAAGCACAAAAAGGCTTGGCAGAATTCTTGCGGTCACAAGCCTTGTGCCATGGACAACCCGCTCATTCTCTCGCTCGACAGCCACGGCGTACCGCATCGCTGGATCAGCTGGCAACAGGCCTGCTTCTATTACGCCAAGAATCTCGTCGCCTGGACGATGGGCGAGCGCACGTTCACCTTTTACGGCGGGGTCAGTCGCCTGACAGGCGAGCGCTCGAGCATCACTGCGCATTCGATCATCGCGATCCGCGGCCGGGCGCTCGCGTCGCGCGGTTTCAATCAGGTGCCGCCCCTGAACAACCGCGAGCTGTTCCGCCGCGACCGGCATGTGTGCGCGTATTGCGGCGGCGAGTACAGTTTCTTCAAGCTCACGCGCGATCACATCACCCCGCTTTCCCGCGGAGGCCGCGACACCTGGATGAACGTCGTGACGGCCTGCCGGCAATGCAACGGGCAAAAACGCAATCGTCTGCCGCAGGAAGCCGGAATGGAGCTGCTGTACGCGCCGTACGTTCCGAACAAGGCCGAATACCTGATCCTGACCAACCGCCGGATTTTCGCCGACCAGATGGAATTCTTGCGGCAGCACGTGTCGGCACATTCGCGCCTGGGACTCGCGCCGGCCTAGCCGGTGCGCGGCGTCCACTCTGCTGTGCCCGACTTCTGGCGCAGTAGCGGTTTTCATCTCCTGCAAAGGGATGGCGCGGGCCGTCTGCGGGTGACGGACGATTTTCTGCGCGCGTACTACCTGCGCCCGGAAATCCATCCGGTCGAGGATTCCTGCGAAGCGGAGCTGGAACTGCACACGGCGTTGATGAGCGACCCGCGGCGCGAGATCGCGCAAGGGGACATCGACCGCATCGCGGACGAAGATGCGCGCGAAAACTACGGCGTTCTGCTGCGCTTTCGCAGGCGGCTGCTCGAGTCCGATACGGTCGAGGGCTGCTACATGAGCCTGTTCAAGGGCGACGTCGACGTGCCGCCGCTGTTCATCGAGCAGCTTGCGCACGTCATTCTGCGCAATATGCTCGATGCCTGCGAAGATCCGTTGCAGCTGCGCGCGGCGGAGCTGCTGTTCCGCGACCAGAAGGCGACCTTGCGCGACGGCCACGTGCTGCTCGCGGATCTCGAGACGGTCGAGATGCACGCCGCCGGAACCCGCTACGGCGGGATCGGCAGGCTCATCGTCGAGGCGCAGGGAGCACTCGGCAAGGTGGATCTGGACGTGCTCGATCGCGGCAACGCCGGCATCTACTGGGAGCGCGAGTCCCGTTTCGACACGGTGCTCAGCCTCGACTACGGCCACGCGGGGCTCGACGCCCTTTGCCGTGTGATCGAGGCGTGGATCGCCCACTTCTTCGGCGTGCAAGCCGCGGTCCGCCCGCTGCGCAGCATCGAGGAGCGCAGATGGGCCTGGCACATCGGCCTGGACGCCGAATCCACCGCGATCCTGAACGAGCTCTGGAACGGCGCAGAGGTGGAGCAGGGGAGAATGCGTCACGTCCTGACGCTGCTGCGGATGGATTTCGGGGGGGCGCTGGATCTGCGGCCCGAGCTCGCGGGGCGCCCGATCTATCTCGCCCTGTCGTGCGACGAGAACGAGATCGTGCGCGTGAAGCCGCAGAATCTGCTGGTCAACCTTCCGCTTGCGCGCACGTGAAGCCGGCCTACTGGAACCGCGCCAAGCGCGAGCTGTCGCGAAGCGATTCCGTGCTGGGCGCGATCATCCGCCGCTATCCGCGCATCCACCTGGTGCCGCGCGGAGACCCGTTCCACACGCTCGCGCGCTCGATCGTCGGCCAGCAGATCTCGGTGAAGGCGGCGCAGGCGGTCTGGAACAGGCTGCTCGCCGCGCTGCCGGCGGTCACGCCAGAGCATGCGCTCGAAGCGGGAGCGGCGAAGCTGCTGGCCTGCGGCCTGTCGCGCCGCAAGGTCGAGTACCTGGCGGACCTCGCCGCCCACTTCGCCTCCGGGCGCATCGTGCCGGCGCGCTGGGAAACCATGCATGACGAGGAGGTCATCGCCGAGCTGGTCGAGGTCCGCGGAATCGGCCGCTGGACGGCGGAGATGCTGCTGATATTCAGTCTGCTCAGGCCGGACGTGTTGCCGGTGGACGATCTCGGCCTGCAGCGGGGCGTGAGCATCGGCTACCGCAATGGACGCAAGCTGAGCGAAGCGGGTCTGCGCCGCATCGCGAAATCCTGGGTTCCCTGGCGCTCGGTCGCCACCTGGTACCTGTGGCGCTCGCTCGATCCCGTCCCGGTGGAATACTAGCCCCGCCGCTTGGGCGTAGAATGCCGCACGGATGAAGACGACTTTCCTAGATTTCGAGCAGCCGATCGCCGAGCTCGAACAGCGCATAGAGGAGCTGCGCTTCGTTCAGGACGATTCCGCGGTCGATATCTCCGAGGAGATCGCGCGACTGACCAAGAAGAGCCAGTCGCTTACCAAGGAAATCTACGCCAAGCTCAACCCTTGGCAGGTGGCGCAGGTCGCGCGCCATCCGCAGCGGCCCTACACGCTCGATTACGTCAGCATGCTGTTCACCCACTTCGAGGAGCTGCACGGCGATCGGGCGTTCGCCGACGACGCTTCTATCGTGGGCGGACCGGCGCGCTTCAACGGCGAGCCGTGCATGGTGATCGGGCACCAGAAGGGCCGCGACACGAAGGAGAAGATCCTCCGCAATTTCGGCATGCCCAGGCCCGAGGGATACCGCAAGGCCCTGCGCCTGATGCAGCTGGCGGAGAAGTTCCGCCTGCCGGTGTTCACTTTCGTCGACACGCCGGGGGCCTATCCGGGCATCGACGCGGAAGAACGCGGTCAGTCGGAGGCCATCGGCCGCAGCCTGTACGTCATGGCCGGCCTCAAGACGCCGATCATATCGACGGTCATAGGCGAGGGAGGCTCGGGTGGCGCGCTCGCCATCGCCGTCGGCGACATCGTGTTCATGCTTCAGTACGCGACCTACTCGGTGATTTCACCCGAGGGCTGCGCATCGATCCTGTGGCGCAGCGCCGAGCGCGCGCCCGACGCCGCCGAGGCGCTCGGCATTACCGCAGGCCGACTCAAGACGCTCGGGCTGATCGACAAGATCGTCAACGAGCCGCTGGGCGGCGCGCATCGCGATCCGCAGGGCGCGGCGCAGGCACTCAGGAAGGCGCTCGCCGAGGCACTCAAGCAAGTCCAGGGGAAAAGGCCGAAAGAGCTCGTCGAGGAACGCCTCGAGCGTCTCATGGGCTATGGCAAGTACAAGGAAGTCGTCGAGCGCTGAACGCGCCGCCGGTCCGGTTGCGGCGGCCGAGCGGCTGTTGCGCGCGATCGATCTTCGCGGCAGGACGGTCGCTGCGGGCTTTTCCGGCGGCGTCGACTCCACCGTCCTTCTGCATGTGCTGAGCACGCTCGCGCCTCGCTTCGGCTTTGCGCTGCGCGCCGTGCATGTGAATCACGGCATCAGCCCGAACGCGGACGACTGGTCCAGGTTTTGCGGCCGGATCTGCCGGCGCCTCGATGTGCCGCTCGAGACACGGCGCGTGAGCGTCGGCTCGAGCCGCGGCCGCGGCATGGAGCAAGCCGCGAGGCAGGCGAGAAGGGCCGCGCTCGGCAAGACGAGGGCCGACTCGATCGCGCTCGCCCACCACCTTGACGACCAGGCGGAAACCGTCCTGCTCAACCTGCTGCGCGGCGCCGGCCTGCGCGGCGCGAGCGGCATGCCGGCTGTCGGCAGGCTCGGAGCCAAGCTGTTGTTGCGGCCGCTGCTCGAGGTGCCCCGCGCCGAGCTCTTGCGCTATGCGCGCGACAAGGGGCTGCAGTGGATCGAGGACGAATCGAACCAGAACGCTGCGCTCGCGCGCAACTTCCTGCGCCTGCGAGTGACGCCGCTGATCGAGCAACGCTACCCGCGCTGGCGGGAGGCGCTGGCGCGGGCGGCGCGTCATTTCGGCGAGGCCGACGCGCTGCTGGCGAAGAAGTTCTCGCGCGCAGGCTCTGCGGACCGGCTGCGTCTCGCGCAGCTGCGCGACGCCCCCCTGCCCGAGGCAAGAGTGCTGCTGCGCGAATACCTCGCCGCCAGGGGCCTGCGCCCGCCGACGGCGCGGCGGCTTGCCGAAATGCTGCGCCAGCTGACGCTTGCGGCGCCCGGGGCGCGCGTCGAGCTTTCGCACGATGGCGCTGTCGTCCGGACCTATCGGGGAGAGCTGCGGATCGAAGGGCGGCCGGCGGCGCCCGTCGCGTTCGGTCCGGTCCAATGGACCGGCCAGCGGCGGATCGTGCTCGCCGCCCTGGGCGGGGAAATTCGCTTCAGGCGGGTTCGCGGCGCCGGTCTCGCGCTGGCCAAGCTCGAGGGCGGGCCGCTTCGCTTGCATTTGCGCAATGGAGGCGAGCGCTTGCAGCCGGATCCGCGGCGCCCCCGGCGCACGCTCAAGAATCTGTTTCAGGAAGCCGGGATCCCGGCCTGGCGGCGTGATCGCCTGCCGCTGCTCTCCTGCGGCGAGGACCTCGTGTGGGTGCCCGGGCTGGGCATCGACGCGCGCTACCGAGCCGGTGCCGGGGCGCCGGGTCTGGCGCCGGAATGGGTTCCGAGCGGCGACGCAACCCATTGAATTTACGCGGTTCGCCTCGTTTGCGTGATAGAATTTCGGTTTTGCATTTCTGCGCTTTGCTAGGGAGAACGAGGAATGGCGGTCGAGAGGACCTTGTCCATCATCAAGCCGGACGCGGTGAAGAAAAACGTGGTCGGGCAGATCTGTGCGCGCTTCGAGGCGGCTGGACTGAAAATCGCGGCGGCGCGCATGATGCATCTGTCGCGCGCCGAAGCCGAAGGGTTCTACGCGGTGCACCGCGAGCGGCCTTTCTTCCGCGACCTGGTCGAGTTCATGATCTCGGGGCCGGTGCTGGTGCAGGTGCTCGAGGGTGAAGGCGCCATCGCGAAGAATCGGGAGTTGATGGGCGCCACGGATCCCAAGAAAGCCGACAAGGGCACCATCCGGGCCGATTTTGCGGAATCGATCGATGCCAACGCGGTGCACGGTTCGGACGGGCTCGAGACTGCTCGCACGGAAGTCGCCTATTTCTTCCCCGCCTGCGAGATCTTCGCCCGCTGAAGCGAGGCATTGCGCCGTCATGACCGACAACCTGCTGAATTTCGACGCGCATAACATGGAGCGACGCTTCGCCGAGCTTGGCGAGAAGGCGTACCGCGCGCGGCAGGTATTGCGCTGGATCCATCAGCGCGGCGAAGCGGATTTCGAGCGCATGAGCGACCTTGCGAAGGCGCTGCGCAGCAAGCTGTCGCTTGCCGCGCGCGTCGAGGCGCCGGCGGTGGTCGGCGACAGCGTCGCGCCTGACGGAACGCGAAAATGGCTGCTCAAGGTCGATGAAGCGAACGCGATCGAGTCGGTATTCATCCCGGAGGAGGGCCGTGGCACCCTGTGCGTATCGAGCCAGGCCGGCTGCGTGCTCGATTGCGCCTTCTGCTCGACCGGGAAGCAGGGATTCAACCGCAATTTGACGACCGCCGAGATCATCTCCCAGCTTTGGGTCGCCAATCGCCTGCTGGGGCGCGACCCGAAGGCAGAGCGCAGCATCACGAACGTGGTCATGATGGGCATGGGGGAGCCGCTGCTGAATCTGGACGCCGTCATCCCGGCGCTGCGCCTGATGCTTGACGACAATGCGTATGGACTCTCGCGGCGCCGCGTCACGGTCTCGACCTCCGGGGTGGTTCCGGGCATGGACCGTCTGCGCGACGAATGCCCGGTCGCGCTCGCGGTCTCGCTTCATGCGCCGACTGATGCGTTGCGCGACCGTCTCGTGCCGCTGAACCGGAAGTATCCGCTGCGGGAGCTGATCAAGGCATGCAACCGTTACCTCGACAAGGCGCCGCGCGATTTCATCACGTTCGAGTACGTGATGCTGGAGGGAGTGAACGATTCGGACGTCCACGCGCGCGAGCTCGCGGCGATCGCGCGGCGCGTGCGCAGCAAGTTCAACCTGATCCCGTTCAATCCGTTTCCGGGCGCGGCATTCCGGCGCTCGGGCGCCGACCGGATGCGGGCTTTCGCCGCGATCCTGCAGCGCGAAGGCCTGACGGTAACCACCCGCAAAACGCGGGGCGACGGCATTGATGCGGCCTGCGGGCAGCTCGCAGGCGAGGTGACCGACCGCACGCGCCGCAGCGGCCGCAAAGTACACAGGATTACGGAGCTCCGCGCATGAGAATTCTGCCTGGCCTCATCGCTGCATCGGCATTTTTGCTCGTCTCGGGGTGCGCGAGCGAGCCGCCCGAGTCGACGGCTTCATCGGTGGACACGGGTGTCATTACCGGTTCGGTCAGCAGCCCGCACAACCGCGCCCGCATCCATACCGAGCTCGCGGCGGCCTACTTCAGCCGGGGCAGCATGGCGGTCGCATTGCAGGAGCTGAATACCGCGATCGAGGCCGATTCCGATTACGCACCGGCCTACGGCATGTTCGGTCTGGTCTACCAGCAGCTGCACGAAACGAAGCTTGCGCAGGACAATTTCCAGCATGCGCTGCAGCTGACGCCCAACGATCCGGACATCAATCACAACTATGGTTCGTTTCTGTGCCAGACCGGGCACGAGAAGGAGTCGATCCGGTATTTCATGCATGCGGTCGGCAACCCGCTCTACACCAGGCCCTGGCGCTCCTACACCGCAGCCGGCGAATGCTCGCTGCGCGAGAACAAGCTCAAGCAGGCCGAGGCGTTCTTCAAGCGCGCCCTGAAGCTGCAGCCGGACTATCCCCTGGCGCTGTTGAAGATGGGACAGATCAGGTACCGCGAGGGGAGGTATGGGGGAGCGCGCAACTACGTGTCGCGCTTCAATGACATCGTTCCGCCGACCGCGGAGTCGCTGTGGCTCGCGATCCGCGTGGAGCACAAGCTGGGCAATCGTCTGGCCGCGGCCAAGCTGGCGAGCCGGCTGCGGCACCGGTACCCGGACTCCGACGAGGCCTACGCTCTGCAACGCGGGGACTATGAATAGCGACGCCTACCAGCAGCCGGAATCCGGGGATCGGCCCGAGAGCGCCGTCGAGCTGCCGTACGAGGAGCCGGTAGGCGAGATTCTGGCGCGTGCCCGCGAGGCGCAGGGACTGACGCTGGACGACGTTGCGCATCAGCTCAAGTTCGGCGCCCGTCAGCTCGAGGCGCTCGAGCAGAGCCGGTTCGAGAGTCTGCCCGGCAGCACGTTCGCGCGCGGCATGGTGCGCAGTTATGCGCGTTTGCTCAAGCTCGACGCGGATTCGTTGCTGGCGCGGGTGGAGGGGAAATTCGAGGTCCCTCACACGGACCAGCTCGCGACGCGCTACCGTGAACCCGTGCCGTTCTCCGACGGATCGCGGCGCTCCACGATCGCCTACGGGGCATTGTCGGTGCTGATCCTGCTGGTGGTGGCGGCCGTGCTGTTCGGCTGGCAGCAGGAGCGCTCGGGCTCGACGCGAATGACCTTCGTGCCGGCCGGGCAGGCGCCGCTGGAGCCTCCGAAGCCGGCCGCGAACCCCGCGCCGGCGGCCGCGCCGGCCGCACCCGCTGCCGCCCGGGAGCCGGC
>Ga0210077_1000339_pt1 | contig 18811 bp, 4 predicted proteins | sample RushMan_CattailN_5_FD_185556 | JGI IMG/M metagenome (GOLD analysis project Ga0210077, IMG submission 185556) | Wetland microbial communities from San Francisco Bay, California, USA, that impact long-term carbon sequestration -... | ecosystem: Environmental > Aquatic > Marine > Wetlands ... | reverse complement strand
TGGGCTACTTCCGGAGCAATTCTGATTGCAGTTTGGCGGGTAATAACAATATCTGTATCTGAAACGACTTTAAAGACATTTTGTGTAAATGATTTACTATCCAAATTGGTAAGTGTGATTTTATAAATACCTGACTTTTGTGGAACAAATTCATAAAAATAATCGGGGTTGTTTGTTACGGTACCCTCACCACAAGTGGAGGATTTTTTAAAATCTTGAGTTTTATTGCCGTTAATATCCAATTGAAGATTAGCATCGCAAGCAACATGGCCTTGTTTATTTAGAGCCGTTGCTTGGATGGTTACTGTTTCACCAGGCAGGTATTCGCTTTTATCAGTATTTAATGCCAATACACCTCCGGAAAAATTACTTTTTAGTGATAATTTGTTGTTGACAATAACAAACAAAATAACACCAGAAATAATTATGATAAACGCCACACTTATGATATACAAATATCTATTATTTGATAGTTTGCTATTGTTTATTTTTAGTTTATTTAGATAATTCATTTTTGAACCTAATCCAGCTTAGACAGTGAAAACTTTCCCCGCAATAAGCACAGTTACTTGTTTATTTCGATATGATATTTCGATAATGTTTGACATAGTTATTAATGTAAATTTACTCCGCTCATATCAACTCCTTGAATTGAAAATGTTCCTTGATTTAAAGTTAGAGTGGATGTGGTACACCAAGCAGCGTAAGTAGGTCCTGCTGAAAAGTAGGGGGCAACGCGGTATTGGTAGGTATGACTGGCGGCCACACTGTCATCCTCGTCAGATTCGGTGTTGGCAGGAAGTCCTGTATCTAGTGTAGCAAAGGCTGCGCCATCAACCGATCTTTGGACTTCGTATGCGTCTTCATTTGTGGCGTTATCATCCCACTGCACAGTTAATGTTGAATCATCCGGTGATTCCTGTACTCGGCAGTTGGTGGCGGCAAGTGGTGCTGCAAGTGTAGTAAAACTATAAGGAGTTGTCTGAGTTGAACCCCAAGTGTTACTCCCAGCGGGATCTATCGCATAGCTTCGCCAGTAGTAGATTGTAGTAGGGTCAAGTCCGGTTTGCACTGTATAGTAGGCAGATGCACCTGAACTATATGCAGTACCTCCTTGGGTGTCCTGCCCTGTCCAGCCTGTTTGGGGACTACCCGAGGGCTGGGTATAGGTTTGACAGCTAACTGTCATAGCAACATTTTTACAAATTTCGATTTTGTAGCGCAGATAGTCGGAATTATCATCCATTCCCGTGGTTTTAAATGTTGGAGTTAGACTCTCTTCTGTTGCCGTATCGTTTGGCAAATCTAGGGTTGGCACATTTGGTTGTTTATTGAGTGTAAATTGTGCTACTTCAGAATAGGCTCCTTCATTACCGTCGGTGTCCCAGAATTTTATCTTCCAGTAATAGGTAGCTCCCCAAGAAAGGGTTGAGCCGTTATAGTTGATATTTGGAGATCGGGACCCGTCTGTTGTTGTTGTCATACTGGTTTTTGTACTATCCCACATACTTGTACCGGTAAAATTACTGGAAGTATTAACCAAAATTTGATAGTAATTTGCACTGTCTCCATTGGGATCGTGGTGAATTGCAGAAAAGTAGGGTGTTAGGGTTGTGACGTTGGTTGGATTAGATAATCCTTGGGTGAAAAGATCGGTAGGTGCAGATGGTGTTACTGCAGTTGTTGTAAAGGAATAAGGTGTAGTTTGAGTCTGGCTCCAGGTGTTGCTGCCTGACGGGTCAATGGCATATGATTTCCAATAATATGTTGTTATTGGATCAAGAGCGGTTTGAACCGTATAGGTTGCTTGGGTATCGGAGGTATAAGTTGTGTTGCCGTCAGCATTTTGCCCGCTCCAACCTGTTTGTAAAGATGTTTGATCGAATGTTTGGCAGGAAACACTCATTGCTGAATCTTTGCAAATAATTATTTTGTATTGCAGGTTGTCAGTATCATTATCTGTCGCTGTAGTTTTTAACTGCGGTGTTAAGCTTTGATTTATTGCAGTATCTGACGGATTATCAAGATATGGAATATTGGGCGGAGAATTTGCTTCATAATCAAGAGTTACAGAAGTCAAAGATGCAGAAGGTGCACCAATAGAATTTTGCGTAAAAATCGTTCGGTATTGGAAGTAGCGGTAACCTGTACTACTTGCAATGGTGGAGCCAGTCGGGTCAGCCAGATAGTCCGTGGTACTTCGTAGATCATCAATCCAAACTGTTCTTCCTTCAGCTCCATTGGTCAGACGCAAAGTTAGGTTCGTAATTGCATTTATATCGTTTGACGGTTGAGTGGTTGCGTTTTCAATACTCCAGAACTCTTGTTGCCATTTAAGGACGTCAGCACTTGTGGTATAGCCTCCGGATGGGAAAGTACTGCCGGTATCCCATCCACCAACAGTAACTGCACCGGAGGATACAGTAACGCTATTAACGGTTCCTTGGGCTACGTAGACTGTTCCGTTATAATTTTCCCTAACGATTATTTTGTCACCTAAAAATAAGCCGGAACCCATTTGTGCGAGCCCTTTAGCTGTAGCATCAACGGTAAATGATGTATCCGAAGAATCGGCTATCAAGTTACCAGAATCCAGGCTAGCGCCGAAATCTATCGTTATGGGATGTGCGCGTCTTCCATTTTCATAGGCTTGACGGATATCTGTCGCGGAACGTGCTGTATTATCAATTCTTACTTCATCAAGTGTCCCTGGGTAATAGTAAGGGGTTGAGCTTTTACCTATAAACCCGGACGTATTTGGTGTACCGATTGCCTTTGTTTTCCCGGTTCCTGTCAGCCATAGTTGACCGTTTACATAGATATTCATAACACCTGTTGAGGCGTTTTTTGTAAATGCCCAGTGATTCCATTGACCCATAACACCTGTAGGACTGGCTGCATAAATACGATCGTATCCGCTTGCGCCTCCACCGGCGTCCCAATATGTATTTCCGTTACTATAAAATAAATGGATATTGGCTACTCTACCAACTGAATCTTCAAACCAAATTGCGCTATTATTCTGCGACGTTGGTGTTTTTTCCCAAAAGCTAATGGTAATTTGATTTCCTGCCTGGACAGAAGTAGATGGTACTGTAACGAAATTACTTGTTCCGTTAAAGTACCTTGCCCCTCCCATTTTACCTTGCACAAAGGCGGTACCTGTTGGCGTACCGTTTCTACCATTGCCGGAGGCATCTTTGATATAAGCGCTGCTTCCTGATTGTTCATCCATATGCCAAAAAGCAGTAGTATTTGCGTCCGGTTGATAGTTGGCAAAAGCCGAATTGCCAACAGTGGCGGTCAGATAAGTGCCAGGACGGTCTGCAGCTACATAAAAAGGAAGTGTTGTTTTACCTGAAAGATCTGTTGAAGAGATAGTTCTGTTCAGATAATGATCTCGGCCTAATCTATAATCTTCTTTTATTTCTTCGGTGGGGCGGACGTTATTGGTTACCCGCACCTCATCGATTAAACCGTTGAATGAAAACTGCGTAGAATTTCTGGCCCCGATATATGCAGGAGAAGTAGTAACGATGCTGTTATTTGCAAGATTATCTCTTTCTGTGGTCTTGCTTTGGAGCTGCCCGTCAATGTATATGTTAGCTCCCGATGCAGCACCATTGCCGTTATATGTAGCTGTAATGTAGTGCCAGCTCCCATTTGAGAGCAGGGATTGAACTCCATCTGCTCTAATACGGATTTCAATAGAGTTATCCGCATTTGATATTTGAAATTGAAGCTGTCCGTTGTTTGCAACATATTCAAGCCCATAACCCGCAGTTGAACCTGAAGCGGCCTTTTTAGCAAATATGTCCATACAATTTGTTATATCTGTTGTTTTAATCCAAACTGAGATAGAAAACGCCTGGTTATATTCAAAACTTAATGAGGTTTGATTTCCAACATTTATATAGTCGTTACTCGTAGTAAAAGCTCTTGCTGTACCAATAATACCGGTTGTAGCACTTGATCCGGTTGGTGTACCGTCATAATTGTTACCAGATGAATCTTGGATGTAAGCACTAGAACCGCCTGTTTCTTCCAGGTGCCACAATCCGACTGTGTTGGAATATGAAGGAAGAATACCACTTTGGAATTGTAAGCTGCCTGATCCTTCTTGATACAGGCTTGAATCATCTGCTTTAGCTATTTGTGCATATGAGCTGCTGCTATCCAAAGACCAATTGGATGCATCGGAATCAAAAGAAAGCATTTGAGTTTCATTTGTAATTGGTTTCCAAGCTTCCCAGCTGCCATCATTAGCATCGCTCGTTGAACCAACACGGGTTTGTAGCTGGATATTGGAAGAGTTGTAGTTGGAAAGAATTTCTGAGGCTGTTAGCTCTCTTGAATATATACGTGTCGTGTCTATAGTTCCATCAAAATAGGAACCTGAACTTGAGTACCCGAAGCGTAAGGGTTGTCCGTTAGTATTTAATGCACCGCTACCGTTCCTGCTGCCATAAGATTGTCCATTTATGTAGAGTTGTCCTCCGTCGGTTGAGTTGTAAGTCAGAACTACGTGATACCATTTATGTAAATCTACAGTATAACCGGCCGATATAGTTTTCCAGGTGCCGCCTGCTACTGCGTAAAAGCGAATTTGTCGATTAACATCACCAGTGGTGCCAAAGTAATATAGGGTGAAATTACTATCTGTGGATGAAGACCATTTATTGATTGGGTGAGCAGCGTAGCCGACGTATTCTGAGTCGAATTTTATCCATGTTTCTATTGTCAGGTTGTTAGAGATGTCAAGATAATTATTATCAGTTACAGTAACAACATCACTTGAACCATTGTACATTATTGCACCTGAGCCCCAACGACTATTATTAGAAGTCCAACCTGATCCCGCCACCACATCCTGGCCTGACGTGCTTGAAAATCCAGAAAGTGTTCCGTTGCAAGTAGAGCCACAATTTCCAGTACTCACAGAGGCTGTGGTACCTGAAGTTTCGTTAAAGTTCCACTGAGCTACAATTGCGGACTGCGCGGATGCTGTTGCTGTTTCTCCATCTCCGGTTATAAATCCATCTCCGGTCCATGAGAATGAATTCCAGGAACTAGCACCAGTGAGGTCGATAACGGGTGAAGTATAAGTGGCTGAAGGGAGAAGAGAAGCAGATAGTGCAATCTCGTCTGCAGAGCGGGCAATATTACTAATTCTAAGATCATCGATTTTGCCATTAAAAAATTGAATGTTTGTATTGTTAAGGCTTCCGATTTTAACTAATCCTCCTGTATTTTCCATAGAAGTATAAGTACCGGAAGACCAGGCTGTGGTGGGTTGTTCAACACCATTAAAATACATTCTGATATTACTACTTGTTTGTCCACCTGTATAAGTGACTGCAACATGAACCCATTGGTCAAGGGGAACATCTGTGTTGGTGTAGACTCCAATATACGCTCCGGCACTTTGGTCCCATAGTTGAATATCGAGATTATTGCTACTATTTCCTTCTCTCCATATCCACTCTCTGTAGCTTGCATCGGATTGGTATTTGGAAGCAATAATTCTATTAGACGAACCGGAGCTATTAACATAAATCCAGGCTTCTATTGAGAAAGGTGAATCTGTTGTACTATTTCCGAATGAAAAATCATCAGAGTCTGACACATCTATATAATTACTAGTTCCATTAAAGGTTCGCGCATTACCAAAGAGACCTGTATCTACATTTGTGCTGCTACTTGAAGTGCCAGTATGACCCCTTCCAGAATTGTCGGCTACCGTAGTTGTTCCTGAATCTTCATTCATGCGCCAAAAGGCAACTGTGTAAGGATCAACAGGAGTTTCTTGATAGTAAGATTCTATAGATGGTGAAGAACCGCTACCCTTGTCTTTACTGCGGTTGAAAGATCCGTTTTCGAAGTCCGATGAGGCGTCATGGACAATTGTTGGGTCGACAGTAATAGGGTAGCTGCGGGCCGGATCATTCATCCATGCTTCATCAAGACTTAAAATTGCCATATATCTACCTGACTCTGTATCTTTTTTAACCAAAATTCCGATATTGTCAGTTCTGTCGCCTTTTGCATCAACTGCAAAAGGTTTTTCAAAATTGAATAAATAGTTTTCGTCTTTATCAAAGAATGTAGTACCTTTTATATCATTGGTTATGTACTGGGGGATTACTCCATTAAAGTCCAAATAGAAAGGAAAGGTTTTTATGATAGTCGGTTTATTTATAATAATATTTTCTTTAACGCCGTTTGGAATTGTCTCGTAAGAGTAATCAATGTCGTTATATACATTTTTAAAAGTTACCTGATTGTTCTTTTCTGTGGGTTTGGTGATGTTTGTTCTCGCAGAAGCCGGATAGAAAGTTATTGATGAATCTTGTGATTTGGAGAGTGAAAATTCTATTCTTGGTTCATTTGTACTTTTATTACCGATTTTGACTTGATAAGTCTTTGAATTACCCACAAAGTAGTAGGAACTGTTTTCTTGGGATACACGTATTTTTGCAGGTTTGGGAGAAGCGATCCATTTATATAATAGTAGTCCGCAAATTATAGTAATCGGGGCAGTTACAAGAGCTATCAGAAATATATTTCTGTGATTTTTTACAAATTTCAAAATCGTTTTACCTTTAAGAGTAAGTGCAGAAAACATACTGTAAAAAAAATGTCTTATTTTTCTTTTGTTGATTTTGATTTTACTTATCATGGCAATTGAGTTTGCGATTGTGTATTAGCTTGAGCTTGCGGCTGTTGCCCTGAAATTACCCACCAGTTAAAGTCAACTTTGGTACTGATTGCCTGATTAAAGCCAACAGTGAAGACTCCCTCGTCTTTGCTTTTTACATAAAGAACATTATTTTGGGTTGAAGATGTTGGTGTAATATATACTAAGGTATAGTTTGTTACATTCGGATTGTTTATTATTATTTCATCATATCCTGCCGGTATAGTTGCGCTCCCAGCAGTAGCATTGGTAGTAATAACACCGTTATCCATAGTCGCAGACCTGCTAGCTTCTTGTGCGCCTGCGATTACTATCTGGCCAGTCGTTACACTGTTAAATTGAGCTGATCCGGAAGCGTTTATACCGGCAACTTCATCTCCGTTTTCGTTACGCAAACTCAACAGTGAGGCAGAGGAAGATGCATCCTGTTCACTATTATTAATAGTAGAGGGCTTAAGTGTTAGCCCGGATGAATCTATTCTGCCGGCAACGTAGAGATTTCCAAGAATCAGAACGTTACCTTGTGTATCAATTGAAAAAAGTCCGGCCATCATCTCAATTGGAGCCATTGCCAAGGACTGAAGGGACAGCGGGGCACTTAGAGTATCGATTGAATTAGCCAATAACTGTCCGTTTTCATCCATTAAGGACTGGATAACCATATCCGTTCCGACAGAAAGAGAATTGGTCAGAGAAAGGCTATCCATTGCAGAAGTTCCGGTAACATATAGATTTTCCAAGGCTAACTCTTCCAAACTTGCAGAAGATGTCGCAGTAAAGATGTTGGTGTCGGCAACTGTTGAAAGAATGCCTTGGTCAGCTTCAACATTTGCCAAAAGTTGTTCAATATCCTCTCTGGTTATGGCCGAAGAAGAAGCTACATTGAGATTTTCAAAACTTCCGTTTCTTGAAATAATTTCTTCGGCATATATTTTTCCTGCTATTAAGTCTTGAGTCTTGACTGAAGCTGAATCAAGTTCACCGGAAATAGTTGCATTTCCTTGCGCATCAAAAGAGGCAACTATTTGATCATTTTCACCTACAATATTCATCTTTCCGTATGTTTGTTCGTTTACACCGTCAGCTGAATTATTTAGGTTGATATTAATATCGGAGTCAGCCAAAGGTGAGATAACTTGCGTATTAACCTTCGGTGTAACCAAACCTGATTTGATTATCAAATCATCAACCGTTGCAGTAAGTGTTGCCAAACCATCTGAAGTTATTTGTTTTGCATTTACGGCTCCAGCGCTAATATTGTTGCTTACTTCCAAGGATGCGGTTTTGAGGAGTCCGGAAATTGTAACTGCTCCGTTAGCTACCAACTCTCCAGTCTTAATGATTCCTGCGTTAAGGTTTGCGACTACAGACTGACTCCAAGCCGACGATGATGAAATTAAAGTATTTGTTTTAGTATTTGTTAATACGTAATCGTTGGCATTTTTTGTAATTTCAACATCGCCTGAGTCAGTTAGATTAATACTTAACAAATCATTTGAAAGCACAGAAATTTCACCTTGTTGTTCTTTAACAGCATTCACAAGGTAGGGTATTACAAAATCTTCCTTTAGGCCCAGGTAACCAGTTTCTGGATCAACTACTTCCACAGCTTTGGGTATTACTCCTTGAACATCCTGGGCAATAAATCCTATTTGATTTGCCTGGCCGTTGATGTAATCAAAATACACAGGTTTAAGTGCATTTATTACATCAAGACCATTATTAAAGTAGCTGATGTTTTCCTTAAGCCTTATATCAGAACCATAAGTCCAAGAGCCAGCTTGAAGGTAGCCTGCGCCATCATCTCTCACATAGAATTCATTAGTACTTCCACCTGAATTTTTAATTACTAAGCTATATGTGCTTGATGTTGTACCTTGCCCTTTTATGTAAGTTTGATAGTTTGATGAGCCTCCACCTCCTATATTTAGAAGAGAACTACCTGATGTTGTGCCAATACCTACATTTCCACTCGTTTCTGCAAGCAGAACATTTGCTTGTGGATTAATATGGAGAGGGAGGTAGCCACCGCTACTATAAACTCCTAAAGTTGCGTCGGTTGCTGCAGTTGAATAGGCGTATAAAAATCCATTACCGGTAGAATTTGATAGTCTGAGTTGATCACTTCCGCTTGTACCCTGTATTTGGAGTGTTGCAATAGGGTTATTTGTTCCAATACCTACTTCACCTGTAGATTTAAGATACAGCTGGCTACCGCTATCTATTCCAATTGCCAAATCACCATATGTTGAGCCGCCTCTGTCATAGGATAGTATCCTTCCTACATTGGTAGTCGGATTATAGGAGATTTCCAATCCTTCACCAGCCGTTGGTTCAACGTAATTTGAAGATCTGATTACTCCTGCTACATCCAGCATTGTACCTGGGGTAGTTGTTCCTATACCGAAATTGCCACCTCCGATAGTTGAACTTGCATTTGATATATAAATTCCCTGTCCAGCAAGTAAATAATATACGACCGCGGTTTGGTATTTGCCATCAGCAGACATAGCGAATCCCTCGTAGTTTCTTGCATTACTATCAGCTTGCGTCCATGAAGCTCCATAATTTGAGGATATATATATACCTTGTCCTGAAGTACCTCCCCATATAACAGCTGTTTGGTATTTCCCATCTGCTGTCATATCAACTTCGAAATAAATTCTAGGAGTACTATCGGGATTTGTCCAGGTTGCACCGTAATCTGTTGACCTGAATATTCCCATATTGCCGGATATACTAGTGCTTACTGTTGTTTGGTACTTTCCGTCAGCTGACATAGCAACCGAATTGCGATTGCTAATGGTATTATCAGCTTGCGTCCATGAAGCTCCATAATTTGAGGATATATATATACCTTGTCCTGAAGTACTTCCTGATATAACGGCTGTTTGGTATTTACCATCCGAAGACATAGCAACGGAATAATAGTTTCTAGCATTTGAATCAATCAGTGTCCAACTTGATCCGTAATCAGTTGATCTCATAATACCGCTATCTCTGCTGACTGCAGTTTGGTATTTACCATCCGAAGACATAGCAACTCCCCAGTAATTTCTTATAGTGCTACTCGCTTGTCCCCAGGAAACGCCATAGTCACTGGATGTATAAATTCCTTGCCCTGATGTACTTCCATAAATTACAGTTGTTTGGTATTTACCATCCGAAGACATTGCTATTGATCTGTAATTTCTAACATTAGCATCAACTGAAGCCCAACTTTTTCCGTAATCAGTGGATTGATATATACCTTCACCGGAAGTTAGAACAGCTGTTTGAATTTTGCCATCCGAAGACATTGCAACATCATAATAATATCTTGATGTGCTATTAGCCTGGGTCCAATTTGTACCGATTGTTGAAGTGCTAACATTTACTTGATTTTCTGAAATAAGAGTTCTACCAAAGACGGGTGAATTACTAGCCAAAAGTCCAAGGTAGTCACCTGCAATTGCCAAATTACCTGAAAAGTAACCGTTTCCTGAAACTTCGAGCGTGTTTAGGGGATTTGTGAGGCCTATTCCTACGTTACCTGAATTTTTGATTGTAAATTTTGGTGTACCAGAAACTGAAGCGGTGAAGATATCTCCGGCCTTGAGTTGGTCTATTGTTAGTGCGGCTAATCCGACATTTATTGAATTGTCGACCTTCCAGCTTGATGCAGATAAAGTGTTGGTTGATGTTATGGGAGTAGGGGTAAAGGTAATAGCACCTGTCCCGGCTGAATTTGCTATCGTTCCGCTGTCTACATACAATGTTCCGTCGATTTCTGTATTACCTTCTATCAATAAATCTTTAGCGGTAGATAAGGAGTGGGAAGCTGTTGCTGTACCGAACCTGGAGTAGGTTGTTGCAGTAGAACCGGCTGCTTGCAAAACGCCGGAAAGGATGGCGTTTTGGATATTGCCTATATTATCACCGGAAAAAGATATAAGTCCTGAAGCAGCGTCTATAGTGATATCTCCGGAGGTGTTGCTTATAGATGAAGTTGCATTAAAAATGCTTACAGTGCCGGTTACATCAACATCTCCATTAACATCTAATTTAGCTCCGGGAGTTGTGGTACCGATACCAACTCGGGAATTTTGAGTATCAAAGGACATCAGGTTTGTTTCAATATTGAGTGCGCCAACAGTTGAATTTTTAAGATCAAGATTGGGTGTGGAGTTGGTTAGATTCCAGGTATTAGGCCAGATTGTCAGTGAGTCGGAAGTTGCATTACCTAGGGTTGTATTACCATTGGCAACTAAGTTTCCTGCCAAAGTCATGGCATTTAAATTACCTGTGCCTGATGAGTTGATGTAGTAGGTTTGGTTAGCACCAAAAGCCAAACCCCTGGAGGAGCGAAGATATGTAGTATCACCGGTTAATACTGAGGAATTAGGTAAAGTTAGTGTTCCTGCTAGTGTTAATGCATTTAAGTTTCCGGTTCCGGATGAGTTGATGTAGTAGGTTTCATTTGCCCCAAAAGCCAAACCCCTGGAAGAACGAAGATATGTAGTGTCGCCGGTTAAGGTAGATGAATTAGGTAAAGTTAGTGTTCCTGCAACTTTGGTATTTCCTGTATTAGCTTCAACAGCAAATTTAGCAGTTGAGGTTGCGGTAGCACCAACATACAGGTCCCAGGTAAGATTGGCCGGTGCAATACCTTTTGTTCCTTCTTGCCAGAGACCGGCACCTCCCCCAAGGGAGCTAAAGTTTGTAACGCAGTTGTTTTCATCATCTCCTGTACAGAATTTAGCAGCTTCAACTACATCATCCGAAACTGCCGTGTTATACAAAGATATACCTGAACGAACGTACAAGTCTCCATTAACATCCAAAGGTGCTCCAGGAGTAGTAGTCCCAATACCAACGCGGTTATTACCGGTAGTGGTGTCCAGTGAGAGTAGGTTTGTTTCGAAAGAGAGCGCATTTGCTGTATTATCTTTGAGATTGAAATTGGTCGCTTGGGTAGCCAGATCTACTGTGGAGCTGTCAAAGTCTAGTGTTCCACTAGACCCAAATTGAATATCCCCGGTGTAGGTTCTAAATGTGATTTTGCCTGATACATCGCTTACAGAGAAATAAGTTCCATTACCGAAATCTCCATTACCAAAATTGACACTATATTTGTCGTTATATTTATATATGTTAAAGGGTGACCAGCTATTATTGGTGTCCATAAATTGTATTGGATAAACACTTCCGCTGTCTAAGGTTGAATCAACAATATATAAAGTCGAAGTGGGGTTAGTTGTTCCTATACCCACATTCCCTGTACCATCAATGACAAAGGGAGAAGTATCACCAGAGACATCATCAACCCTAAAAGCCAGGTTATTGGTTCCGGTGGCATAGTGTTTGATGTAGAGAGTGGTGCCTGTATTGTTTACCCCCGAGTTGGTTAGAGAAAGTAGCGAACCTGTGTTAGCAGCATTGGAACCTGAGAGAGTAATATCAACTAGATTACCGGTAAAGCCGGTAGCTGAAGAAGCTACATTAAGTGCTTTACCGGAAGTAAGTGAATTGGCTGTAAATGAGGCAGCATTAGTTGTGGTACCGGTGTAGTTTGATGTTAGTGTACCTGCCAGTGTTAAAGCGTTTAAATTACCGGTTCCGGATGAGTTGATGTAGTAGGTTTGATTAGCTCCAAAAGCTAAACCTCTGGAGGAGCGAAGATATGTAGTATCACCGGTTAATACTGAGGAATTAGGTAGGGTAATGGTTCCACCCGTAACTATATTTCCTGTTCCGTCTACATATGTAGTTGTTCCATTAAAAGAAAGGTTTCCTTTGGTGCCGTTGCTGGTTGAATCTATCCGCAAGGTTCCTGAAGCTCCGGTTCCACCGTTTATGGTTGAGTTACCACCCAGAGTAAGTGAGGTAGTTGAACCCATGGCCAAAGCAGAAGCTGTGGTTAAGGTAGCCAGTGAAGAAGCAGTTAAGGTAGTTGTACCCGAAAGAGTAGTTGTGGTATTGGTTAAGGTAGTGGTTGTACCCAGAGTTACCCTGGTATTTGTCCCTGAGTCTTTAATATCATTACCCAGTATGGTGACATCACCGCTACAGGCCAGATCACCGGTTGAATTGGTTATGGTACAACCTGTTGAGCCTGAACCTCCGCCTATGTTGATATTACCGGTTGAGCTAGTACCATCGGATATATTAATAGCTCCTGTACCCGAAGAATTGAGGGCCAAGGCCTGGTTGGTTCCACCCGAAGAGAGGGTTACCGCTCCTGCACCTGTGTAGCTATTGCCTGCAGCTATACTTACTCCGGCATCCGAGGTAATACTGTTGGCATTGAAAGCTTCCTGTACATCTACATTTCCACCTGTGTCTATCACCAGAGTTGAAGCAGTAGAGGAGAGTGTTCCTCCGTTAACAGCCAGGTTTCCGGCTACCTTGGTATTACCGGTTGCAGCCTCAACAGCAAAGTTGGCAGTTGAGGTAGCGGTATTACCAACATATAGGTCCCAAGTCAGATTGGCAGGAGCTATACCTTTGGTTCCTACCTGCCAGTAGTTGGTACCAACCGTTGACCAGGAGGTCATACAATCACTACCTATACAGAAGTTATCCGAATATACATGGTCCCAGGGGTAGGTTTCTGAACCCAGGTCGTTGGTACCGGTTGTTCCTGCCGGAATGATATCAATATCTTGGTTGGCTGTTATGTTGCCGGCCAGGGCAAAGGCATTAACGGTAGTCGGGTCAAGGGTTCCACTTAAATTGGTAGTTGTACCTGCTCCTCCAATGTTTAGGGTAGTTACATTGGAAGCAAACATATTGAAAGTAGCATCATCCGAGGTTATGGCAGCATTGTTAACTGCCAGAGTACCTCCTATGACTATATTTCCTGTTCCGTCTACATATGTAGTTGTTCCATTAAAAGAAAGGTTTCCTTTGGTGCCGTTGCTGGTTGAATCTATCCGCAAGGTTCCTGAAGCTCCGGTTCCACCGTTTATGGTTGAGTTACCACCCAGAGTAAGTGAGGTAGTTGAACCCATGGCCAAAGCAGAAGCTGTGGTTAAGGTAGCCAGTGAAGAAGCAGTTAAGGTAGTTGTACCCGAAAGAGTAGTTGTGGTATTGGTTAAGGTAGTGGTTGTACCCAGAGTTACCCTGGTATTTGTCCCTGAGTCTTTAATATCATTACCCAGTATGGTGACATCACCGCTACAGGCCAGATCACCGGTTGAATTGGTTATGGTACAACCTGTTGAGCCTGAACCTCCGCCTATGTTGATATTACCGGTTGAGCTAGTACCATCGGATATATTAATAGCTCCTGTACCCGAAGAATTGAGGGCCAAGGCCTGGTTGGTTCCACCCGAAGAGAGGGTTACCGCTCCTGCACCTGTGTAGCTATTGCCTGCAGCTATACTTACTCCGGCATCCGAGGTAATACTGTTGGCATTGAAAGCTTCCTGTACATCTACATTTCCACCTGTGTCTATCACCAGAGTTGAAGCAGTAGAGGAGAGTGTTCCTCCGTTAACAGCCAGGTTTCCGGCCGAGGTCAAATTACCGGTATCGGCATTAACTTGGAATTTAGCACCCGAGGTTGCATCTGATCCTATGGTGAGGTCCCAGGTAGCATTGATGGGAGAGATTACCTTGCCTGTTCCATCCAGTCTCCAGTAGTTGGTACCAACTGATGCCCAGGAGGTCTTACAATCGGTACCTATACAATATTCGTCAGAATATACATGGTCCCAGGTAAGGCTGGAAGTACCCAGATCATACTGACTGCCTGATGTAGGGGTAATGGTACCTGCCTGGGTAAAGTTAATGACACTTCCGGCTTCACCTTCGATTGCTACAGCGGCTGCTGAATATCCGAAGTGAAGGTTGACTGCATTACTGGCATCTCCAAGAGTCATGTTTCCTGCACCTGAACCTATTTCTATATCTCCCGAATCGGCTGTTAGGGCTGCATTGGTTCCGTTGTGCTCAAGTGATACATAGTGTGATCCTGCTGAATCGTAGATCTTTAGTAATCCATCCGAGTCAAGAGTAAGTCTGTCGCTCAGTGATGCTCCTGCCTGAGCCCAGATCAGGTTGGCATTATTGTCAGTGTTGTTGTTGATGTATAGTGCACTACCGGTAGTTAGGGCATTTGATGTTATTGAGAATACCTTTCCGCTTTGTACTCCGGTTGAACGTACCTCAGCTACATTACCGGCAGCAGTTTCCAAAGCAGCAGCATGGAACTTAGCACCTGAAGTAGCTGTATTACCAACATACAGGTCCCAGGTCAGATTACCCGGGGCAAGACCATTATTTGCTTGTTGCCAGTAACTGCTGCCTGTGATCTGGCTCCAGTCGGTTTTACAACTTCCATCTATACAAAGACCGTTGGAGGCATTGATTTGGCCAACAACATCCAGGGCATATCCGGGATCTGTTTTTCCTATTCCAACTCTTGATTGATTAGTATCCAGAGAGAGTAGGTTTGTTTCAAAAGAAAGTGCATTTTGAGTAGAGCCAATAAGATCAATATTGGTTGCACCGGAAGCAAAACTTAAGGAACCTCCGCTTACACTAAGATCTCCGGCAATATCGGTATTGCCTGCATTATCAACGGCAAACACCTCAGAAGGGGAGGATCCAGATTTAAACTGTAAAAAATCATATCCGGTTGCAGCAGATGCAACCTCCCCATAAAACAGCGCACCCGATGTCAGATTGGCATCGGTTGCATTCACAAAGCCGCCTGCACTTCCTCCTGGTGAAGCACCTTCAAAATTAAGATTTAATGTACCAGTTCCATCGGGATTGATATTGATTGACCCATCCGAGGTACCGGTAGTTGAAATGGTAACTGCTTGTCCTTCAATCCCAAATGTGCCTGCTTCACTCTTGATTTTCGGTCCAACCTCAGCCAATAGTACTTCGCCACCTGCGCTCATGGTCAGAACGGTTGAAGCTGTAGCAGAACCTGTTGCACTTATTGGAAAACCTTGTAAGGTTTCTGCATTAAGAGCATAGGCGACTGTAGCAATTTGGATTCTGGGTGAGGCCTCGTCGTCTCCTGCAACTGTAACTCCTAACCAAACCTCCGGATTTTCGCTAAAAACAGAGGAATCAATCTCGCTTCCGCAATCCGAACCCAATAAAGTTGAAAATATTCCGTCTTCATCAGGGTCTATTGGGCAGCTTCCTGAGCTCCAAATGGAGGAAAGTGCATCTGATGCATCATAAAGTTGAAAAACAATATTTCTGGAATCACCTATTGGACTACCGAACTGGTTGGTTAGCCTGCCTTGGAAGGAAAGGTATCTTTTTGGTGATTGGGGTGTAGCGGGGTAGCCTAAAACACTGGGATTGTTTTTTGCAAAAAGATGATCGTAAAGACCCCAACCTAGCGCAGAGGAGAAAATAACCAGTATTGCAAGATGAAAGTACTGGCTTAATGCATAAGAATGATATCTTTTGTACCAATTTGGTCGGGTATAAAAAACTTTGTAAAGTATATTTTGCAGCTTCGGTAGCTTATGAAATTTTCGGAGAACCTTTTTTTGCAGGTTTGCATAAAGAGGTCTTTTGGTAAATTTACTTTGTTTTAGGGCTTCCTGTTGAATTTGGGCAATGCCTTTTTTCCTAGCTGTTATTAGATTGAGCTCTTCCAAATAGGGAGATATAGGATTTTGAGCAACCAAACCTTCTGACTGCGCCCACTCAAAGAACTTTTTTAAAGAGAATATTTTTCTCTCTCTGGTTGAGGCTGAAGCATCCTTCAGATAATTTTCCAGGTATTCTTTGATGTGTTTAGATGTTATTTTGGGCAGGGTCATACTAGTTTATATTTTTGCCTCCATCCAGTTTAAGAAGTGCCTGACATCCGCCAAGTAGTTTTTGATAGTATTGTTTGATACATTGTGATGTTTTAATTCAGATACGAAATTGTCCATTAATTTTTGAGCTTCAGCCTGATTTGATTGAGATTTGTTATTGTTATCGCAAACAAAATCGTTTTCGATGATCCTTTCATCGCACAGAAATCTAGAAAAATGTCTGAGGGTAGACAGCTTTCTTTTGATTGTTTTATTAGCAACATGATTCTTTGTAAGATAGGAGATATATTCTTTGGTTAGGCTAGGATTAATAAAATTGATTGCTCCAGTCAAGGACTCAGCTGAGATGCCTTGATTTCTAATTTTTAAGAGAATCCAAGCTGAGAAATGATTCAAATCTGATTTGTAAAATTTAAGTGTGTTTTTGGACAAGCCGATAATACTTAAATTTTCTAAGAATTTTTTAGTTATAATATCTTTAACTTGCATTTTTACCTAAATTAATTTAGCTTTAAATTATACGAATTATACTTCTTATACTATATTTAATAATTTAGAAGAAGCTGTCAATAGCCTAATTTAGCTATAAAATGATATTAAATGTTTATATATTTTCACTGTTACCTATAACACAATTACCGCAAGGCAATTTAGCCACCTTAATATAACAATATGTATCAGTAAAAGTACCGATAATAGTAACTTATCTGAGTGAAAAGTATTGTATAATGAGGCTATATAACATAATGCGGAAATATGCGGAAAAAATTAGCTTACAATATATAATGCGGAAAAACATAATATAGGATAATAATATACTATATAAAAATATAACAAAGCTACACACTATTTAAATACTATATAAAACATCATATTTTGGCAGCCAACTACTTAAACTGATAAGATTTATAATAGTTAAATATGTACGTATTATTGGTATTAATTAAAAATTGTTAAATAGTGATTGAAAATACCCGGTATAACTGTATATTTTATTTATATGAGTAACTTAGAAGGTAGCGTTAAGGTTAGTAATAACAAAGACACTAAGAAAAATAACGCTGTAGTTATAATGCTTGTTATTCTTTTATTCTTAATAGGGGGTTTAGCAATATCAGTATACTTGGTGCAAAGACAAACTTTTGTAAAAAGCGAAGCTTATACTCAAGAGAGCACTGATCAGCAACTTCCCGGCAACAAAGGTTCTATAGATAAACAAAATTCGTACATTTTTGCGAGTCCGCTAAGAGCAAAAGCTAAAGGGCAGGAATATATCAGGGTTACAGTTTATGTTTTAGATCCAACCGGAAACGGAGTAATGGGAAAGAGGGTTGAAATAAAGGATGCAACCAATAATGTCCAGATAAAAAGCCAGTCTTCTGTTACAGATGCCAACGGAAGCGCCTATTTTGATATTTATTCACCTTTGATGGGAGCTTTTGCCCTTCAAGCTTATGTGGAAGGGGAAGCCTTGGAACAGAATGTTACGGTAGTGTTTGATTAAGCTACTTCCTTTTAGATTGCAGGAGGCGGATAAATAATAGAACGATAATTGTTGCAACTTCAATGGATATAACAACCATTATGATATCATGTTTTATATTGAATGATATATCCTGATATACTTGAACGAGATTGTAAAGAGGGGGTTTTACGCTAAAAGTAAGGGTATTGCTTTTAGGTGAAGGGTTATTTTGGTAGGCAGTTGAGACAAAAAGCTTCCAAACATCCACCGATGCCGTTGGTAATGAGAATTCATAGTGTCCTTTTTCATCGGATTGTGTTTGAAAACCCGAGATGTAAAAAGCTTCAACCTGAGAGACCAAATTTATTTTTAATTTTGTTTCTGCCTTGGCTAAATGGACAAAAATAGGGCTTACGGGTAACGTTTTTCCCGAAGCTATCATTTGTGAGTTTTCCAACAAGGGATTTTTACTGATTCTAAGTGTGGGTGGAAGTATGATCGGACCTATACTTTGACTTGGGGATACTAACGGAAGTGAGGGAATGCAAACAGGATAGGTTGTCGTCTTTTCGTCATCCGTAGCCTGGAAGCAGATTTCCGGATAAATCCTGCCAAATAAGTTAGAAAGAATTGCCGGAAAGGTTAAATTCTTAAATTCAAAATATCCCTTTTCGTCCGAATGAGTTTTTTGAGAAACTGCAATTCCGGTCATTTTAACCAGAGAATCAGCAGGGCCGTAACCCCAAATTACAAGATTGGTACCAGGAGACGCTGATGGGGATGCCAAAGGAGTAGGAGAAGCAATACCGCTTCCTGTAGGGGAGGCAATCGTAGAAGGAGTGGCTGTGGGACTGGCCGTAGAAGTGGCAG
>Ga0210077_1000338_pt1 | contig 18829 bp, 20 predicted proteins | sample RushMan_CattailN_5_FD_185556 | JGI IMG/M metagenome (GOLD analysis project Ga0210077, IMG submission 185556) | Wetland microbial communities from San Francisco Bay, California, USA, that impact long-term carbon sequestration -... | ecosystem: Environmental > Aquatic > Marine > Wetlands ... | reverse complement strand
AACGCCGCCGCAAGCACGCTGTTCGTGTCGCCTTCCGCCAATACAAGGGACGGCGCCGTCTTCTTCAACAGCGCGTCCATGTTCAGCATTATTCTTGCGGTCTGCACGCTAGGCGAGTACGCTTTAATCTTAAACGAGTAATCTGGCGCGGGCAGTTCAAGGTCTTCTATGAACTGCTGCGACATGTTGTAGTCGTAGTGTTGACCGCAATGAACGAAAGTCATGGGGATTTTGTGCTTCTGCAACGCTCTTATGACGGGCGCCATCTTGATGATTTCAGGTCTTGTGCCCGCGACAACCGTTACAGCCTTCATCCGTCAACCAGCCAGTCGCTTAAGTCTTCTTGAGGCAGCCCTCTCGGGGCTCGTAAATCGTGCCCTCACGTAGCAACTGCCCAATCATACGTTCAGTTTCGCCTCTCGGAATCTTGTGCTTCGAGTCTAACTCCTCAATGAGCGCCGATTTTTCAACTATGCCCGTCACTTTTTCCATCTCCATCAGCACTGAAAGAATGACTTGCAGTCTGTCTCGCATGCTTTTTGGTTTGCCCGTCATTATAAGGTCAATATCCATCCTGAACGATGACAGGTCTATTCCAACCTCCTCCAGAGACCGCTTCATTATCGCAATTGCCGCTTCCGCGTCCTCAGCGGAAACTTCCTTCCTTAAGGCTACACGCGCCCTCGCTTCAGCTATGCGAACAAGCGACTCAAGCTGACGCGCAGTTATAGCCACTGGTGACCCCTCTGTCTCGCTCGCGCCACGCATGGCTAAATAGAACTCGCTGAGACGGTTCAGCGCATCGTTGCTCAGTACTGGCTTGATGCCCTTAGCGTAACTGACGTACTTCCTCACCAGTTCAGGGTCAATCTGCGCCTCCACGGGGCTTGAGCCTCTCCTGTGAATCTCAAGTATATGCCGCGACATTTTCCCGTCAGCCTCCTTGTCCGGCACGTCGCGCAGCACGAAAATCAGGTCGAACCTAGACAGAATCGTCACAGGAAGCGAGATGTTCTCCGCCACAGTTCGATGCGGCTCATACCTGCCCAAGGAAGGGTTCGCAGCTGCAAGTATGGCGGTTCGAGCATTCAATGTGGCAACGATGCCGCCTTTGGCTACGGAAACGGTGTGCTGCTCCATGGCTTCGTGTATGGCAACACGGTCTTCAGGGCGCATCTTGTCCATTTCGTCAATGCAAGCTATTCCCTTGTCGGCTAAAACCAACGCGCCTGCTTCAAGGCTCATGCCGCCGCCTTTCTCCCGAATCACAGCGGCTGTTAAGCCAGCGGCGGTGGTTCCGCGTCCAGACGTGTACAAACCACGCGGTGCAATTCTCGACACGTACTGCAAAAGTTGAGATTTGGCTGTGCCCGGATCACCTATGAGAAGCGCGTTCATCTCGCCTCTAATAGTGATGTCCGGCAGGGTTTTTGACACGCCGCCGAAGAGGAGGTACATGATGGCTTCCTTGATGTGCTCATAACCGTAGATTGAGGGCGCTATCGAACTTATGATTTTCCTATGCACCCATGGGTCCTTTGAGAGCTCAAGGATTTTCTCTTCCTCTTCAGGAGAAGGCGGCGAAGTTTCAGGTTCCTTACCTAAAACCTCAAGGGAATTAGCGTCCACATGCAGTATGAAAGTGCGGAGCTTGCCGATTCCAGGGCGGGAAGGTGCGAAGGCGCGCACTATGCCCACAAGAGAAACGTGGTCGCCTGGTCTGGCGAGGTCAACTATCTCGCCTCCCACAAGCTTCACGTTAAGCGTACGTGGAAGCTGACCAGGCGGCAAGTCTTCCGGTCTTTCTTGCATGCGAAGGTCCTGCGAGTCTATAAATGTGGATTCTTCTTGAACGAATTCGAAGGGTCCTTTTTGCCGGCATGAGGGGTCGCTGCATTCGAATGGAGCTCTCAGAAACGGACCTGACTGCTCCACCAGTGTTTGGGTTCCACAGCGTTTGCATTTGAACGACGCGCTCATAACCATCGGGCGCACTGGTGTTGCGCGCACCACGATGCCTTCGACCATTATCAGTTTTCCCAGCTGTTTTGAGCCGAGTTTTCTCAGCTGCTCTTTTCCTAAGAGCTGGACGATTCTGACGGTTACTCTCTCTATCTTATCCGCGTACTCCGCGTCTTCAATTCCGAGCTGAGCGTACGCCGCGTTGCCCGCATGCTGTAAAAAGTCGTCAGGCTTCTCAAGGAGCCTCTCGGCAAGCCTCTGGTCGAAACCGAACAGGTCCATGAATTCAACTGTGATTGATTCCCTGCCCGTTATAGCCATCTGAGAGATTCTCTGGCGGTACTTCTCTCTTTTAAAGAACTCAAGAAACCTCTCCTGAGGATCCACGGTTTGTAATTCTCTAGCCATCCTTCTCACGTTTCCCCTTCATAATCCAATATCTGCGCTTTCCACTCGTTGATTATCTTGCCGAGTTGCTGGTAAATGAACTTCTCCTCGCTTGTAAACTTTTTCAGAACCTGATCCGTCTGGACGGGTCCTGAAGATAAAGCAACAATTTTCTTAAGCCTAGAATTCACAATGTCCCTCGCCAAATGCTTCGACTTCTCGTACTCCTGCACCTTCTCCGGCTGTTTCGCTATCTCCTCTTTCATGTCTGCAAGGTAACGGCGAAGCTTCGGATAAAAATCCTCCGGAAGCTCAGATATTTGACCTGCAATTTGAACGCGTTCTTTCCAAACGACCTTGTAGAGTTTAGCGGCGTCTAAGCTGTCCTCTTCACGGAAATGGGCGATACCCTGCTCCGCAAACATCTGCGCTATCCAAAAGTAAAGCTCGTATTCATTACCCTCTTCGAGGGGACCAACCGTTAACCCACCAAGTTCGATTTCCGGATAATTCCTGTTAGCGACCACTTTTACGAGTGAATTCTCGAAGCAGAAATCCAAATTCTTACTGTTCAACTGCATATATCCCGTTTCCCCTGCTGACTCTCCCTTACTGTTTATGCGGTGAAACAGGATATAAGTGGAATAGTTTAAAGATTTAGATTAACCGATTCGAGAATTTAGGGAAAATCTGGAGAACTTCCATTTTTAGCAGGCGTTTCTCATCTTAAGGCCAGAGTCCTCGTGTCCGAATAGAATGGGCAACTCTTCCCACTCCAAGCATCAACGCCGCAGTTCTCATATCGCTCTTTTCTTCCTGCGACAGTTTATACACGTCATCGAACGCCTGAGTCATCTTGCTCTCAAGCTTCCGATTGACCTCCTCCAAAGGCCAGTGCTCTCTTGTCAAGTTTTGAACCCACTCGAAATAGCTGACGGTTACTCCTCCACAATTAGCGAGAATATCTGGGATGAGGTATGCTCCCTTCTCATGAAGTATTCTGTCAGCTTCGGGGGTCGTGGGTCCGTTGGCGGCTTCCGCTATCATTCGTGCTTTGATTTTGTTCGCGTTCTTCCTTTTTATCTGATTTTCTAACGCCGCTGGGATGAGTATGTCGCATTCGGCTTCTAGGAGTTCTTCGTTGGTGATGTTGGTGCAGCCCTTGAAGTTTTGAACGGAGCCTGTTTTCTCCTTGTGCGCCAACACTTGAGGTGGGTTAAGCCCGTTCTGACAGTAGATTCCGCCTGTGGAGTCGCTTACGGCGACCACTTTGCCTCCTACGTCGTGGATTGCTTGGGCTGCGTGGTAGCCGACGTTGCCGAATCCCTGTATGGCTACAGTCGCATTCATAAGTTTCAGTCCTGTGGCTTCAGCCGCCTTTTTGATGCAGTGCACCACGCCTCTCCCCGTGGCTTCCGTGCGCCCCTCCGAACCTCCGATGTCAACAGGTTTCCCCGTGACGCATTCAGGGATACTGTAGCCTTTGAGTTGACTGTAGGTGTCCATTATCCACGCCATGGTCTGAGCGTCAGTGTACATGTCTGGAGCCGGTATGTCCCGCTGCGGCCCGAGGTAATCAGCGATGAGGCTAACGTAGCGGCGCGTCAGCCTTTCCAGCTCGCCGCGGCTCATCTTCTTGGTGTCGCAGCACACGCCCCCCTTGGCGCCGCCGTAAGGAATATCCGCTATCGCACATTTCCACGTCATAAGCATGGCAAGCGCGGTGACCTCGTCAACGGTGATGTTCGGGTAGTAGCGGATTCCGCCTTTGAACGGCCCTTTCACGTCCCAGTGCTGGACGCGGATGCCGTTGAAGACGCCAACGGAGCAGTCGTCCATTCTTATGTCGATGGAGACCATGATTGACCTTTTCGGGTGGCTGAGAATCTTGTGAATTCCATGGTCAAGATGAAGTTTTTTTGCTGCGAGGTCAAGTTGGGCAAGCGCGACTGTTAAGGGCGTGTGTTCATTCACCATAAAACATCACTACACGATAGTGGCGCTGTCGGCTATTAAAAATTGCTCTCATGCCGGCGACTTATGCGGCGCCCTCAGTTGCTTCGTCGAATATCCTTTTCAGCTTAGCATTTCTGTTGGCTATGGAAAATTCGCCGTGCTCGATAACTTGTCTGGCTTCTCGCCCGATTCTCCGCCGCAAGGAAGCATCCTCAATTAAGAGCGAAGCCTTTTCCACTATCTTCTTCACCGTCCACGGCCTGAACTGCCGGATTTTCGGCAACAGACTTTTGTCTTGGTGATTCGCGGCGCCATTCCACATGTAGTAGTTCAGGGGCGGCCGTTCTACGAGAACCCCAGTTTTCATGTCCTGCAGCGCTTCGGAAATATCGTAGATGTCAAGAGCGATTACTGGAAGCTCATAGCTCATTGCCTCAAGTATAACCATGCCCAAGTTTAGATGTAAAGGGAACAGGAAAATGTCAGATGACTTGTAAAGGTTGGAAAGGTCTTCTTCGCTTAACGGCCTATCAATTATGCTTACATTCGGTTTGTCGCCATATCTCTCCTTTATTTCCGGCGGTACCCACGAGCGCAAAACCAGTTCCAAACCATCATACTTCTTACTCAACTCAAGAAATGCTTCTGCAGCCTCGAAGCCCCCTTTCCATTCAAAGTTCAAATAGTTGAGCCGATTGGTGCTTCCAACAAAAAGAAAACGCACTTTCTCCTTGCCCGTTTTTTTGACAAAGGGTTTTGCTTCCATTCCAAAGTGTACCACTTCTATCTTGTCCTTAAACGAGCCGCAATCAACGCTGCGCAATAAAGTCCTTTTAGACCATTCTGTCCACGGGATAATCTTCTTGCAATAGCCTGAGCGGAGAGCGTTTTGTATGAATCTCGGGCACAGCCTGATGTCACCGTAATCCACCAAAGCGTTGGCATACTCGAAATCCACAACCCAAGCCATTTCACTGAACATCAGCTGCTGCGAGGAGTACACCAAGTCTATGTCCCGCCCGGGCGGAAGACGCGAACGCTGAGCCCTCTTGAGACCCATGTAGAAGAGAGTTCTTGTTTCACGCCCCAAACTTCCGGGAAAAGCTCGTTGAAGTTTTCGATTCATGTCATAAAGTAGCTGCCTTCGCCCAGCAGCGGAGGGTTTTGGCTGCTTTCCTGCATCTTCACTGTTCTCCACGATGAAGCTGTATCCGTCAGGAGGATACCTAACCAACCTTTTATAAAGAGAGTGGGGCAGCCCGCCTTCTGACCGCCCTTTAAGGAACACGTTCTTCATTAAGGAAAAAAACGCCTGACCGCGTATAAAACATTTAGGCTAATCCTGTTCCACCTGAACCTTGGCAAGCAGGTTTAAGAACCGCAGGAGATTTCGGGCTTTCTCAAAATCCTCTTCCCTGACGGAAACGGCTCCGAAACCGCTGGTTGCCTCGCCGAGAACTTGCTCATAAATCGCCGGCAGTTTCTGGCCCATCAAGTTGTAGAACACGCGTGAGTCTTTTCCGAGGAATGTTGCCTTTTCATCGAAACTCAATTGTATCGTTCTCTTTGAAGGAAAATTGGAGTAGAAACCCGTTAGCCCGTCAAAATAAATGTTCTTAGGGATTTTCTGGTAATAGCCGTTAATGACGTTGTGCACCATTCCCCGCAACTTCTCAGGCGAACATGAACCAGACCTGAAAAACGGCTTTACCCGCGTTTTAAGAACCCTAGTCAATATTCTTTGAAGGCTCAGGAACGGCACGTTTATTCTTTGCCCAATCTCCAGCACCGTCCGTAGACAACCATTCACCGTCTCAAATTTCCCCACATCAGACCGAAGGTAGTTTTCGCCGTAAACCCTGTACCTGTACCAAGGCTCAACTTTCTTCAGCTTCAACGTGCTGACCTGAGCTCCGCTGAATCTCAGCCAGTACGGCATGTTCCAAGTTATGTAGCTTGAAAGCACGTTTTGGAACGCCTCGTGCTTCACGAAGAAGAAGTCGGGAATCATGTTTGAGCCGGTTCTCAAAAACAGTGTCGCAGGCGAAGAATCGCCAAGGCTGTTAACGGTGCTGACCATTCCGCTTGGTAAGCCCTCTTTATTCATAAGTGGCAGGTCGGAGAAAACGCCGTCGCCGCCATCCTGTTCCAAAGCGAAAGTGTTCCTTTCAAGCGCCAGATTATCCGACAACTCATCATCTGAGTGCAATATGGTGACGTATCGTCCTCTGACAAACTCGGCGCCGTAAGCTAGCGCATTCAGCTGTCCGCTTTCCGGCTCCCGCAGGTACCTGATTCTGCCGTCATTTTCAGCGATTTCCCTGACGATTTCTGGCGTGTCGTCGGTTGAGCCGTCAATCACGATTAACTCGAAGTCTCTGCGGGTTTGGGTCAGCAAGCTTTTAATCGCCGCGGCTATGAATGCGGAGTCATTGTAGGTGGGCATCAGCACCGTGGTTTCGGGGTTTTCAACCAACCGTTTCAACGCTCCAGTACTGCTTGGTATATTGCGAGGACTTTTTGGGCGTGAGCCAGATACGAGTGGTTCTTCAGCACATACTCCCTCGCGATGCGCCCTAAATCAGCCATTAACGACGGGCCTTCCATGAGTTGACGGATTGCTTTGGCGATTTCCTCAGGCTCCTTCTCCTTTACGAGGACGCCGTTTTTCATGTGCTGGATGACCTCCCGCATGCCACCGATTGCCGAGCATATAACGGCTTTGCCGCAGGACATTCCCTCAAGCATGGCAAGCGATGTGGCCTCCTGGATTCCGTGGGTTGTTGCCGAAGGTATCAGAACCAAATCAGCCATCATGTAGTAAGGGGCTACCTCGTCGTGAGGAACCGTTCCCAAGAGTTTGATTCTCGGGTCACTGCCTGCCTCCGCAAGGATTTTTTGTCTTTCAGGACCATCTCCCGCTATCAGAAGCTTCACGTTTTCGCCTGTAACCTGCTTCATGGCGCGAGCAGCGTAGATTACGCCGTTCTTTTCCACCAGCCTTCTCGGCACGAGGACGATGAAGTCGTCTCGTCTGAACCTCGTTTTTTCCTTGATTGCCGCCTGTTCTTCTTTTGAAACTGGTCTGAAGGTGTCCGTGTCAACAGCATTGTACAGGACTGTTACTTTCTCGGGAGAGTAGCCGAACTCCGACAGCACATAATCTTTCAGCCGCTGGTCCACTGTTACTATGTGAGCGGCGTTCTTCATGCCCTTCGCCTCAGTCTCGAACAGAAACGGGTAAACGTTGTCGCGGTCGTTCTGGTTTTTTATGAACTCCACGTTTTCTCTTGCGAAGTAGCCGTGGAGCGTAAGCACCTTTCTCTGAGGTGCCCGCTGGACAGCCAACATTGACAGAACATCATGCGCATGGATAACGTCGACGCCGGTGCTGGGCAGATGTGTGGCTAAATAGTTTATTTTCATGTCGATTTTGCGCTTGAACTGTTGTTTCGCGGAGAAGGGAAGCATTATGCCTTTTTTAGCCAACTCCACAATGCCTGAAGATTTGTAGTAGAGCGTGGCAACGTCCACGTCCAGCCTCTTCAACCCCCGTTCCAAAAGCAGCAGGTGGATGTGTTTTCCTCCGATGCGCGTGGTATACGGGTTGTCCGTGGATGTTAAAAGCACCTTCATTCCATCACTCTTCCAGCGAAGCGTAGATTTCGAAGAGTCGCTCAAGTATGGCTTCAGTTCGATGGTTCTGCATCAGGTACTTGTGTTCTTTCTCCCATAACTTCTGGTCAGCGCCCTCCACGGCGGCAGCAACCGCTTCTTCAGCAACCGCGTCCTTCAAGGGAAAATCAACATACTCCTCGAACTCTGACGAGACATAATTGACAACGGGTCTACCGCAAGCTATCGCTTCGAGAGATACGACTCCCAGCGAGCCAAGCTTGAACCTGTCAATCACCACATCCGCGTTCCAGAAGTACTCGTTCAGCTCATTGTGTTTTGCCTTTGGGAGCACGTTCAGGGTGAGACCCAGCGATGATGCCAGTGCAAGTGTCCTTTCGAAGTCCACCCCGTTCCTGATAACGCTGACCTCCACCTTGTCCTTTATTTGGCTTAACGCCTTGATGGCTATGTCCGTGCCCTTCACGGCGAAGTTGCAGTCGCTGGCAATCAGCACCCGCCTTTTCCCTTCGCGTTGGGCGGCGGGTTTTGGATAAAAAAGTTCAGCGTCAACAGGGTTGGGCATGTATTCCGCGTCCTCCCGATACTGTTTCGCCAATTCGAGTATGTCGGGTGTGCTGACGAGGATTTTACCGCAGTTCTTCAGGTTACGCCTCACCACCCGCCCCCATACCGAGTGTTTCAGGCTTGCTCTCAAATCGCTGCCGTGAGCATGACCAACCAGAGGCTTCTTGCCCAACCGCTCCGCGATGTAACAGTCTTGAAGAAGATAATGCGCGTGGTACACGTCACCGTGGGCTCTTAGAATCTTGTAAGCCAGCCCGAACGTCTTGTTCCACAAGCCTCGAGTGCGCTTGATGTGCTGCTTTTCCACGTTGGGCGGCATGTACTTGAGTAGGGTTTCCCCGACGTAAGCGCAGTCATTAATCATGACTACTTTCATTAGTGCATCGCAACCACTATGCCGCCCTGTTGCATTAAACTTTTCTAAGCTGCCTTTCAGCATTCATCAGCAGAAGGCGCATCCGGTTTCAGATGCGGCGTTTACCTTTCGCCATTTCGCCATCAAGTCCCGCTCAAGCGCTTCCGCTCTGACCCTGACCTGTTCCGCTTCACGCCGAACCGACTCGTCTTTGACCTCTGCCTTCCGTTTCTCGTTTGATTTTAGAATCAGCTGCAAAAACTCCGAGTCGTAAGCGTCCAGCAGAAGCTCGGTGTTCGGTATCAGGCAGTGACCACCTATCACTCCCGGAAACATTACTGGGCGGTCCAGCCTCACGCGGTGGGTGTCCTCTAGAAAATCCACTGCGTCGTCAAAACTAGCTCCAAACTCTCGGGAAACCCGGTGCATCTCCTGAAAACAGGCAATCATCCAAGCACGATAGGTCGTTTCGAAAAGTTTAGCCAGCTCTGTCTCTGTGCAGCTCTTGAGCTTTTTCACTTTCAGGTTCAGTTTTTCAAAATGATTGCAAGCCGCGTCCCCAGCTTCCGGGGTTGCGCCGCCGACGTATTTTGTCCAGCGTTTCATTTCCCACTTCATGTGTTCGGGGCTTCTGTGCACTCCGCGGACGGGCGAGTGGGCGACAAGGCATCCGCAGCGTTCCCTGATTTTCATTGTTGTTCCCGGCGGAACGGTGCTGTTTACGATGACGAGCCGCGGATGATAACGCTTAACGTAGCCATAAACTGCGTCTGTGAAAGCAGTTTGGGTTTTGCAGGGCAGGCAAACATGCATGGTTTCCACCGTGATTGGCACTTTGCTCTTTTCTTGCTGAATGGAGCGCGTTTTTGCTTCATCTAAGTCTAAGCCGTAAACGGTGAAGCTCTTTTTTTCCTCTTTCAGGAGCGCGAATAAGGTGGCGCCTATTTCGCCTAAGCCCACCACTAAAACCGTTTCTTGAGTTATTTTTGGTAGCCTCCGTCAGAGAAAACTCGTAGAGCGTTAAACTATTTAAATCTGGAGCATGAAAGGAAGGTCATGCCAAACCTGAAACTGGGAACAGGCGTAATCACCGGAAAAAACGTCCAGCTAGGCGCAGGCGTCAAGATCTGGAATTACGTGGTCATAGGCGACGGCACCAAAATCGGCGACGGCACCAGCATCGGAAGCTTCTGCGACATCGGCAAAAACGTGGTAATCGGCAAGAAATGCAACATCCAAGCACACGTAACCATATCAAACGGATGCGTATTAGGCGACGACGTGTTCATCGCGCCTAACAGCTCGTTGCTTAACGATAAGTACCCGAGAAGTGACCTTCTCACCCCCCCAATCGTAAAAGACAACGTGACCATAGGCGGGGGCGTCACCATACTGCCAAATGTGGTGCTGGGCGCCAACTGCGTTGTGGGCGGGGGAAGCGTCGTCGCCAAGGATGTTCCCGCTGGAAAAGTGGCCGCGGGCGTTCCAGCAAAGGAAGCGATGACGGTTAAGGAGTATGAAGCTAAGCGTGAAGCGTTCATTCGGGCAAGACGCAAGGTGAACCCATGAAAATCTGGTATGACGCCTGTACAGGCAAACACATCCGATACGGCACAGCCATAGCCCGCCGCCTGCGAAAACGGGGGCACGAAGTGATTTTCACCACGCGGGAGCACCCTGACACCCTGCCACTGGCTCGGATTCTCGGAGAAAACCCCATAGTCGTCGGCAAATACAATCCCCAGACGCTTTTTTCGCGGTTGGAAGAAAGTGCAGACCGCGTCATCAAATTCTCAAGGATGTTTAAGGACAACCTGCCAGACATGGCGATTGCGCACCAGTCTGTCGAGTTGTGCCGCACCGCCTTCGGCTTGGGCATCCCGATAATTTTGACCGCGGACACTCCGCACGCCACGGCAGTCAACAGGCTGACCATACCGTTCGCATCCAGCCTTGTGGTGTCGAGTGCGCTCCCGAAACGGTTCCTGAAAGACTACTGCGGCAAGAACATAATCCAGTTCGACGGCGTTGACGAAGTCGCATGGATTAAGGGGTTCAAGCCCTCCAAGATATCGGGGCTGAAGAAGCCGTTGATTGTGGTGAGGCAGATGGAGCATAAAGCCGCTTACGCCGCGAACAGAACCGACTTCACCGAGCAGATTGTGGAAAAATTCGGCAAGCTTGGCAACGTGCTTGTAATCAGAAGATACAATGAAGATGGAAAAGAATTCGGCATGAAAGAGGAGCTTGTCGATTCCGCGAGCCTCGTGGCGCACGCCGATTTGGTTGTCAGCGCGGGTGGCACCATAGCCCGAGAAGCCGCTCTTCAAGGCGTCCCAAGCTTGGTGATTTCGGAAATGGGTCGAACCTACGTTAACTGGTACTTGGCGAAGCGGGGTTTCCCCCTGTTCATTGTCAGCCCACGCGCACTGATGAGGAACGCAGGGAAGTATCTGGGGATGCGACACGATGTTAAGGGGAAGCTGGTGCGGCTGGAAAATCCCGTGGACAAAATAGAAAAAATCGTGTCAGAAGCCGACTCTGTCGCGTGAGCTGCCTTCAAACCGCGTCCTGTGAACGAAAAATTAAAGACCGACAGGGCAGATTGAATCAGGAAGAAGAAAAGCGGGCCGGTCGTCTAGCTTGGTTAGGACGTTGGCTTTACGAGCCAAAGGTCGCCGGTTCAAGTCCGGCTCGGCCCACCTTTGAAAAAACAAATTGGTTACTTTTCGTTCTTTTTTGTTACTTTTCAGATTTAAAGTCCGAGGCTCTGCAGTTTCTCCGGGTCAAAAACTGCGAAGTTTGCAGTTCTTAGTCTTCCGCCGATTCGTGGAATTAGTCCTGCCGCGTCGGTTCCAAGTTTACACGTCAAAGCGTAAGCCAGCGCGCCTAAAGGCTCAATGTCCAAGACGTCTCTGTTCAATCCCGTGCGCCCCAAGGTTGCTTTGATTTTAGGAAGAGGAGACCCGAGCACAATTAGCCTGTCCAGCAGGGATTCCCGCCAAACCCTAAACTTAGTTAGTTGCGCGTCTGAAAGTTTTGCTTCCATGCAGTCTTCTTCTTTGAGGCTGGTAACCGCAACGTTAATGGGCAAATCTTCGCATAAGCCGTAAAGCTCAGCTATTTTTTTCAACGCCATTTTTCTTCCATCCACCAGTTGAGCCTGCAAAACCTGAAGCGGAACCGCGGCGTGAACGGGTTTCGGCTGGAAAACACCCACATCTACCATTAGTTCTTCCTTACTTTTCGCAAATCTCGCTATGTATCCGTTAAGCGCTGACAACTTTGCGGCTTCCTGAAGACTGGCGGGGCAGACACCTATCTCCTTTGCCACGTAGTTTGCCGCTACGCCTTCATCTTCTCCGTCGAGAGAGATTTGCACCCACCTGTCAGCCACTGTGCCCAAAATCTCCGTTTTCACCTCCAGCCCTTCCAGCGCATCGTGGAGGATTCTGCTGATTTGTTCCAGCTGGCCTGAGGTACCTGCTTTTGCCAGCAGCGTAAGCGCAATCATGATTCTTCGCCCAAAAGACTCTCAATCTCTTCATAAAGCATTCGCACTCGTTCGGCAGCGGCTTCCTTATGCTCCTTAACAAGTTTTCGGATGGCCACTTCGACTGGTGCCTGCTTGCCGTTTTCAATGAGTTTATCGGCGTATGAAACGATTTTTTCCTCCAAAGTCATGGGCACATAAATATCCTTTGGCCACTCGAATTGCTCCGCCTCAGCCTCGGTTATTCCGCCTCCCACGTGCCGTTTTATGATGGAAACCACGGGTTCGGGTAAGCCCGCAGCTTCGGCTATTTCTGCGCCTGCGATTGCGTGGTTTACGGTGTGGGTTTTTGCTCTGCCGATGTCGTGAAGAAGGGCACCTATCTCTACAAGGTCAGAATCAACTGTAAACCCCTTTTCCTTGAGGGCTTTTGCGGTTTTCAACGCGACCTCTGCTACGGCTTCACAGTGCCTAATAACGGCAGGGGAGCATCGAGCTTCATGGAGAAGTAGTAATGCCTGCGTTCTTGACGGAAGCGGGTTACTCACCCAGTTCCTTCCTCAGCTGCTCAACTTTCTCGGACAGTCTTAGGACGATTTTCTTGTTCTCACAGTGATCTAGGGGTTTGCCGCAGGTGGAACAGTGGAAAACTAGCTCTACGGCTTCTTCAAACGGGACCCGCTTGCATCCGGGAGTGTTACAGAAATAGAAGTCATGGTTCTTTTCGTATTCCAAACGTACATTGAGTTTCTCAAGAACCCGGCGTTTCTGGCTTAAGATGAAGCCTTCAAGCTGGTCTGGCTGAAGCTTCCAGTGAAAAATGAACCAGCCGGTTTTGGGGTCGCGTGTTCTTCTTAAGCTTACAAGAGAGTGGTCGTAAAGTTTGTAGAGGATTTTGCGCACTGAGTTGAGCCGGATGCCTGTTTTGTTGGCGATTTCGTCATCTGTTATTTCATCTACGTTTTTGATGTGTTCAATCAGCGTTACCGCTTCTTCCTCGCCTAACGCCGCCGCCACTTTCATCAGTGTTGCATCGTCAATAGTTGATAACATGCTTTAGTTCCTTTCAACAGATATAATTACTAGCAGTGCTTCCATAAAACTCTTATTCAAAATTAAGCCTAAATCAACATTCAACCCGTGTTTTTTTACCTCTTTTTTGAGGCACAATCGCAATTTTCGCGTTTTCAAACTCTCGGGCCAATTCTTTGCCTTCAAAAACCCGGTCCAAGAAAACCGCCAGTGCAGCGCATTCTGAATGCGGCTGGCTCCCGATTGAAACGTTAAAGTCCGAAACTTCATAGGTGTAGAATTCTTTGGGAACCTTTTGGCTTCCAACTAAGACCAACACGTCTTTCTTCAGCTTTCTTATCCTGTCTAGAACGTCGCTCGTCTGCAGGTTTTCCCCGTAAGCCGTCAAGTGGACAACTATGCCGCCCTGAGCTTTCCAGTCTCTCACAGCGGTTTTCCAAGGTTTTCCCATTTCGAAAACGAAGTTTCCGCCCCAGTTGCGATTCACTTTCTCGACGGTTTCTTTTATTTTCTGGTCCACGGTGTCTGAGAGCAGGAATCCTGAAGCGCCCAATGCTCGGGCTGCTAGGGCAACGTGTGTGGTGAGCCGCACGTCTCGTTGGGGTCTGTGTCCCCACCTTAACACGAAGATTTTCTGCGTGCCCGCTGCCTTTTCACTCGGTTTTTCGGTTTGTTTCGAATTTTCCATCTAATTCTTCCACTCGTTTCCTGACTTTTTCGGCGAACCAGGGTGTTGCTTCAAAAATAACCTGCACCGAATCGTTGGTGTAATCGGCTTTTTGCACGTCAGCTCTTTCATGAACCCAAGACATGAAAGGCATGGTCTGATTCGTCAGGGGAACGGTGAATGACGCTTGGACGTAGTCTTCGAGGTTTTTCAGTATTTCTTGTCTCAGCGCTTCAAGGTTTGTTCGATGCAGTGCTGACAGGAGGATGGGATTCTTGATTTTGTCTTTCAGGCTGTCAAGCTTCTGTTTGGTTTCTGCCTCGGTCAGCAGGTCAATCTTGTTCAGTGCCGTGATAACGGGTATGCCCGAAGCGCCTATGCGGTCTATTGTTTCCAAGCAGATGGTGTTTTTGCGTTCAATCGTTTCTAAGTTTTCGCTTACGTCGAGAACCAGTATTATCAGGTCGGAGTATATGGTTTCTTCAAGGGTTGACTGGAAAGCCTCTATCAGCGTCAGGGGCAGGCGGTCTATGAAGCCGACGGTGTCGGTTAACAGGAATTTTCTTTTTGAGATTTCTATGAGCCGCGTCGTGGTTGACAGAGTCGTGAACAGTGCGGCGCTCACTAGCAATGTCTCCGTCGTCAACGCATTAAACAACGAGCTTTTTCCAGCGCTTGTGTATCCAGCTAAAGAAACAGCGAAAAACCCCAGTTCAGCTCTTCTTTCCCGGTGCAAAAACCGTTTTTCCCGTACCTTCGCAAGTTTTTGCTGGATAGTGTGCACTTGCCGTTTGACTGCTTCCTGATAAACATCCGCTTCATAAGCTCCAAGCCCCATGAATCCAGGCTGTTCTTTCATTCTGGTTAATCGCACTCTTTCTTTAGCATGCGCGAGTTCATAACGCATTGTGGCTAGCTGAATCTGGAGTTTAGCTTCCGTGGTTGTGGCTCTTCTCGTGAAGATTTCAAGTATCAGATGGAAACGGTCGATGACTTCTACTCCAGTGGCTTTTGCCAAGTTGTAGGATTGGACTGGCTTCAACGGGTTGTCGAAAAGCACTTTTTCAGCGCCTGTTTCCTTCACGAGGTCGGCGAGTTCTTCCACTTTGCCGGCGCCTATCTGGTAGCGAGAGTCGGGTTCTCTGGTCTGCTCAAACTCGGCGACAACTGTGTATCCCGCGGCTTCTGCGAGCCGTTTGAGTTCAGGTAAACTTGATGCTTCCCTGTTCAGCCGTCGCTGCACTATGATTGCTTTCGTTCTGTCGGCTCCTCCCCGCCTTTCTTGTCAAACTGCATCAGGTCGCCCAGCGTTAACTCGCGGTTCGGTGACTTGGGAATCTCGGTGACTTTTTCTTTCGTTATCGGAACAAGCAGCTTAATTTTTAGTGCATGCTCCAGCTTAGAGACGAGCTTGTTGTTCGGCGTCATTTTGCCCGTCTCAAGTTTACTTAGAACCGACGCTTTCTCGTTGATTTTCTTGCCCAGTTCCTCATGGGAAAGCCCGAGTTTCTCCCGCGCCTCCCTTATCTTGGAGTGGTAGCTTTCCACGACTTCTTGGGTGATTGCCACGTTGGCTGTTATGGGCTTCTTTTTCGGAATAAACGGCGGTGGCTGTAGCCGCGGAGCCTCTCTGCTGACTGCAGGCTCCTCATAGATTACCTTTCCATGCTTAGAGCACTCAACGCAAACCGTAAGCCTAGCCCCCTCAATTAGCGCACGAGTGGGGCTGCCGTGGATTTTGCGTCCGCAAACTTCGCATCGCAACGCTTTTTCACCTAAGTGTCTTTATTATGCGGGTGTGTTTATAGTTGTCGAAACCTAAACATAGAAAATAAAGGTGAACACGTTGGAAAAGGCTCTCCGCAGAATCAGAAGCGTGGCTGACTACCAATTCGGCAAAGGCGTGGGCGCATTGCTTTTTCCAGAGAACGTGGAAATCCAGTATTCCAAAGCGACAGGCAGAATCCGCTATGTGCTTTTAGACGGTGAAAGGTTGGCGACTCTGCGACCTACCGACGGTTTGCTGTCTCTAAGCGTATCTGCTGCGACTTCGCTGGCGGAGAATGCTGATGTGGCGCACTGCTTTGTAACGGTTCAAAATGACATTGCGGAGTTTATTGCTAAGGGAGGCGACGTGTTCGCGGCGCATGTTGTCAAGGCGGATGATGCAATTCGCGCGAAAGACGAGGTAATCGTGGTTAATGAGGATAACGGGGTTTTGGCGGTTGGGCGAGCCTTGCTGTCAGATGCCGAGATGTTGAGTTTCAAGGTTGGTGTCGCCGTCAAGGTTAGGCATGGGAGCGGGGAAAGTTAAGTATATGAGGTTCCACTGTAGAATAATTGGTGGAAGCGAATTCCTATGCACAAACGCATGAACCCCCGGGAAACAAGGCGCATGATGCAGCGCATGGGCATGAACATGGACGCCGTCACGGATGTTGAACAGGTCATCATAAAAACCAGCAGCAAAGACATTGTCGTCGACCAGCCCGAAGTCGCCATTCTTGAGATGCAGGGACAAAAAATCTTCCAAGTCATAGGCGGACAAGTCACCGAAAGAACGCCAGAACGGAAAGCAGCCGCTGCCGCACCAGCCGCGCCAAAGGTTTTGGAAGAAGACGTGCAGCTCGTGGCGGATCAAACAGGCAAAAGCTTAGATGAAGCGCGGAAAGCGCTGGAAGAATGCGAAGGCGACTTGGCAAAAGCCATACTGCTACTTCAATAATGACCAGCGGAAATGGTTATTTCTATATACAAGTGCATCATCATTTAGGTTGTCGTAGGAGAGTGGAGATGGGTGCAAGATTCTGACATCGCGGTAGTCGGTCATTTCGCCATAGACTCCATTCGCCTGCCAAGCCGTTCCAGCCCGTTCGTGGTGTTGGGCGGTTCAGTGACTTATGTTTCTTTTGTGGCTAAACGTTTGGAAGCCTCCGCCGCCATAATCTCTAAGGTCGGAGGAGACTTCCCTGAGGCTTACATGTGGTGGCTAGGGCAAGAAGGCATAGACCTGTCCAGCGTCCTCAGGCATGAGGATGAGCAGACCACACGCTTCGACCTTAAGTACAGCAAAGACCTGGCAAACCGAACCTTGAGATTGAAGGGCAAGGCGTCGCCGATTGAAGTAAGCGACCTGCCGCAAGCGCTGAAAGCCAAAGCCGTCCACGTTGCACCCATCGACGGCGAAATCTCCTGCGACGTGGTTGAGCATTTGAAGAAGCACACTGAAGTTTTGTCGCTTGACCCGCAAGGTCTGCTGCGCCGGTTTGACAAATCTGGGAAAGCCACGTGCCGCCTTCGAGTGGACAAACACCTGCTTAGCTTGGTTAACATTTACAAGTCTTCACAGCAGGAGATATGCGCGTTGACAGGCTGCCCCGACCTTAACGAGGCAATAAAAGCTGTCCATGACTACGGAGTGAAAAACGTCATCGTCACCCTCGGCGTTAAAGGCGCCGTGCTTTCAGTGGAGCGCACCGTTTACCAAGTTCCCGCATGCCCATCTTCAGTTGTGGTTGACCCGACAGGCGCGGGAGACGTTTTCATAGGAGGCTTCTTAACCGAGTACAGCCGCCAAAAAGACTCTTACTGGTGCGCCTGTGTGGGCTCCGCCGCCGCTTCCCTCGTCATCGAAGGCATCGGACCCACGTTTTTCGGGAAAAAAGAAGAGATTTATCGCAGAGCGACCTCTATCTATGAAAAGGAAAATTAAGCAATAGTGCATATGTACTTCGTGAAGGCGTAAACCGTTGGGTCGCATAGATAAAGGAGTAAAATGCAGCGTGGCGGGTTGCAACAGGGAAGCCGTCCGCTCAGTTTCAACTGGAAAAGCCAAGTCTGCCGGCTTTAACGTCAGCAGCAGCGAGAAGCGTGCTTACCTCTGCAGGGAGCACTACAAGGAAATGAAGAAGAAAACCAAGAAAGATACGACTCTTGAGAAGTGGCGTTACGGCCATTAAAACGGTGAAAACCAATGCGAATACTTCAACTGCATTCTAACTTTATTGTTTACAAGCCTGTGGAGAAAGAAATCAGCATAGCCGAGGAAGCGGAGAAGAAAGAAACCCGCGTGGAAGAAGTCGTGGTCCTCTTCACAGCCGTCGAGGAAGGCGACAACGCGGCGCTTGCGCAGAAGGCGATTGACGACACCCGAGCCTTCCTCGGAAAACAGAAAATCAACCGCATCCTGATTTACCCGTTCGCACACCTGAGCAGCAACCTATCCAAGCCATCTGAAGCCCTGAAACTCATAAAGGACATGGAAACCTACGCAAAAGCCAAGGGCATTGAGACCTATCGTGCGCCGTTTGGCTGGAACAAACAGTTCACCATCTCCATCAAAGGACACCCGCTGGCTGAGCAGTCCCGATTCTACGCGCCTGCAGCAGCTGAGGCGGAGCCTAAGAAGGAGGAAGGGGTTTCTGAGGCTGTGAAAGCGGAGGAGAAACTGAAATCTTTCTGGCACATACTTCAGCCTGACGGAAAACTTGTGCCGATAGAAGACTTCGAGTTCAAGGGACATGGAAACCTTGAGAAGTTCGCCAAGTACGAAATCGCGAAGGTGCGGGCAAGCCAGCAGATGCCGCCGCACGTGACTTTGATGAAGCGGCTGGAGATAGCGGATTACGAGCAGGGAAGCGACCCTGGAAACATTCGCTGGTACCCGAAAGGGCGGCTGATTAAGTCTCTGCTGGAGCAGTACGTAACCGCGAGGATGATAGCGTACGGCGCCATGGAAGTTGAAACCCCGATAATGTACGACTTCAACCACCCA
>Ga0210077_1000336_pt1 | contig 18860 bp, 22 predicted proteins | sample RushMan_CattailN_5_FD_185556 | JGI IMG/M metagenome (GOLD analysis project Ga0210077, IMG submission 185556) | Wetland microbial communities from San Francisco Bay, California, USA, that impact long-term carbon sequestration -... | ecosystem: Environmental > Aquatic > Marine > Wetlands ... | reverse complement strand
GATCACTACTTGGCGATCACCCATTAATTGGCAATACGGCAGATATTGACCTGTTTTTTATTCACAGCGACGAAGTCAAAACTGAAAGAGAAATCATCCGGATATCTGATGAAATCCACCTGGATATTTCACATCATTCACATAATCTTTATCGTCACCCACGTGAATTGCGGCTTCATCCCTGGCTCGGCCCTTCGATTTATGGTTGTAAAATCATGTACGACCCCCAGCACTTTATGGATTTTGTGCAGGCCAGTGTACGCGGGCAATTCAACAACCCCGAAAACGTGATTATTCGGGTCCGCAAACAATCAGATCATGCCAGGGAGATGTGGGAAGCGTTCTACAACAACCCACCCCAACCCAATCCACAGGAAGCCTCCCTTTATCTTCGCGCCCTTGAGCATGCTGTCAATAGCGTTGCTGGTTTGAGCGGTGAAAATCTGACCGAGAGAAGATTTCTGCAAAATCTGCCGCGCGTAGCTGAAGCAGCCGGGAAACCTGGTTTGTACCCAGGTTTTTTGGGCTTGTTAGGCGCATTATCGGTAGATGTAGCAGACATGCAATCTTGGCTGGGACAGTGGAGAGAAGCATATAACGCCATACCTTCTGAAGTAGCACCTGGTCGATTGCACCCACATCGTTTCCTGTATTATGAGCGCGCCTTGCTGGTATTGCTGGAAAGCGAATCCCCCCATGATACCCTTTGGCCACTTTGGCATACCTGGACCCAGGTAATCAGCAGCCTGCCTGAGCACTCAGCCCATCGTAATGCCTGGCAGGAGGCAGGAGAGCAGTTGGGTGTGCTCGGTGCTGGTTTCACAGAAAAGATTGCTGGGCTAGATGCCTACCTCGACCTGATTGAGGAATTACTGGAAGGTTGGGCGCATGCTCATGGGGAATAAAAGGCGCATGCCTTTCTCCAATTGCAACACTTGCAAGCACCTTGCCCGATAGTCTTGCAATATATCATACAAAAACACTAAATCGTACACATATTATTGGAGCTAAGGGCGATGTTTCACGTGAAACATCGCCCTTGCTGAATGTTTATACCCAAAACCGTGTAAGAGTTTCACGTGAAACACAGGGTATGTGGCAGACTGCCGGGAAATCGACGCTTTCCATTGCCTGGGGATCTCGATCGGGATTGTGGGTGGGTAGCTGCGTAGCATTTTGGTTTATTTTGACCCGCTCCCCTGGTATTTTAGCAAGCTATCCTTTCGCATATATTTTTGCAGTAGGGTAAAATTGGGGCTGGAGGGTGCAGGTATGAAAATCCCGCTTCAAAAAATTAAGCCATCTCCCCGTCCAATTCGCAAGACCTGGGATGAAGATAAAATGCAGGAGCTCTGCTGGTCTTTATTGGAGCAAGGCCAGGTTGAGCCTATTGGCGTGTATGAGGACTCGGATGGATTCACGCTGGTTTGGGGTCATCGCCGGGTTGAGGCAGCCCGACGCGTCGGTTGGTCAGATATTGATTCGCTGGTTGTGCCGCAGGATGAGATTGACAATCTCATCCAATCTGGAATTGAGAACCTATCCAGTGAAGAAATGTCAGCGGATGATAAAGCCGAGTGGGCGCAAAGACTGGTGGATATGGGCTTTAGCCAGCATGAAATTGGACGCCGAACCTCCATTCCGGTTGCTACCATCAACCAGTGGCTGCAGTATAAGCGTGAAAAAGAAGCAGGTGTGTTCGTGCACGCACGCAATCAAGCGAAGGACGAGGGGATCGTTAAGACCGTGAAAATCGCTCAGGTTTTAGGTGATGACCTTGAGGCGAAGAAAGCAGTGGCAGCCAAGGTCTCGGAAGATGGGCTAACCCAAGCACAAACGACTGAGATTGCACGCGCCTATCATGACGCGCCATCCCCCGAGGTGAAGCAGAAAATTATCGAATCACGCGTCTATTCCAGCGATACCGCAGCAGATATTTTACGGCGATCAGTCGCCCGTGTAAACCTGGAGAAACCCGGTAAATCAGCTGACGGCGAGGCCAAAATACCGACCCGCTTGAACAAGGAATTTGGTGTTGCGGTGAAAGAATTCCTGGATGCGATCAGCCCTGTACGCAGAAACGCCTATCGCATGGTTGCTATTATCAAGCAAGGCGGATATTCAAAGGCGGCCTTGCGCTATACGATTCGTAAACTCGATCAATTGATCGAAGATTTAAAGACCATAAAAGCTTATTTAGAAGGGGCAGAATAATCAGCTGGCATACCTCCAGCTGTAGTCCGCTATCAACAGAGGTAGTTTTCCGATACCCATCTAGATCATTGCCAATACTGAAGTCTGGCGCCGGGGCGCCCATATTGAAATAGCCAGAAACACTTCTGTGCTAATAGGATGACACCCATATCAACCAGATTGCTGCTCAGAGTTCACAGATTCTGTGCGGTATTGATGACGCCAGCGGCTATTTAATGTCGGTATGAAATTTACAATGGGTAAAACAATATTATTACCTAGGATGTCAAAGCTGATACCAGCCACAGCCTTGACATCCTTGAAATTACGCTTAAGGGCGTGTACTTCAACAAACAGTTCGTCACCTTTATTCCTGATCACCCTTTTGTCCCTTATCGATCGCAGACATTGAGTCCCTGGACTTGTTAATTGGGCTGAATCCCAACGACACCAGGCCGCTCATACTGCCTAGATTCATTGTATCTACTGCGCTGCTGGGGACGATGACCAAGGCCCCCTTTTGCTTCAATCCCTCAAAGAGCATGTTCATAGCTCTCAGGTGTAGGGCAGTGGGGTTGTTGGTGTAGGCTTTTGATGCTTCAGAGAAACTGGAGGCAATCTGTTGCTCAGATTCTCCGAGAATAACACGTGCTTGCCTCTCACGTTCAGCCTGGGCCTGGCGCGACATTGCATCTTCCAGGTCAGGAGGGATAACCACATCACGTATCTCCACAGATTGTACGGTGATACCCCATGGCGTGGTGCGCTCGTCAATGATCTTTTGTAGGTCAGCATCCATCCTTGCCCGCCCGACTAGGATATCTGCCAGTGTCATCTGCCCGATGATCTCGCGCAATGCCGTTTGAGCTGCCCAGGAGATAGCAACCTTATAATCTGCTACTTCAAGGGCGGCTTTTTGTGCATCCCAGACCAGCCAAAACAAAACGGCGTCCACATCAACAGGCACAGTATCTTTCGTCAGTGTTTTTTCCGCGGAGAAGGGCGTGACGTTGACCCGGTGATCGATCCAGTTAACAATGGTGTCAACGATCGGGATGATCCAAAACAGTCCGGGTCCTTTCAACTTCTGGAATTTACCAAGTCTCAAGATTACCGCTTTGTCCCACTGAGAGGCAACTTGCAAAGCCAAAAGAATATAAACACTGAGCAGGATCATAACAATCAGATATGGGGTAGTAACCGCTTGTGAAATCCCCTTATTGTCCATGAAGATTGTCCCGAGTATCGCCAGGAGCATAAACACAATGAAAAGAAATACAGCTACTCCACTCACCCGGTAATTAGATTTCATTTTCGCAATCGAGCCATCAGTAACGGTCAGCTGTTTAAACATCGTGGACCTCTCATTCTTTTTTCTCATGGTTTTTAATCGCCTTTCTTTCGGATCAGGTGTGCAAATACTTCGTCTACTTCATCCCGATCGTAGCCTAATCGGTCTGTTTCATTGAGCAGGGAATCAATTAAGTTGTGTAATTTTTCCTTGCGAATTGCTTGCATTTCTTGCTCACCTGGGGTTTTGGCCACAAAAGTGCCTACGCCGCGCTCTGTGATGATCACTCCCTCGTTTACTAAATCGCGATATGCCAGCGCCACAGTATTGAAATTCACCGATAAATCTACAGAAAGCTCTCTTATCGTTGGAAGCTGGTCACCAGTTGTGATAAGACCGGAATGGATCAGCCCTTTGATCTGCTCCTTGATCTGGTCGTATATTGGTACTCGGCTGGCCTTATCGATGCGAATATCCATGGTATGTGGCACTCATTAATGTAAAAATTAATCTATTGTACTATTGTTATAGTACAATGATATTATAGCACAATTGGAAACTTTGTCAATTGATAGTTCCTGCTATTTTTTTTCTATAGCTGGGGAATGACGACAAGACCAGGATATGAAATTTTCCACAAATGATTTGATGAGCTTCTTTTTTAAAGAGGCCTACAATTGATACGCATGATAGCGATACCAACCACACATAAAGCATATTCGCTCACCGAAGTACCAGAAAATTTTGATGAGAACCAGGAAAATCGTGTATATTCTTCCTTAGATTTTTATAATTTATATCCGATAGTGCGTAAAAATCCTTTCCGCCAGGCAATATCCTCTTCACCTTCAATCCCAAGCGGTGACGAACCATCTATCACTCCCACAATTCCTCGCCCTAGTTCGGTTTCAGCAACCAGCACCTCCACCGGGTTGGCGGTAGCACAAAAAACATGGCAAACTTCAGGGACCATTTTGATGGCATTGAGCACATTGACCGGGTAAAAACCTTCCCCTAAAAAGACGATAAAGCTATGGCCCGCACCGATAGCTTGGGCATTTCGACGCGCCAGATCAACCATTGCCTTATCGGTCCCGCTCCAACGGATCAGGCATTTCCCAGATGCCTCGCTGAATGCTATACCAAACTTAATTCCAGGAACACTGCTGACCAATGTCTCGTGGATGTCTTCCACTGACTTGATGAAATGGGATTGCCCTAGAATAAAATTAATCGATTCGGGTTTCTCAATTTTTACGCTTATAAGTTCCATATTCTTACTCCTTGCCTTTAATTTGGCTTTAACTGTAACAAAATATTCCCCAAGATTCAAGGGGATCAAGATTCAAGGGGCTCAATCTCCTGGCGAATTTCGACGGATTGTCACGCAATTTGGGGCGTGGTAGAATGCTATCAGAGGTACGAAAACCCATGTTGTTTGCGAGACTGGCGTTGCTGGTGTAGCACGGTAGTCTTTTCATGTTTTCAGGAGGTTGATGGATGGAAGAACAAACAAATACTTTTACCGTAAAGAAAGGTCTGGCTCAAATGCTCAAGGGAGGCGTGATCATGGATGTGGTCACTGCAGAGCATGCCAAGATTGCCGAGGATGCAGGTGCGGTAGCTGTAATGGCCTTAGAAAGGGTTCCAGCAGATATTCGTGCCCAGGGTGGTGTAGCCCGTATGAGCGATCCTGAATTGATCCTGCAGATCATGGACGCAGTGTCTATCCCTGTGATGGCGAAATGCCGCATCGGTCATTTTGTCGAAGCCCAAATCCTGGAGGCTATTGGGGTGGATTATATTGATGAGTCGGAAGTTTTGACCCCTGCCGATGAAGAAAACCACATCTATAAACACGATTTCAAAGTGCCGTTCGTATGCGGTTGCAGAAATCTCGGAGAAGCACTTCGGCGTATCGGGGAAGGCGCTGCGATGATCCGCACCAAGGGTGAAGCTGGAACAGGTGATGTAGTAGAAGCCGTCAGACATGCACGTACAGTGATGGGCGAGATAAGGAAATTACAAAATTTACCCGATGAAGAACTGATGGCCTTTGCTAAAGAGATTGGAGCGCCATACCACCTGGTAGTAGAGACCCATAAAGAAGGGCGCTTACCAGTGGTGAATTTTGCCGCAGGAGGTGTTGCGACACCTGCTGATGCCGCAATGATGATGCAGTTAGGTGTGGATGGGGTTTTTGTCGGTTCAGGAATATTTAAATCTGGTGACCCCGCCAAACGCGCTGCGGCAATTGTCAAGGCCGTCACTCATTTTAATGATCCATATATTCTGGCAGAGGTAAGTAGAAATCTTGGCGAAGCCATGGTGGGACGGAATGTGTCCACCATGCCCGAGGTAGAGCGACTGGCCGGACGCGGTTGGTAAATGCGAGTTGGCATTTTAGCATTACAGGGAGATTTTGCTGAACATCGTGTGATGCTCCAGCGGCTGGGAGTCTCAACGGAGGATGTGCGCTTGCCAACGCAGCTTGAAAGCTTGAGTGGTTTGATCATCCCCGGGGGTGAATCGACCACTATAGCCAAGCTCGCAGTTAGTTATGGATTGATGGAACCCTTACGAGAATTCGGCACTGAGAGAGCGATTTGGGGTACCTGCGCAGGAGCAATTTTTTTATCCAAGGATGCGCATCGCGATCAACCCTTACTCCACCTGATGGATATAACCGTGGAACGAAATGCTTTTGGCCGCCAGGTCAATAGCTTTGAGGTGGATTTAATGGTTCCCGCTCTACAGGATATTGATTCGCAGGATAAACCTTTCCATGCAGTGTTCATTCGCGCCCCTTTAATCGCCTCTGTTCAATCTGATACTCGCATCCTGGCAAAACTGGATGACGGACGCATCGTTGCGGCTCAGCAAGGGCATTTACTGGCTACCGCATTTCACCCCGAGCTAACTGATGACGATCGATTTCACCGCTATTTCTTACGTTTAATCTCATGAATATTCGGCCTTTTGGTTGGCGCGATTTACCTACCCTGGCGAGCTACCGTAATCGGGGCCTTTTTCTCGATAGTTCACGCATTCTCATCCACGGCCCAATAATGATTTCGATGGGAGCTCTGATAACCTTCTTTGGCCCATCGACCCGTATCTTCACTTATCGTTGTGAGAATCACTCAAAACCAACCAAGCCCCTCATCGGACAGGTAAATTATCTACCGGGTGTCTCGTATGCCAGGCTTTCATATCTGGCACCTGAAGAAGCTATCGAACAAGGTGAGTTATCCGCTCTGTCTGATTACTTGGCGTTTCAGATGGGAAGCCAGGGAGCATTCCATATCCTGGCCGATGTAGACGAAAGCAACCATGTATTTCAAATGCTCCATCAGGCAAGTTTTGCCATATACGCCAGGCAGCGCATCTGGCGCTTAGAAGGGCAACCGGCTGGTGAAGCAGGTGCGGTTCCTTGGAGGGCAATCCGGCCCACAGATGTAATAGGCGTCAGATCATTGTATTGTAATGTGGTTCCTGGGTTAGTTCAGCAGGTAGAACCGCTACCCAAAAAGGGTCTAAAAGGCGTTGTATATTATCACAAGAATGATCTACAGGCCTTTGTGGAGTTGAAGTACGGTCGTAATGGAATTTGGGTACAGCCCTTCGTTAACCCGGATGCAGAAGGATTTGAACGTCATCTTTTAACCCTGATCCATGAGCTTCCTGGCAGGCGCAATCGGCCTTTATATATATGTGTCAGATCATACCAATCCTGGTTGGAAGTAGCCATCCATGCAATGGGAGCCCAGCCAGGGCCTCAACAGGCGGTAATGGTTCGTCATCTTGCCATCACTCGCAGGGTAAATCAGCATCTGGCTATACCAACCATAAACGGAAAACGGCCTGAACCCACCGCACCGGTCTTTCACATTGAAAACTCTGATTATTTGGATCCCTCTGAAATGGATAAACAACCCGGGTAAAAAATTGTTGTTGAACAAGTGTATTTAGGATAGATATGACCAGAAAAAGAATTACTGATAATCTCGATGTGCTACTGAATGTATTACCACCACTGCTGGCACGGCGTCTCAATGAGATAAATCGCTCAGATGATCTCTTGGAAGTGATCCTGGATCTGGGAAGAGTGCCAACCGCACGTTACGTTGACCGCGAAGAGACCCTCAGCCAGGTTGAAGTTACCCATAATGATATTGATTACGTAGTTGAGCGGATCAGTGCCTTTGACACTGACAATCGCGCAGGGATGGAGCGTACGTTACACCGCATTGCTGCAATCCGTAATCGGAGGGGTGAGATCGTAGGATTAACCTGCCGGGTTGGTCGTGCCGTGTATGGAACAACGGATGTTATTCAAGATTTAATTGAAAGTGGGAAGAGTTTATTGCTGCTGGGGCGGCCGGGGATTGGAAAAACCACCATGTTGCGAGAAGCCGCCCGCTTATTGGCTGAGTCGAAGCGGGTTGTCATTGTGGATACCTCTAATGAAATTGGCGGTGATGGAGATGTGCCACACCCAGCAGTTGGCCGTGCCCGCCGCATGCAGGTCTCTACGCCATCCTTACAGCACGAGGTGATGATCGAAGCTGTTGAGAATCACAACCCTGAGGTGATCGTGATCGACGAGATCGGTCGCGAGTTAGAAGCAGCGGCTGCCAGGACGATTGCTGAGCGTGGTGTCCAGCTGATCGGTACCGCCCACGGCAATACACTGGAAAACCTGTTGCTAAACCCCACGTTATCTGACCTGGTGGGAGGGATTGAATCGGTCACTCTTTCTGATGAAGAAGCCCACAGGAGAGGCACCCAAAAGACAGTTCTCGAGCGACGATCACCACCCACCTTTGATATGCTTATCGAGATACAGACCCGCGATCGTCTTGCAGTGCATCTGGATGTAGGCGATTCTGTTGATGCACTATTACGTGGGTATCCTATCCCTCCAGAGTTGCGCTACCGTGATGAAAGCGGTGAAATCCATATCGAACATGCCACACCGCCTGCTAAACGCAGCCTTGGTGCTCAGAAATACAACCGTCAACCCATGGAATTTGGTAAAGACCGAGGATTACCCGCTGCCAACAACCGGAACAATGTTAGCGAGCCGACCGTTGCCAATGAGCTGGAAGCCAACGGGCAGCCCCTATCTACCCTCAAGCCGGTACGAATTTATCCCTACGGGGTGGCACGAAACCGGTTGGTCCAGGCTGCTAAGTATCTGGGTGTACCAGCGATTGTAGTAAATGACCTTAGTGAAGCACAAGTGTTGGTTACGCTCAGGTCTTATTATCGCAATCGCCAGCATCCAGTGGTTGAAGCTGAAAATCGTGGCATGCCAATCTATGTTTTACGGGCGAACACGGTTAACCAGATGCAGCATTTTCTCAGTGACTTGTACAACCTGTCTACAACGATATCAGATGAGCGAGGCATGGAGCCTGCCATGCAAAATACACAGGCTGCCATTGATGCAGTGTTAAATGGTGAACGCTATGTTGAGTTACCACCAGCCACAGCCTATATCCGTCGCTTGCAGCACCAAATGGCGCGACAGGCAAACCTCACCTCCCATTCATACGGGAAAGAACCCTATCGACGAGTGCGTATTTACCGAGAATAACTAAGTGTTTATCACGCTTGAAGGTCCTGAAGGGAGTGGAAAGACTTCACAACTTCCTAAGCTGGCTGAATATTTACGCCAGCATGGGTTAAATGTCCTTACGACGCGTGAGCCTGGTGGAACTTCAATTAGCGAGCAAATAAGGTCCATCTTACATAATCTTGAGAATAAAGAGATGAACCCGCGAACCGAAATCTTGCTTTTTCAAGCCTCGCGAGCGCAGCTTGTGGAGCAAGTTATACGGCCCCACCTCCAAAGAGGTGGCGTGGTGCTCAGTGATCGATATGCCGATTCAACCCTGGCTTATCAAGGATATGGTCATCAGGTTGATATTGAATCCTTGAAGGTGCTGGTATCTTTTGCGACCGGTGGATTAAAACCCGACTTAACCATTTTGCTTGACCTGGATGTAGAGACGGGCTTAAGGCGAAAAGAGCTTAAGGGGGAATGGAATCGTTTGGATGCCTATAATTTGGATTTTCACCAGCGGGTACGGAAGGGGTATTTCAACCTGGTTCAGGTTGAGCCAGAACGCTGGGAAGTCATTGATGCTTCTCGATCGCCCGCCGAAGTGCAGGAAGAGATGAGGCGAGTGATTTCCAATAAATTAAACTTCACAAGATGAGTAAAAATATCTAATAATCCAGATCGTCTCCTGACCCACCAGTACCCCCCTCCAGGTCAGGGATTGCCTTTTCGATATCTTCGGGGTTTTGACCCGCTTCTAATCGATCCACAACCTCATCAAATTCAGGGCCGACATCTTCGCCCATTTCATTGCTCATTTTCCGCATCATTTTACCAAGGGCACGCGGGTCATTTTCAATTCCCTCCAGGCCAGATAAATCTGTAAGTGAATCCATCCGGCTTTCTTCCGATTTAGCGATGCGAATCCTTTCTAAACGTCTTCGAACCTGGTCACTATCGCAGTGAGGACAACGAACTTTTTTATTGCCGTACTCATTGTAAGACAAATAAGTTTCAAAGCGTCTTTTACAATTCGTACATCGATATTGGTAAATTGGCACAATAGATCTCCATCGATAAAATTGACATTTAGATATGCTCGCAACCCTGGCAAGGCTGAATTATAATGCTTCTCGACGGAGATATCTATGAGTGAATTCGAAATAAATTTACCCCACAGTGAACCACTTCTTATCGTAATATCTGGTCCCTCAGGAGTCGGCAAAGATACCATCATTCAACGAATGAAAGAAAGAAACCTACCCTTTCAATTTGTAGTGACTGCTACCACACGCCCACCACGCCCCAATGAAGTCCATGGGAAGGATTATTTTTTCTATTCGCATGATGAGTTTGCAGAAATGATCGAAAAGGGTCAGTTGCTGGAATATGCCATTGTCTATAACGATTACAAAGGCATCCCAAGGGCACAAGTTAGTGACGCCCTGGCCAGTGGAAAGGATGTGGTCATGCGCTTGGATGTTCAAGGCGCTGCGACCATCCGCAAACTATACCCTGAGGCATTGATGATATTCCTTTCTCCTCAAGGTGAAGCCGAAATGGTAAATCGTCTTCAAGAACGGAAAACCGAAACACCAGAGGGCTTAAAATTACGTATCGCCACGGCGCGGCAGGAAATGACCCACGTAATATCATTTGATTATGTGGTGATCAATCGTGAGCTTCATTTGGACGAGACGGTTGATACGATTACATCCATCATTGTTGCAGAGCACCATAAGGTGAAACCACGCAAAGTCACTATATGAACCAAGATCAACCCCCACCCCAGCTCAACACTCCTCCTGGTACAGTCACTTCTGGTCAGCCGCCTTTGCGGCCGGTGTACCGGCCATATGTAACGTACATTTTGATTGGTATTTGCGTGGTCGTCTACCTTATTCAGGCAGGCACGAACTATTTTTTAAATCTAGATTACCCAGCAGCTTTAGGCGTAAAGGATAACAGCCTGATTTTACAAGGACAGGTGTGGCGCTTGTTTACTCCAATGTTCTTGCATGGATCTATCCTCCACATTGGATTTAATATGTGGGCTTTATTCCTTATCGGCCCGACGATTGAACGGTTTTACGGCCGGTGGCGCTATCTGGGTTTATATCTATTAAGTGGTTTTGGCGGAAATGTGATTTCATTCATGTTTTCTCCATACCCATCCCTGGGCTCTTCTACAGCTATCTTTGGCTTATTAGGTGCAGAGGGTGTGCTTATTTATCAGAATCGGGCGTTATTTGGTAACATCGCACGCCGGGCTCTATCTGAAGTGGTTATTATTGCCGTCGTCAATCTAATTTTTGGCCTATCGCCAGGGATTGATAACTGGGGGCATATCGGTGGCTTGGTTGGAGGGGTACTTTTTGCCTGGTTTGGTGGCCCGGTCATGAAGAGGATTGGAGTAATTCCCCCGTTTACTGTGGTAGATGAGCGTAGTCGCCGTGAGGCAATAGTGGCTGGTTTTGGTGTCGCTGCCTTATTTTTCTTCCTCACCGCTGCCACGATGTATATGCGGAGGGGATAGCTAAAATTTCCAATTAGGGGTTCTTTTTTCCACGAAAGCTGCTACACCTTCCTTGTGCTCGGCACCAAGTCGGGCAATCTCTTGAATATGCGCTTCATAGTCTAATACTTGCTCCAGGTGCGGATAAATCGCCTTGTTAAAATCCCGCTTAGCAAGACCCATGGCGTGAATGGGTCCCTGGGCCAGGGATGTGGCCATTTCAAAAGTGGTGCTGTGCAGCAGGTGAGATGGTGTAATTCGGTTGACCATACCCCAATTTAATGCTTGCTGTGCTGAGATCGGTTCATTTGAAAATGCTGCTTCAGTAGCCCTTCCCAATCCGATCAAAGCTGGTAAAAATAACGATACAGCTGAGTCTAGGGCTAATCCTATACCCAGGAACCCTACTAAAAACCGGGCATCTTCACTGGCGATGCGCAGGTCGCACGCCAGCGCCAACCCCAGGGCTGCTCCAGCTACCATGCCATTAATTTCAGCCAGTACGGGTACATTCAAGCGGCGGATTTGTAGCACCAGTGGGTTATATGTCTCCAGCATGTGCTTTCGGTAAGACTCTCCTTCAGCTTTTAATATTTCATATACATCCTGCCCTGCACTGAAGACATTACCTGTGCCTCTCAGTAGGACCACGCGGGCCTGTTTCTGCTGAGATATTTGATAAAAGGCTACCTGAAGGGCTTTAATCATGTCAAGGCTAAGCGCATTGGCTTTTGGCCGGTCAAGAGTGATAGTAAATATCTCATCTATGAGTTCGGTGTGGATGGTTTCGCCCATTAGGTTTCCTCCCATAAATATTCTAATGATTAAAATAATGAACAGGCAGGTTATCGACCCTGCCTGTTCCTCTAAATCTCATCAACCCTATATTGTTGGGTCCTGATCATCATCCTCATTATCAGCTTGATCGTCTTCTGCTCCCAGCTCCAATAAGGCTTCTTGTTCTGTCAGCCGGACCCACAGTAAAATTAGCTGGCCCTCGTCTAGCTTCAGAGAACGCGAGGCAACGATAGGAGTCTTATGAATCAATCCATCTGCAGCACGGAACTCTAGCTGTATCGTTTGATGTTTTCTCCAGGCACGGTAGCAACGTTCCACTAAAGCCGGTCCATTGAACGTGCGCAAGCGTGTCATGGCTAATTTATGAAGGGTAGGGCTTTCATACAATCCTAACGGCCAGCCCTCATGAATATCCTCAAAATTCGGAGGCGGTCCTTCAATGATTGTAATTTTGTCATCCATTTTCAGGTTCCTCGTCTTTGGAATCATACCACGAAAGATTGCGCGAGCAGACACTTCTTCTAATATTTATGCCAAGGGTATAATGGTTCTATGCACAAATTAATCATCCTGGTTGAATCAACTACCACTCCAGACTTCCACGTCTTCTGGCCTCGTTTTTTACACGCGGCAGAAAATATCCCCGGTTTACGCCGTGAAGCAACCAGCCGGATAAGTCAGGTGATCTACGGTGAAATGCAATGCTCGTTGATCCACGAACTATTTTTTGATTCCTATCAAATCTTACAGCATGGTATGGCTTCAGAGTCAGGGCAAGAAGCCGGTAGACTGCTGCAAGAAATGACTTCAGGCAGGGTGAAATTACTCATCGCCGATCACAGTGAAGACGAGCTGGAGAATATTCGCAAATACCGCCCCACGGAACCCAATGCAAAAAATCAAACTGGGCGTGCTTGAATTAAAGACCTTCATGCAAGAACAGGGTATTCAAGGTGAGATCCTGCACCTGGATGTGCCCACACCCACTGTTGAATCTGCCGCACAAGCTGTCGGAGCCAAGGTGGAGCAGATCATCAAGTCTATCCTCTTCGTGATTGATGATCAGCCGGTATTGGCAATAGCTTGTGGAACATCCAGTATAAACCGGCGTGCAATTGCAGAGCTGTATAAGGTAGGCAGGAAGAGGGTTAAGCTCGCCTCCCCAGAGACCGTGCTGGAGATCAGTGGATACGAGGTAGGTGCCATGCCACCCTTTGGCCATAGCCAGCCCCTTACCACCTTGATTGATAATAGAGTGCTTGAATTAACCAAAGCATATGCAGGGGGTGGAGCAGAGAACGTCCTGATTCGTCTTAATCCGCAAGAAATTCAGCGTGTCACAGGTGCAAAAGCACTGGATTTGCTTGAGTAGCCATGGGGAGAAAATCTCGTAAATCTAGCACCAGTTCATTTGGGTCACCCGGACGTCGAAACCATGATGCATCCGCTTTTTATAGTGGTCGTCTTTATCACAACCAGCCTCGCGAAAAAGACACTGTCCAGATAGAAAATTCTGTTCCAAGCGAATTCCTTAACCGTATTTATTGCTGTTCAGCCGAAAAAATGGCTGATCTTCCAGATAACAGCATTCATTTATTGGTTACCTCACCTCCTTATAATGTTGGCAAAGAATATGATGCTGATCTCACCTTAGAAGAATACCTATCTTTTTTGGAACATGTCTGGGTTGAATGCTATCGGGTGCTGGTACCAGGTGGGCGGGCATGCATCAATATTGCCAATCTTGGGCGCAAACCATATTTGCCTTTACATACATGGATTACGGAAAGTATGCTCAAAATGGGATATTTAATGCGCGGTGAAGTTATCTGGAACAAAGCTGCCAGCGCCAGTTCCTCCACTGCCTGGGGAAGTTGGAAATCTGCAACCAACCCTACCTTGCGTGATGTCCATGAATATATTCTGATCTTTTCAAAAGGGTCTTATAAACGGGCAAATCCTCTGCATAAGGAAAATACCATATCTGATGAAGAATTTCTCGAATTCACTAAAAGTATATGGACCTTTCCGGCTGAATCCGCCTCAAAAGTAGGGCATCCTGCTCCATTTCCAATTGAACTACCCTATCGTCTCATCCAGTTATATTCATTCAAAGGAGATATAGTACTTGACCCCTTTATGGGTAGTGGGCAAACTGCTCTAGCGGCTCTAAAGGCCGGCAGGCATTACGTTGGCTACGAAATCAACTCAGATTATGTGGCCTTGGCTGAGAGGCGTATTCAAACCGAGGTTGACTCTAGCAGTTAATCACTTCCCATCCCAAAAAATCTTCTTCAGGGCCTGAAAAACGCCTGATATTCGTTTTTCAACAGTCCAAAAATTAGCGAGTTAGAATATGTGCCATGTGGATTGCGTTTGTTTTCACGCAGCTTTCCCTCTCTAACCATGCCACAGCGCTCAGCCACCCTGATGCTGCGTAAATTGTTTTCATCACATTTCAAGCTGATACGATGAGCATTAAGCTCGCTGATAAGGACTTTTATCGTTTCCCTCACCGCCTCTGTCACAAAACCTTTTCCCTGATGATTTACTTCGGCAAAATAGCCGATCTCAAATTCTGGTAAAGCCCAGTCTACAGGCTCGACGTAGATTTGTGCTGCAAATTCTCCAGTCCCTTTTTCGAAAGCACCAATGAAGAAGCAAGACCCCTTCTCCCATTCATCAGCTAGATCCTGTACCAACTTTTCAGCAGCCACTTCATCGGGTATATTTGCGGCGACATTTTCCGCTTCATACTGCATGAGATGTCCATGGTTCTGTAAACTCATGGCGTAATACCATTTCCCATCTCCAGGCATATAGCCGCGCAGCATCAACCGTTCACTTTCGAACATTTTGGGGAGTTGTACAGGTGTTTTATTCATCAACGGTTCCTTTAGTGATTAGATGAAATGATTATACATACAATCTGATGCGCCATAACGATGGACAATCATTGTTATGAATGTGAATAAGTTGCATAAAAACTGGCAGTCGAGTAGTTTAGCCGTCTATCCATGATAAGATACAGTAATTCTGGCTTTTAAAGATGATTACAAAGGAACAAAAGTCTTGGCTGCCTTGGCTGATCGGATTATTTCTCGTATTTGGCTTTGTGATGATTTATTTTTTATACCCTTGGTTGCGTACGCGTGTTGGACGTGCAGGTAAGCTCAGGCAATGGCTGCAGAACCCTGCTGCTCACCCAGGTTGGGCTGTTCAGGACGGCACGACCTGTGGAACGGCACCTTTTATCTTTCCCACCCGGGGTTATATTGGTTTTATTTGGGGAGATTCGTTTACCCCAGGTATCCGACACCAGGGAATTGATATCTTCGGCGGAGAAATCCCAGGCAAAACACCTGTTTTGGCTGTAACCCAGGGCTATCTGACACGGCTTCCTGGTTGGAAGTCCAGCGTGATCATTCGCATCCCAGCTGATCCGCTCAACCCGGGCCGTCAGATCTGGGCCTATTACACTCACATGGCCGATCAAAACGGTTCTTCGTATATTTCACCGCAATACCCTCCGGGTACATACGAAGTTTTAGTGAACGCCGGTACATTTTTGGGCTACCAGGGCGATTATTCTGGCGAACCGCAAAACCCTGTTGGTGTGCACCTGCATTTTTCGATCGTCCTGGATGATGGAAAGGGTGGCTTCACCAATGAGCTGAAGATCGAAAATACGCTAGATCCATCACCTTACCTGGGACTGATGCTTGATGCTGCTAAAAACCCTAACGGGATAATAACATGTGACAATCAGGCACAGCAATGACGGGTTATCGAAATTATCCAGACGAAACGAGCTTATTTGGGGCATGAGAAAAAAAGAATGAGTGAATTTGCAGAAAAAGTGGTCTTGATCACTGGGGCTGGCCGTGGGCACGGGCGTGAAATAGCGCTGGCCTTTTCATCCTTAGGCGCATATATAGCCGCAAACGACATCAATCCCATAAATTTAGATGGCACGGTCGACCAGATAAAAACAATGGGCGGAATAGCTGAGGCGTTTGTCTTTGATGTTGCCAAACGGATGCCCATTGAAGGTATGGTATCGCAAGTATTGGAACGTTTTGGGCGCATCGACGTCCTGGTGAACCATGCTTCCGTCCAGCCAAATGCCCTGGCTATTGATATGGACGAATGGGAATTTCATCGCACCATCGATGTAAACCTGGCAGGGCCCTTCTTTAGCATGCAGCAGGTTGGGCGGGTGATGAAAGAGCAAGCTGGTGGCTCAATCGTCAACCTGATTTCGGCATATAAGCCGGGCAACCTCCAGGAGGGCTTTTCAGCATTTATTGCCAGCCAGGCAGCCTTGGTTGGGCTGACCCAGGCGGCTGCAAGCGAGTTTTGTGCCTATCATATCCGGGTTAATGCGCTCTGCCAGGGTGCTTTCGGCTTTGGGCAGATGCTACTCCAGGGTTGGGATGAGCATGCTTACTTGAATTGGATTGACTCTTACCCTGGCGTTAACCTGAGAGATGTTCCAAGGATGGTGAGTCTGGTACTATATTTATGCTCTCAAGAGGCTAGTTCGCTTACAGGTCAGATCATTACGGTTTAATCCGGATAAATAATAAGTCTGCTTTCTTTAACAATAAGAGGTTTATGGAAGAATTATTTGCTTATCGCCAGGTATTATTGGCAGGATTACAAAGTATTGTTGAACAATTGGCGCATGCACTGAAGGCGATACCTGATTCTGCCTGGCACAAACCACTTTTAGCGCATGGGCACACACCATACGGCGTTCTCATACACCTGCGAGAACTTGAGGCTCATTGGTTTGCAGTTCAATTACCTCGTCTGGTGCATGAATCATCACCAGAATTACCGGCATGTGCTGAACAAGGGAGCATGGACAGTCAAAATCAGCCGGTAGAACAAAGTGAAGATATCCTGGAAGAATTTTCTCGTTTACGTAATCAGGAGTTAATCTGGCTCCGAACTTTGACACCGAGTGACTGGAGTAGAATTGGCCGGCACCCCTGGTATGGTGTGCACACCCTTCAGTGGTGGGTTGAATATCAGTTGGACTTGTCTAAACAATATCTACAGGAGCTGGCTTCACTACCCCGTATGTAACTCATCATAATGACGTATAATTTCATCAGTCATTTTCCATATTCATATCCAAACAAATAAAAACGAGGGGTTATGTCCGCAAATTACGAAACCATCTTAATTGAAATTCATCAGCAGGTTGGCCTTGTGCGAATTAATCGCCCCAAGGTGCGTAATGCCCTTAACAGCACCGTCTTGCACGAATTGATTGATGCGTTGGAGACCTTTGATCAAAATCCTGAAATAGGTGCCATGGTTATCACGGGGGACGACCAGGCATTTGCAGGGGGAGCAGATATCAAGGAAATGGCCGATGCATCTGCAGTGGATATGCTTACTCGAAGCCACATCCCCCTGTTTGATCGTTTACAGGGCCTCCATAAACCCGTTATTGCCGCTGTTTCAGGTTGGTGCCTGGGGGGTGGGAATGAACTTGCCATGTCTGCCGATATGATTGTAGCCTCAGAAACAGCTCGTTTTGGTCAGCCGGAGATCAACCTGGGTGTGATTCCCGGGGCGGGGGGTACTCAACGCCTTACAAGGGCTGTGGGAAAAGCTCTGGCCATGGAAATGGTGCTTAATAATCGATGGTTAACTGCTGAAGAAGCTCAGCACTTTGGTTTGATAAACCGGGTAATACCGCTTGAGCGATACCTCGATGAAGCGTTGCAGCTGGCTGGAGAAATTGCCGCTCGCGCGCCGTTGGCGGTGCGTCTTGGTAAAGAAGCGATTAATCACGCCTTCGAATCTTTTTTAAGCGATGGTCTGGAAGATGAGCGCCGGGCTTTTTATTTATTATTTGCCTCACAGGATCAAAAAGAAGGGATGAAGGCGTTCGCAGAGAAGAGGAAAGCTGACTGGAAAGGTGAATAACCGTTTGTGCTGACCTTGCGTGATTTCAGTGCAGGGTTACGAAGTCTGGATATTGCTCCTTCGCAACCGGTAATTGTGCATGCCTCCCTCTCAGCCTTTGGAGAAGTTTATGGGGGTGTTCAGACCCTGTTGGATGCACTCACCGCTGCATTTGATACAGTTGTCATGCCTACATTCACCTATAAAACAATGATCACGCCAGAGGTAGGCCCACCAGAAAATGCCATTACCTACGGCAGTGGTAAGGACAGAAACCGGATGGCTGAAATATTCAATAGTGATATGCCAGCCGATTCTATGATGGGTATTTTGGCAGAGGCGCTGCGTAATCACCCTGATGCAGTACGTACCAACCACCCGATCCTTTCTTTCGCTGGCATCCATGCGGAAACCATCCTGGCTTTTCAGACCACCCGGGAGCCTCTTCTGCATATTCAAGCGCTTATTGATGAGGAGGGGTGGGTATTGCTGATGGGGGTTGATCAGACGGTCAATACCAGTATCCATTATGCTGAGAGATTAGCAGGACGCAAGCAATTTATCCGTTG
>Ga0210077_1000335_pt1 | contig 18864 bp, 16 predicted proteins | sample RushMan_CattailN_5_FD_185556 | JGI IMG/M metagenome (GOLD analysis project Ga0210077, IMG submission 185556) | Wetland microbial communities from San Francisco Bay, California, USA, that impact long-term carbon sequestration -... | ecosystem: Environmental > Aquatic > Marine > Wetlands ... | reverse complement strand
TTGTGGATATACTTCCTCCGCTCATCAACATTCATCGCATCTTCTTCGGACATCGTTAGCCTCGGTAACATTTTCTTTTGACCTAACGATGATATCTTAGTAACATTTTATGTGAACTAACGCGACACCCTTGATTTTTTCGAGACCATCTGGTATGATATTATTCGATAAACGTTTGGATGCCCCCCTCATCCAGACGTTTATCTTTAAATTCCAAACCTGTAAACTCCTCCAAATATCCCAATACTTAGAGGAAATGATCTGATCCTCATTCGACCGGGGAACCTTTGGTACAATTGTGGCATTGTTATAGATGGGAGCATTAAACGATTGTTTGAAATTGTATTCTTAGGTACATCAGCTTCAGCGCCGTCGGTGCGGCGCGGCCTGCCGGCACAGATCCTCAAGCACGAGGAGCACCGCTTTCTTATCGACTGTGGTGAGGGTACCCAGCGGCAGATACTGCAGTCAGGTGTGGGGTTCAAGAACCTCAACAAGATCCTCATCACGCACGGACATCTGGATCACATATTGGGGTTGGGAGGGCTGATTTCGACTCTTTCACGCTGGGAAGCCATCCCACGCATCGATATTTATGGCGGATTGGATGCCATGGAGCGCGTGCATGACCTCATCTTCGGCGTCGTTCTGCGCGGCGCTCGGCCACCCATTTCCATCAACCTGCATATTATCGAAGAAGGGGAGTTCTTCAAGGGCGAAGACTTCAGCATCACGGCATTTTCCGTTCCCCACCGCGGCAGTGACTCATTAGGCTTTCAGTTCCAGGAACATGAGCGCCGTCCGTTCCTGCCGGAAAAGGCGGAAGCCTTGAATATCCCACCCGGTCCCTGGCGCCGAGACCTCGTGGAGGGGAAAGCTATTACCCTGCAGGATGGTCGGCGGATCGAGCCGGACATGGTCCTGGGAGAGCTCAAACCAGGCACGCGTTTTATAAATATAGGTGATACCGGGTCAACTGATTCACTGGTAGAGATATCACAGAATGCCGATGCAATCGTCATCGAAGCCACTTATCTGCAAGCTGAAGCCGAGATGGCGCGTCGTTTCTCACATCTCACTGCTTCCCAGGCGGCGGAATTTGCCCAAGAAGCCAATGCCGGCAGGCTGATCCTGACACACATATCGCGACGCTACCGTGAAAAAGATATCCTCAAGGAAGCCAGGGCTATCTTCAAGAATTCAGTCGTTGCCAGGGATTTCGATGTCTTCCAGATTAAAAGGTCTTGAACTCATTGGCATTATTACCAGCAAATCTGACCAACAACACTGAGAAACTGATAGTCTCCACAGATGAATGACTGCAAATTTTGGATCGAATCTCTTCGAATGAGGTAAAATAAGACCCTGAAGTAAATTTGACATCGCAAAATTATTGTGATAACATAAATTGACAAACTAATGCCCCAAGTGGCACTCTTATCCAGAGAGGTGGAGGGACCGGCCCTGTGAAACCTCGGCAACCTGTATCACTGAAATGATACGTGGTGCCAATTCCTACAGACGGATAGTTCTGGAAGATGAGAGGGCAGACGAGAAACGATTATTGCCCCTCGAAGTCCGGAAGGGGCAATTAAATTTCTAGGAGGCTAAACCAAATGACAACAACTTTCATGAGTTCGCCCCGTTACCTTTTCACCTCTGAATCGGTAACTGAGGGGCACCCCGACAAAATGTGTGACCAGATCAGCGATGCGGTGCTGGATGCCTGCCTGGCGCAGGATCCGCAGTCACGCGTGGCCTGCGAAGTTGCCACCAAGACAGGTTACGTCATGCTGCTGGGTGAGATTACCACCAACGCACACATCAATTTCGACGAGCTGGCGCGTGAGGTCATCGTCAACATCGGCTACGACCGTGGCAAAAAAGGGTTTGACGGGCATACCTGCGCTGTATTATCTTCCGTTGCCAAGCAATCAGGTGATATTGCCATGGGCGTGAACGAGGCGCTGGAAGCCAAAACGGGCGAGATGACGGAAGATGAGATCGACACTCTGGGAGCAGGCGACCAAGGCATGATGTTCGGGTATGCATGCAATGAAACACATGTATTGATGCCAATGCCCATCTACCTGGCGCACAAACTGGCCCGCCGCATGAGCGAACTGCGCAAGGACGGCACCCTGCCCTGGATGCGCCCTGACGGTAAATCACAGGTGACCATCGAATACAGATACGGCAGGCCCAAATATGTTCGCACGGTGCTGATCAGCACGCAGCATGATCCTGATGTGACGCAGCAGCAGATCCGCCAGGACCTGATCGAGCACGTCATCATGCCGGTTTTACCACCTGAACTGGTCAACGACGACCTGACCATTTACACCAACCCTACCGGACGTTTCGTGATCGGTGGACCCATGGGCGATGCGGGTTTGACCGGACGCAAGATCATCGTAGACACCTACGGTGGCATGGGCCGTCATGGCGGCGGCTGCTTCAGCGGAAAAGATCCCACGAAGGTCGACCGCTCGGCAGCCTATGCAGCCCGCTGGGTAGCCAAAAACGTGGTTGCAGCTGGCCTGGCCGAACGCTGTGAAATCCAGGTGGCATATGCCATTGGGATTGCACATCCCTTGAGCATCAATGTCGAGACCTTCGGTACTGGCATCATTCCCGATGAAAAAATAGCGCGCCTTATCCAGGAGAATTTCGACCTGCGACCAGGCGCGATCATCCGCGACCTTGACCTGCGCCGCCCAATCTATCGCAAGCTGGCAGCCTACGGGCATTTTGGTCGCGATGACCTGGATTTGACCTGGGAACACACGAATAAAGCGGAAGATCTGCGTATTGCAGCCGGCCTGGAAATAAAGCAGTCAGAAAACCTGCATGTGCAGCCAACACGCGGCTCCTGATCGGAGCATTACTCACCGAGAGGGATAACCCCATCAAACCTATACCGAAAGACCACCATATCTGGTGGTCTTTTTTTTGCTGATAATAAAATAATCTACAAATTGAAATGATTTCTTATGAAGGATTAAGCCCCTGTTGACGGGCATAATCACATATGGTGTTCAGGGGGCATTGTGGACACCTGGGTTTGCGCGCCAGGCAGATCTCACGTCCCAGGCGGATGATGTTGAGATGGTCAACCTCATAATCACCAGGCTGAAAGAGGCGCGCCAGGTGTTCATGTGTCTTCTCGACGCTCATCTTTGCAGGACGCAACCCCAGTCTTCCCGTGACGCGGTAAATATGGGTATCCACCGGAAAAGCGGGTATTCCAAGCGAGAACAACATAACGATCGAGGCGGTTTTCGGGCCAACACCTTTGAACTGCTCCAGCCAACTGCGTACCTTATCTGGCGTCTCTTCCTTCAGAAACGTCAGGTCAAGTGAATCGCGCTCACTGCTGATCTGTCGAAGCAATTTCTGTATGCGGGGGGCTTTCTGGTTCGCCAGTCCTGCCATACGGATAGCTTCAATTACCTGTTCAGTATCCGCATCGCGGACTTTTTCCCAACTCGGGAAACGTTTCTTCAAGCTTTGAAAAGCGGCATCACGGTTCTGGTCATTGGTATTTTGTGAAAGGATCGTCGACACCAGTTCATCCAGGGCTGAAAGAGGGGTACGCCACTCTGGCTTGCCATAATATTCGAGTAGGTATTCGTGCATCTGTTCAGCTTTCTCATATGAGGCTTCATCAACCTCGTGAGAAGCCGTCGGATTGGTGGAATATGGATCCACCTTTTCGCTCATGTTTCTTCACTTTCACTGAGGAATTCGGGGAAATAGTGCTTCAAATAGTATTGCTGCAGCCCATAACGCAGTCGCTTACGGTACAAACTTTCCCGGGCGGCAGGTACATCGAACCTCCTCAGTAATTCAGGGATTAGCTGTTCGGTCTCATGGAAAGTGGACTGCTTCTGCGCCAGCTTATCCAGTTCTTCCCTCACATTCTCCAGGAAAGAGATTTGCCTGCGGATCTGATCAGCCCTTACAAGGTTCGTCCTGCCCCCAATAAAGATGTAATTCTGAAATTCACTGGAGATTAATCGCTGCAGGGTGGCGATCCATGTAGGAATATCGGCATTGGCCAGGAACGGCGGTTGGTCGTGAATTACCAGGTCCCCGAGGAACAGCACGCGCTCTTCAGGAATGCGCACCCAGATGGACCCGTTTTCGACTCCCGGGCAGTATTCCAATATGAGGGGTGCATCATCCCAGTGGATCAGGAATTCGTGTGAAAAAGTGATTTCCGGTGGTGCCCAGCGGAAGCTCCCCAGGTTATTGTACAGCTCGCATTCTGCACCGGTTTCCTGCACCTGAGCTTTCAGGGCAAAGGAACGTGACTGGTAGTACCTGGCCAGGTCTTCATGTGCTACAACAGCACATTCCATGGCTCGAGATCCCAGGACGCGGTCAAGCTGCACATCCAGGTTGATCAGAATACGATCGATGCCGCCGCCCAGGTTTGATAAGGATGATCGCCAAAAACGAATATCGTCGGAGAGAAAAGGAGCATCAATCAAAACCAGCCCATGAGAAAGGTTGATGACTCCCAGAGTAACACCGCCAAATCCCGTTTCAATATAAATATTAGGGGAAATTTCCTGCATATACACTCCTCACGATAATTATCTACCTCGAAAACTAATCATTCTCTAGCTACCGGTAAAGTCATTTGGAAACAACTGCCTTCTCCCTCTGCGCTGTCCACCCAGATTCTTCCACCGTGCGCTTCGACAGCTAGGCGACAAAAAGCCAATCCCAAACCAATGCCTTTCCATTTCGTACCAGTTTGCAGGCGGGAAAATTTCTCAAAAATCTGATTTTGCGCCTCATCGGGAATCCCCGGTCCATTATCCTTGACCCATATCTTGATAAAATCGCCTTGCGATACTGCACCCAATTCGATGTGCCCATGGGCAGGAGTATATTTCACTGCATTATCCAGCAGATTAATTAGCACACGCTGGATCATATCTTCATCGACCCAAAGTTTCCCTAACCCAGGGGGGACGTGCTGGGTGATTTTCATTTGCCTGGCCTCTGCATTGACCTCCACAGCTTTTAGAGCAGGTTGTGTAATCCTGGACACGTCCACTTTCTTCCGGTTCTCAACCGGCTGGCCTGCCTCAAGCCGATAGATATCCAGTAAAGATCCGGTCAGCCGTTGTACGCGGTCTGACGAACGAAGGGCTATATCGATGAGCCGGTCTAATTCGGTATTCTGCTTCTCAGCCAAGGAGGATTTGATCAGGTCGAGGCTGGAGAGGACATTAGAGAGTGGTGAGCGCAGGTCATGATAAATTGTAGCCATCAGGCTCTCACGCATTTCTTCCAGCGCTTTGCGCTCAGAAACATCACGCAGGATCCACTGCAGGTAAGTACCATCGTTCAAATCACATCTGCGGACATATACTTCCACTTCAAGTTTTTTGTTCCCTGACAGTAATTCGGATTCATAAAATAATGTCCCCGAATTAAAGCTCAGATTCTCAAATTTCTGACCCACAACTTCCCAGTCTACACTGTGAAAATCAGTAATTGACCTCTCAGCAAGCACCTCTCTGGATAATCCTATTGTCTGAAAGACCATGCGGTTTGCTTCGATAATCTTGCCATTCCAGTCAGTGATAAAAATAGGATCGATATTGTCATCAAATAGGTCATGGTAGCGTTGTTGCGCGGTTTCCAGGGAACGATAAAGCCGGGCATTATGGATGGCGATACCGGCCTGGTCGGCTATGGCCTGTAAAAGCTCGAGATGTTCCTGGCGAAAAAATCCCGGCTCAGGGTGGACTATGGTGAGGATACCAACTATCCTGTCGCCTGCTATCTGTATTGGAACACAAATGGCTGACTTAGGCCCACTGCGGTTGAGGTCGTCATCGGGGCGGTGTAGCCAGCGTTCATCCTGGCTGGTATCTCCAATCAGGACGGCCTGCCGATTCCTCAGTACCCATCCAGCCATTCCCCCTCTCAGGATGGCGTGCACATCCTCATCTTTATACTGCATCAACTGCCCTTGATAAACAATGACCGCCTGGACGGGGTTGAGAGCTTCATCGAGGACAATGAGCACTCCTCTCTCTGCGCCAACGTTATTGGCCGAAAGTTGGAGCACCCGCGCTAGGACAAGGTTGAAATCCAATGATGAAACCAGTTCTCGGCTGATTTCATAGAGTAATTCCAATGAGTCTTTAGAAAAATTATGCTCCATCGTCAAAACGATCAATCTTTATAAATGAATAGATATAATAGCCGGAGGGTGTAAAAAGTTCGCTATGAGTATAGCATAAAGGCAAGAAATCATCCGATCTGATTGGATGAATTATGTTGTTGCAGTCCCATAATCCCTGGAGCAGTTGAAATAGACAACTCCATTTTAGACGGATGGTTTCATATCTATTGGCCATTTCCACACCGCGGTATTTCACCATCATTATCCATTGCGTTTAAATTCATTTGAAAATACAGAGAGGGATCGATGGTATTTTTAATGTCGAGTTCATTCAAGAAACCATCCAATCCGTCATCTTTCACAATGGAAAAATGCAAATGGATACCGGTGGGGTTTTCTGCATCACCGGAATAATCGCCCTGATAACCTAAAAGTGTACCGGCAGTTACAAAAACCTCATGCGTGTCTGGTGGAAACTCGGACGATATGAAAGAATTGCCCTGTGGATCAGCCATATGGGTGTAATAACTCCATATCTGCCGGTCAGGCTGCAAAGGATCGGATGGAATGCGTATGATGACTGATGACTTCCAATCTGCCATGCGTGTGAGATAGCCATCATAAGCCGACATCACCCTGGTCATCCCGATTGATTGGCCTCCAAAAATATCGATCCCCTGGTGATGATGTCCGGGTCGAAACGAGTCGCCCCATAGATACCCGATGTAGCCATCGGTAGGCATCACGAATGGTGCATCGCCGCATCTAAAACCGCCCAGTACAGACCACTCAGGATGTTCCTGTGGGCTGAGAAAATATTCTCGCAGCATGGAATGCCTGCCCGAATTGATGGTATTGACCAGCGAACTTTTCCAATAGATCAAGACCCCCACAATTATCAGGATAACAATAATTACAGGAAATATTGGCCAAATGCGTTTCAAGTAAACCTGCGTATTATTCAATCAACGCACGCAGGTTGTAACACGATTCCATAGATCCGGAAAATGCAGCCGGGGTGGTGCCATATTGATTGACTTTTCGGCCATACCTGCTCCTAACTCGGTGTAACGTCCTCTCCTTTATTGACGCGTTTAATAACCTGGCCTTCGTATGTCACGATAATCTCGATTTTTTTAAATTCGAGAATATGGCCAATGAGATCATCCATATAGCTTCTATTGGTATGACCCACATTTTCTTGGGAACTACCCAGCATCAGTGTATCGATATCCTGCTCCGTGATGGTCTTTTTCAATGCGTCGAAAAATACCCCATGCTCCAATGTTATATCTGCCTGAACATCCCGTTTTTCAGCCCTTTCCTGTGCAATGGTGAGCAAAAATTCACCCATATCATCCAGATCATCCTGAATACTTTTCACCATCATAGGGCTGCTCAGGTTTAGAAGGAAATCGACATTGGATACGTACAGGAAGGTCAGATCCCAGTTACGTTCCTTTGCAAGTTCAATGGCTTTATCCTGATTTTTATAGCTATCTTCCCCTCCCCTGGTAGGACACAAGATTCTGTTCATCTTCCCTCTCTCACGCGCCGAACACTATGAAATGAATGAATAGCCACAATGCGCCAACTCCCAGTGTAATATAAGTAACCGGTAGACCGATGCGTAAAAAGTCCTTAAAAGATATTCGGTTGCCTGCCTGCTCCATAATCCCAGCTGTAACAAGGTTTCCTTCGCCGCCAATGAGCAAGCCATTTCCTCCCATGGAGATCCCCATTGAAAGGGCGTAGTACAGTACTTTACTGGATACTCCGGGAAAGTTCCCCGATAGAAATTCGACTACCGGGATTAGAGAAGCCGTCAGTGGAATACTGGCAATAAGGGTTGATAATGTGCCAGCGCCGAAAACAATCACCAGCAAGCCTAAGACCAAATTTCCGCCTATGATCTGGCGCATAAAATCGGCAATGATACTGATCAATCCCACTTCCTGTATTGCACCTACCACAATGAATAATGACATAAAAAACACAAGCGTGGTCCAATCCACCGCTTCAAGCGTCTCTGTTACATTTGGCTGCAGCCACACAAAAAGGAATGTCGCGCCCACCAGTGCCGGTACAGCAGGTACTACGTTGATGCGTTCCCCCAGCACAAATCCGATCAAAACCAGTACAAACACAACAGCTGATTTCCACAAACCGTTTTTGTCCCTGATCTGGCCGTTCTTCTTCAAAATCTCATATAGCCTTGGCGAGATACCACCCGATTGCTTTCGCCACTCCTTTCGATAGAAAAAGAGCACGAATCCTGCCATGGCGGCTAATGCAATTATTACACCCAGAGCCTGGTTGATCAAAAAATCGTTAAAGGTGATACCCGCAGATGCACCGATAATGATATTGGTAGGTGTGCCAATCAGCGTACTCGTGCCGCCGATATTCGAAGCCAGAACTTCAGGTATGACCAGCGCCAAAGGGTTGATACCCAGGGCAAGCGCAATTTGCAGACTGATAGGCGTCATCAGCAACATGGTAGTGAAATTATCCAACAAAGCGGAAGCGATGGATGTGACTGCAATAAGAATGAGAACTAGCAGCCAGCTTTTTCCCCGGCTCAAACGATACGCCTGGAAAGCCATCCATTGAAAAAGACCAGTTTTTTCGATAACAGCCACAATAATCATCATACCCAACACCAGAAAGATCACCTCCCAGTTAATGTAGGATATTGCTGTTTCGAAATCGAATATGAAAAGATTCTGGCTGAAGGCACCGCCTACAAAAGAAACTAAAAAAATCGCCGACATTGCTGCCAAGGAGGCTGTTGTGCTGTGTAATTTCTCCGTGGCAATTACCAGGAGCACAAAAACAAATATGATTGTGGAGGCCCAAAATCCTGCATCAATTTTCCCTTGAAGTACAACTTCCGGGATGTAAATTGATCCGCCATCTGCAAGAGTTTTGAGCTCATTATTGGTCACGATGATCTCAGTTTGCTGAAAATGAGGCCGGTGAATGAGCAGCGTCAATTCAGTCGGGATTTCATTGAAAGATAACGTCCATGTCCCATCCTCCAGGCTCTCTGCTTCAGATATGGGAGGATCTTGTTCATTACCTGGTGTACGAGCTTCAATTACCGCGCCTTTTACGGGTTGTCCCTGGGCACTTTTTATGATACCGGTTATCTGGTAGGTAGTGACAGCCTGTTGCTGAGGATTTGCCAGCACACGATTGGAAATATAGAATAAAGAAATCAATGAAAACAGGATTAACAATAGTATTAAACTAGTTTTCTTATATGCTTTAATGTGAAAATCCATAAAATCTTCTGCGGGCAAGCATCCTTTCTATTTTATAATTGATTAAGACAGGTATTGCAATATTATATCAGCCAATATTTGGGGGATCTCCATTGAAGGACACTGAATATTGCTGCAGCAAGGACATTGAACATATGAACACCAAAAAAATCCTTCTCCTGGGAATTATCACCGGCATACTGGCTGTCAGCAGCTGTACATCCATAGGCCCATCCCTGACTCCCATCCCATTGCCGACCGGCACTTTAGAAATAACACAGTCTCCGACCCTGGCGATCACACCCTTGCCAACCAATACTCTAACTCCCACAGCTGCCCCCTCACTGGCTGCCAATTGGATCCCGCCCGTCGTGAGTATTTCAATTGAAAATGTTCAGCAGCTTGAACGACTTCACAACCTGGCTGAATATACCGTCACAACCGCATTCTCTTCAGACAGTAAATTACTGGCTTCGGGATCGATTGAGCGCTATACATACATTTGGAATGTATACAATGGTCAGTTGCTGCAAACATTGAAGACCCAGGAAGACCCGGGAACCATCTGGTCAGTTACATTTTCGCCCGATGATACACTACTGGCGGTCGGCTCTGGCGATGGCAAAGTTCGCTTATGGAGTGTAAGTGATGGGGCGCTGATCCGTACCTTTGAAGGCCACACCAGCGACGTGCGCAGCGTTTCTTTCTCTCCCGATGGGACGCAGCTGGTATCCGGGTCCAATGACCAGATGATACTTCTATGGGAGGTTTCAACTGGTGAATTGCTGAAAACCTTCCAGAGGAACCCGGGCTACGTGCAGAGTGTCCGGTATTCACCGAATGGAGCGTACATCGTTTCAGGTTCGGGTGAAGGCACAATACGTTTGTGGGACAACAATGGAAAGCTGTTGAGGCAGAGTGTTGTTGCGCAAAACTATATCAGTGATGTTACTTTTTCACCCGACAGCAATTGGATCGCAGCTGGGGCAGAAAATACCTTTTTGTGGATATTTCATGTGCCTGATCTTGCCGTCCAACAAGCTGTAAAAGTGAGCAATGGGGATATCAATGCCGTCAGCTTCTCATCCGACGGACAATTACTGCTGACCGGTGACGAGGACCACGCCATAACCTTCTGGCAGGTCAACCAGGCGGAAAGCGACGTAAGTGTCTCTCTCATGCAAAATTTTGACCTGGAACGTGACTACACCGTAAATTCGGTTAGCATTTCACCGGATATGAAACTCGCCGTCAGCTCGTCTTCTACCGGAGATTTATTGCTGTGGGGAGTTCCCGCCCCCTAGCCCAGGCCAATGGCGTCCAGCCGACCTTCAAACTTCCTCAGCCAGCCTGGCCTGCATTGACCAAGGACCTGTCCAGGTAATTTCGACAGGCGCGATTATCCCCGTCAGGTCATGATCCGTTTCGGCAAACACGATTTTGTTGGTCGGAGTTCGTCCCTGCCAGCGCCCTTTACGTTTGCCTTCGAATAAGACCTCGGTTGTTTTCCCAAGATAGTCCGAGTTGATTTGAGAAGCAATTTCTGCCTGGAGATCCTCCAGTGCACGAAACCGGCGCCATTTCTCCTCACCAGGCACATCGTCCTGCATGCGGGTGGCTGAGATTGTACCTGGCCTGGGGGAGTAGCGTGCCAGGTGGGCTACATCCAGCTTCAAGTCTTCCAGCAAATTGTAAGTGTTCTGGAATTGATTTTCACTTTCACCCGGGAACCCCACGATCACGTCTGTGGCAATTGCAACTTGTGGGACTCGATCGCGGATGTGCTCAATCAAAGCACGGTATTGGCCAGAAGTGTAGCCGCGGCGCATGTTTGCCAGAATTTCATCATCGCCTGACTGCACCGGCACCTCAAGATGCGGCATAACCCTGGGCAGTTCGGCCACCACGTCCAGCAGTTCATCTGTCATCCAATTGGGATGTGATGTCAGGAAACGCAATCGTTCCAATCCTTCAATCTCGTGCAGCTGGCGCAGCAGTTCAGCCAGGGTAGGGAATTCAGGATCCTCTTTACCATAGCGATCGACAATCTGGCCCAATAAAGTAATTTCCTTGACGTCCTGCGCCACCAATGAGCGCGCCTCCTTGATAATCATCCTCGCAGGGCGGCTGCGTTCGGCTCCCCGGCGCGAAGGGATCACACAATATGTGCAGGCATGCGAACAACCCAGTACTATGGGGATATAACCGGCAACCAGTTTCCCCTGTGCATGCCGCGGTAAGACCAGGTCGCCGTCCATCAAGGCATCGCGCCTTTGAGTGCTTTCCTGGTCAAGTTGTAAGCCTTCCCGCTGTGCCAGGTAATCGAGTAATGGCTCATAATCAGATGGCGGAGAAAACACATCCACAAAGGGGAAGCGTTCTTTGAGTCTGTCCTGATGGCCCTTAATGCCCACCAGACAGCCCATCAGGTTGATGATCAGGTCAGGGTTCTTGCGTTTGAGTGGTCGCAGTGACTGCAATCTGCCAACAGCCTTGTCTTCGGCACTCTGCCTGACCACACAGGTATTGAGGATGATTACGTCAGCTTCTTCAGCACGTCCAGTGTGCATGTAACCCAGCTGTTCCAGTGCAGATGCAGCACGTTGAGAATCTGCCACATTCATCTGACAGCCTTCTGTCCAGATATGATATTTCATGCGCTGGATTATAACAGCAAAGGTAGTTAATTCGCACCTTTTTACTCCAAAATAAGTGCCGAAAAGCAGGTAAAATTACAGGCATGTCTTCCAGGAATACAGATAATAATAAGAAGCGAATTCGTCTTCCAGTAATAATAATTCTGGCGCTTCTATTTGTATTTCTTATCCCCCTGCTTGCCTACCGCATTCCTTGGATTCATTCACGCGCCGAATGGCGCTTGGATGCATTGACGGTCTATGTGCGCAGCCTGCTTAAACCGGTTGGCGAATTACCAACGCCAATTGACGATTCTACAGCATGGGCTGCAGGACAGATTACGCAGACAATACCGCCAATTCCAACCCGAATCGAGACGCTAGTGCAGGTGAGTGCCACACCAACAGTGAGCAAAGCAGTGCAAGATCACGCTGTACCCACATCCCAGCCGCTTCCCGAAAAAGTACTGCTGCCGGCACCTGAATTCGAGGGTGAGGATTGGAACAATTGTGGTCCGGCAACATTAGCCATGTACCTTCGCTTCTACGGATGGAAAGGCGACCAGTACACTATTGCCCAGCGGGTAAAGCCTAAATCAGAAGATCGTAATGTTAATGTTGAAGAGCTAACAGCATTTGTCAGTAAAAATACCAGCGGCATGCAATCCATCACCAGGGTAAATGGGACCACATCCATATTGCAGCATCTGATCTCAGCCGGTTTACCGGTTATGGTTGAGGAATCGCTGACCATCAAACAATCTTTCTGGTTGAATGATGACCGCTGGGCAGGACATTACCTGCTGATTACTGGTTATGATGATGCCAGCAAAGTATTTATCACCCAGGATTCCTATATTGGACCCAACCAGAATGTAAGCTACCAGGACATGGAACAGCACTGGCACGCGTTTAACGGTACATACGTCATTGTTTTTCCATCAGTAAAAAGCAGCATTGTAAAAACCATCCTGGCTGATAATTGGGAAGAAATTACTAACCGTCACCTGGCGCTGGAATATTATAGCAACCTGGCTCAACTGCAAGGCAACGATCCCTTCACCTGGTTCAATGTTGGAATGAACCTGCTGTTTTTTGAACGCTATAAGGAAGCCGCCCAGGCATTCGACCAGGCACGCCTGTTGGGATTACCCCAGCGCATGTTGAGATATCAGTTTGGGCCATTTGAAGCTTATTACCATGCCAACCGCATCGCCGATCTCCTGGCATTGACCAAATATGCATTAGGAGTGACCCCGAATTCTGAAGAAGCGCTTCTCTGGCAGGGGTGGGGCTTATTTCAATCTGGCGATCGGAATGCAGCTTTACTCAGCTTCAATAAGGCGCTGGAGTCCCATCCCGGATATCCTGATGCACAAAATGCGATCAACTATGTACAGTCTCACTGAGGAGGTAAAATGCAGCGTCGTGTACTGCTCACCTTTCTAACTCTCTTCCTGGCCTCGTGCCTGGTGCTGAGCCTGCTGCTCATCGCAGGCGCAGTAGTCCTGGTATTTTCATAGGGATAATTAAGTTCGCGGCCACTGAATAAAGCGAGGAACCTTCAACCGTGCCCCTGGAACTGCAGCGTATAAAAGTGCTTTGTTTCGATGTGGATGGAACCCTCAGCGATACTGATGATCGCTGGGTGTCTCAACTAAGCAGGTTCTTGCGACCCTTAGGTCTTCTATCAAATAGATATGACCCGGTCTTTGTGGCGCGCAGACTGATCATGATGCTGGAATCCCCAGGCAATTTTCTATATCACATCTTTGATCGTTTCGGATTAGATGGCATTATGGCGCATTTCTTCAGCCTCATCGCACGGCGTGACAAAAAGAGACCGGCAAATTTCTGGTTGATCCCGCAGACCAGGCAAGCTCTGACCCGGCTGCATCCGCATTTCCCACTGGCGATCATCAGTGCACGTGGTGAAACGGGCACAACTGCATTTCTAGATCAATTTGGACTTACAGCGTTTTTCAAAAGCATTGCCACATCACAAACTTGCAGATATACAAAGCCTTTCCCCGATCCAGTGCTGTGGGTAGCCAGCCAGATGGGGGTTAAGCCTGAAGAATGCGTGATGATTGGCGATACCACGCAGGATATCCGCGCCGGGAAGAGCGCCGGTGCCCAGACCGTAGGTGTCCTGTGCGGATTTGGCACCGAGCCTGAACTGCGTCGTGCTGGGGCAGATTTGATCCTTTCCTGCCCAGGCGACCTTGTAAAGGTTCTGCTGACGAGTTTGGTTGAATAATTCAGGAATAGGTAATTTTCTGAATGTGATGCTCCTGATTATGCCAGATATGCGGTAGAGCAAGCTCATTCATAGTGTGGAAACCAGGAGCGGACGCGAGCACTCTTGGGATCATGTTTACTGCAACCCCAGCCGTCCCCAGTCCTCCCTTTTGAGAAATTTCCTCTTTTATCGTTATATCAACAGAGGGCTCACCCTCTATTCGAGTATAGTCGCCCAAAGTAAGCTTGTCTTCTTCCATATCAGGATAAACAATGCCAACCATACTTAAATCCAATCGAACTTCGCCCGCCTTTGTCCCTACGACATTTTGTTTGAATCCACACACTCTACCGGATGGGATCTTGATAAACTGGCTCTCGCGCCCTTTGTTTGTAGTCAATGCTGATTTCTTTTGGTGAAGCTCATCCACGCCAAGTCCAAGACAATTCGATACCATGGCAGCCGTTTCCAACAGGCCGATATGTCCGATTTTTCCTTCACGAACACCCGTATAAAATTCTTCTGGTGTGAGTCCGGCTCCAATGTGCCTCATCTCATCAGGACCATAGGGTGAGAAATCTACAATCCTTTCCGACTTCACCTTTTTTATCGTCCAGCAAGGTAATGATCCAACAATCGGTATGATGTCCATGATAAAACCCGGATTGATCCCAACAGATGTGACGCAAACACCAGCCTTCACAGCAAGCTTTTCAATTTCTTTCGAAAGAGGGAGATGATGTGGAAGGGGGAAGAAAAGCTCTTGTGCTATAGTGACCACGTGAATTTTATGCTTTAAAATCTCAACGATGATTGGATATGCTTCATCAATGAATGCAGTTGTAGCTAAAAGCACAACATCTGCATCAATTTTCCCAAGCACCTCATCGGGTGGGTAAGCAACCTTGATTCCCAGGTCCGTGCCCAAACCCGCTACATCGCCAACATCGCGACCAATCTTTTTTTCGTCCCAGTCAATTGCTGCCACCACACGCGAAAATGGTCTTCTCTGCAACAATCTGACCATATTGCTTCCCATTGCACCAACACCATAGACAATCACTTTGATTGTCTGCATTTCTCCTCCATTTATCACTAGTGTTCCGTCAAGCCTGAAATATTGTTTGAATTGATTGCAGTCGGAACACTTTAAGGTTTGTCCAGGTATTAGAGCATCATTTTCAATGTTTATTTTGAGCCTGGACAAACCACTAGATATATTCAGGTCGTTTGAAAATAGACAAGATTTTTCAAATGACCTGCCAGACCTGGGTTTTACCTGTAGATTAATTCAGACAGATAAATTCTTCAAGCGGATAGCAGCAGCATGCCGATGTGCATCCATGCCTTCGTACGTCGCCTGTGTATTGGCAAATGCGGCAAGCTTTTTAGAGGCAGGGACGTCGACTTCCATATGTGTGATTACCTTCATAAACATCCCAACCCATAAACCTCCAGTATATCTGGATGCCTGCCCGGTAGGCAGAATGTGGTTAGGGCCTGCAATTTTATCTGCGTAGACTTCTGCAGTGTTCTCGCCCAGGAATAAGGATCCGTAACTATTGAGTAGCGGTAAGACAGAGCGTGGATCAGCTGTATGAATTTCAAGATGTTCCGGTGCATATTCATTGGCATAACGTGCCGCGTCCTCAAGACTATCCACAACCACTACAATGCCTTTGTTTTCCCAAGAGTGGCGTGCAACTTCTTCTGTGGTCCTGTCCCTCAATTGATTTTCAATTTCATCCAGGGTTTCATGTGCAAGCTTTTCAGAGGTGCTAACCAGAGCTCCACGCGCATTCGGGTCGTGTTCACATTGGGCAAGTAAATCTGCAGCTATATAGTCTGCCCTACCGGTTTCATCGGCAATAATCAAACATTCGCTGGGGCCAGCCAGAAAGTCGATTCCAACTGTACCGAATACCTGACGTTTGGCTTCCATAACATATTGATTACCAGGGCCAACGATTAAATCTACAGGATGAATAGATTGTGTTCCGTACGCAAACGCGCCAATCGCCTGGGCACCTCCAAGACAATAAATTTCATCAACACCCATTTTATACATGGTGTACAGAATACCTGGGCTGATCTCTCCAATTTTTCCGGGTGAACTGCATGCAATTACGCGTTTTACCCCAGCCACCTTAGCTGGGATAACCGACATGACTGCAGAAGTCAAACAGGGGTATCTCCCTGCTGGGACATAACAGCCGACCGATTCCACCGGAACAATCCTTTGACCCATCTTCATTCCTGGTGCAATTTCGGCTTCAAACTCCACCAAACTGGCCTTTTGTGCCCTGGCAAATGCCTCAACCTGTGCCATGGCATAATCCAATTCTTCGATCACATCTACTGGCAATTCATCTTTTGCCCTGGCTGCAACTTCTGGGGTGACCAGGAAGCTTTCAGGTTCAAAATGATCAAATTTCTTCATGTATAAACGTAAAGCTTCATCACCTTCCCATTTCACATGATCAAGGATCGAACTCACAGTCTCCTGCAATTTTTTTACGTCCTGTGGTGTCACAGGCACCTCTTTTTTTATTTCTCGAATTTGCATATTTCCTCCTGTAAATTACAGAATTTTATGAATTGTGCTGGTGTGACTTTTCTTGCCCAGGTCAAAAATGATATACCGTCTACTTTCTTATTGTGTCATGAACAACCAAAACACTATTGATTATTGAGTTTTGTAGAAAGCTATTCAACAAAAAAGTATTTCATCGGCGCATCTTGGGATCAAACACATCCCGCATTCCATCACCTAATAAGTTGAATCCAAGTACGGTAGCCATAATAGCAATTCCAGGAATAGTGGCCAGCCATGGTGCTGTTTGTAAATAATTTCGACCAATGCTCAGCATGGCCCCCCAACTTGGTGTCGGGGGTTGCGTCCCAAGTCCAAGGAAACTTAAGCCAGCTTCTACCAGGATAGCAGCAGCCATATTCAAAGATACCATTACAAGCACTTGTGCAATTGTATTGGGAAAGATGTGGCGCATCAGGATCCGAAAATCCTGTACGCCTATAGTTCGTGCCGCGGTTACATAATCCATTTCCTTGATTTGTAAAACCTGTCCCCTGAGGATACGCGCATAATTAGCCCACCACACAAGACTTACAGAAATCATGACAACCATCAGACTGCGGCCCATAATCGTTGCCAATGCCAATGCGATAAGGATTTCTGGGGTTGATAATGCAATGTCGATTATGCGAGCAAGAAATTCACTAAGAAAACCACTGGTATAACCAGCGATTAACCCAAGGGCTATACCTAATGATGCAGAGATCAAAGAGGTGATAAATCCTACTGACAGAGAGACGCGTCCACCATAAATCACACGACTCAACAGATCCCTGCCAAGCATATCTGTTCCGAGCAAATACTGGGAATCTGAAAATGGTGCTATGTTCTGTTGATCCAGATGCTGTTCAATAGGAGAATAGGGTGCCAGCCATTTTGCTCCGATGGTTAGAAAGACCAATATCAAGATAATGACTGTACCGATACTGATCAATATATTCTGACGAAATGTGCGTAATAATTTTCGATAAGGACTTTCCCTTGATGGGAGTTCATATGTATTCATTATTATTAGAAAATCAAACCTTTATGGGAGAAACGAAAATGACGAATAAATCATGATCGTATCCTAGGATCGACAACATGATACAAAATATCCGCCAATAAATTTCCAGCGATTACCGCCGCGCCCAATACCAACAAAACGCCCAGGACAACGGGATAATCGCTGCGGATAATCGAATCCACAATCAAGCTACCTACACCGGGCCATACAAAAACCATTTCGATTACCACCGCACCTGCAACCAACCAGCCTACCTGCATGCCAAAAAGACTGATGACAGGTAGAAGCGAGTTCCGAAATGCATGCCTCCACAGGATCATGCGTTCTTTAACCCCTTTTGCACGAGCTGTACGAATATAATCCAACCTCAATTCCTCCAACATGCTTGAGCGCACCATTCGCATCAGGAAGGATATTTGGACTGAAGCTAGTGTTACAACTGGAAGGATCATATGCCGCCAACTTTCATAACCTGAGACTGGCAGCCAACGCAGCTTAACTGAAAAGAACAATATCAGCATTAATCCCAACCAAAAAATTGGTATAGACATGCCTAAAGCTATTATGATCATAATGATTACATCGATGATAGTGCCTTGTTTTATTGCTGCCAGGATGCCAAATGGTATTGCGACCAAGTATGCGAGTGCCAGACTGGATACGCCTAAAATCAATGAATTTGGTAGGCGCAATTTAAGCAGATCGATGACATCCATACGATACTTCAATGAGCGTCCAAGATCACCTTTCGCCAGTCTTGACAAGAACTTACCATACTGGATATATAAAGGCTCATCCAAGCCGAGCTGGGCGCGCGTCCTATCATACACTTCGGCCGAAGCAAGGCGCCCCGTGTACAGAAGTGTCGGGTCGCCGGGAGCTATATGAATAAGCAAAAAAATCATCAATGTAAAGACAAACAGAGTTGGGATTGCAACCAATAATCTTCTAATAATCGAGCCAATCAACG
>Ga0210077_1000334_pt1 | contig 18868 bp, 13 predicted proteins | sample RushMan_CattailN_5_FD_185556 | JGI IMG/M metagenome (GOLD analysis project Ga0210077, IMG submission 185556) | Wetland microbial communities from San Francisco Bay, California, USA, that impact long-term carbon sequestration -... | ecosystem: Environmental > Aquatic > Marine > Wetlands ... | reverse complement strand
ATGCCAGGCAGGGCGGCATTTTCAGACGTATCGACTTTGATTCCGTGAAACAAAATCCGCGGATCAAAGAAATTCATGTCCTGCGGCACCCCGGCGATATCATCCGCATGCCGCCTGAAGATTACGATTCTTTTGTTCTGGGAAATATCATTTTCACTCCCGAAAACACGATGAATCTGATGCACGAGTGCCGCCGGCTCCTGGACATGCTGAGCGTGGAGATCGAATCGCCATGACGCACTTGACACCTCAAAACATTGACTCATCCATGCCTTCCGAAAAAATACCGTTGCTTCCGCCCGAAGAACTGATTCCTTTTGTTGAGCACTATTTCCGTCGCCGGGAAGCCTATCTCAAACAACTCAAAGAACACGCCTCTTTCCTGTATGTGTTAGAGCCGGATGTATTGATTCGGCGGGCGGATCAGTTTAAAAAAGCGTTTCGCCGGGAGTTGCCCGATTCGGGCTTCTATTTTGCCGTCAAAAGCAACAATCATCCTGAAGTGGCTCGAACCCTTCTAAAATCAGGTTTCGGGCTGGATGTATCCAGCGGATTGGAGTTGCAGACGGCGATCGATATCAACGCAAAGGAGATTATTTTCAGCGGGCCCGGCAAAACCCCCGAAGAACTGGAATTGGCTGTACATAACAGCAATCGGGTAACGGTGCTGATGGACAGCTTCGGCGAACTGCATCGACTGGAAAAGGCTGCCGCAATCCTCAATACAAAGGTGCGCACCGGTGTGCGGCTGACCACTAATCCCGACGGCCTGTGGCGTAAGTTCGGGATACCGCCGGATCAGCTTGCCGAATTCTGGCAAATTGTTCGGACATGTCCTCATGTATCTCTAAATGGAATTCAGTTTCATACCAGTTGGAATCTAACGGCAACTTCCCAAACGGACACCATCGGCTTTTTAGGCGAACTGCTTTCCCGCATGCCGGACAACTTCAACGAAAACCTGTCGTTTATCGACATTGGCGGCGGGTACTGGCCTCAGCAGGGCGAATGGCTGCTTCCTCCGGCAGGTCCGCAGGAGATGTTTCAAAAGACCGGTAAGCGTTTGGCCGAGGTGTCAAAGCGTCATTTTCGATGTCCCGCAGAACCCATCGAAGCTTTTGCTCAAAAAATCGGGCAGGCAATTAAACACCATATCTTTCCCTGGACGTCTTGCAGAATTTACTTTGAGCCCGGCCGCTGGATCTGCAACGATTCGATGCACCTTTTAATGACCGTCGTCGATCAAAAGGGAAAGGATCTGGTCATCACGGATGCCGGCACTAATGCCGTGGGATGGGAGCGTTTTGAAACCGATTATTTTCCCGTCCTGAATTTGACGCGGCCGGCCTTGACGGAAAAGCCCTGCTACATCCTCGGTTCGTTGTGCACCCCCCATGATGTATGGGGATTCAGCTACTTCGGCCGGGACATCCGTGTGGGGGATGTGCTCATGATCCCTACCCAGGGCGCATATACCTACAGTCTTCGGCAAAATTTCATCAAACCCGTTCCCGAAGTGGTGATCATGTAGAAGTCGATCTCTTCTTCCGCGGTTCAATAATGAGCAGATTGTCGTCGTAGGTCACACTGCCAAGCATAATGGAACAGACCAACCGATAGATGTTGACTTCATACTGCTGGTAGGAAGAAACAGGGTTCGGCTTAAGGGGGTCCACGACGAGTACATTGCGAGACATTTTGTCATATCCTGCCAGCACGACAAAGTGCCCGGTCGATTCTCCGCGAATATCATCGTAAACAAGATGAAGACCTTCAACATGCTCGCGAGCGCAATTGTATAGGTATGTGGCATTTAAGCCCGTTAAAACGGGTACTTCTCGTTTGAGATACTTTCGTATCAAACCCGGCGTCAGCACCTGAAACCGAAGCCGCCCACCAAGTTCAAAGAATTTTAAATACGCATGCGTCGCTGTGTTAAACAAAGAATCATCATGCTTATGCCTAAGCTGCAATCTAAGTCTCTCTGAAATATCGGGCCCGTTGGGGACAAACCATGTGGGATCAAAAAGCTTAAGGTTGTACGTGTAAATCGTCGCTTTATAGCCGCGACGCAAGGCGTGGCAGGCCAGATAAACAGCCAGTGTGCCGCCACCTTCTAAATCCGTCACCTCTGAAACAACCCGATTTAGCTGAATCGGATCATCAAAATAACGATAAATGGCATGGAGGCATGTGGGGCCGCAAGTGGTATCATCCGGTTGCGGAGATATGTCCAAATATAGTTTCATATGCTTTCATACGGGGTTGACGTTAAAATCAATCGAAATAGATCCTTCTTATATTATGCTTTACCTTTGTTTTTTTCCTTGCAAATGCCGCAAATGCTGCAGGATTCCACGGGACAAGGGGGCGAAGATTTGCCCTCAAGCGCCCTTTTATACTCGGTTTTGAGAAAAGATTTTTTGATGCCGTGATCGATAAAGTCCCAGGGAAGCAATTCATCCAATGAACGCTCTCTGAGAACGTAAAAATCAGGGTTTACAGGAGAAGATTTCAAGGTTTTGGGCCAGTTGCCCTGATTGGCATTTGCCAACGACAACAGTTGCGCAACCCGTCGGTCCCCCCGTGACAGCAGTCCCTGAGTATAAGCCCATCGCGGAATATCCGCATGGACGCGAACGTTGGCCACCCTTTTCAGAGCGTTTTTGACTTTCTTTATCTTCTCTTTAAGCAGGTGCACATCATCCATCTTCACCCATTGAAACGGGGTAAACGGTTTTGGAACAAAGCAGTTCAGACTGACGGTGATCTCCCCCATGCGCCTTTTGGCCCGGCTCGATTTGAGGAATCGATGTTTGATTTTTTTGCAGAGGGCCGAAATCGCATCCACATCGTCCATGGTCTCCGTGGGCAGGCCGACCATGAAGTAGAGTTTTACGTTAAGGATGCCGACGCCGACAATCTGTTCGACGGCTTCAAGGATGTCGGTTTCGCCGATCCCTTTGTTAATGACCTTTCGCATCCGTTCTGATCCGGCATCCGGCGCAATGGTAGCGGTTTTGGTTTTGCTCTTTTTGAGCACCGAAAGAAGTTCGGGCGTCAGCGCATCCGCCCTAAGGGAGCTGAAAGATATTCGAATATCTTTTTCCAATGGCTCCCCGCAGATCTTATCAATGTCCGGAAGATCCGATACCGCGGCGCCGACAAGTCCTATTTTTCCGGTCTTTGACGCCCCTTGTTCCATACATTCCTTGAGCAGGGAAAAGGGTCTGAACCGTGGCGGTCTATAGACAAATCCCGTACTACAAAATCTGCACCCATGGGCGCATCCCCGGCTGACTTCAATGAGGAACGTGTTATCAAAAATGGTATCGGATGTGAGGATGGCGCTGCAGGTGGGTGTTTGCGACAGATCTTTGACGTACTGGCGCTCGACTTTGGCCGGAACATCGGATATGGGTTCAAACGCGCCAAGCGTTCCATCCGGATGGTAGGATGCGGTGTAGAATGAAGGGACATAAACACCGGGAACATCTCTGGCAAGGATATGCAGGCACGACCTTCTGTCCCGGGCCAGTACATCGGGAGAGAAGGCTTCCAAAAATTTAGGCAGAACCGCCTCGGCTTCACCGATGAGAAAGCATTCGATAAACGGCGACAGAGGTTCCGGGTTTAAAAAAAAAGCAACTCCCCCTGCAATCACGAGGGGGTGGGGGGGTTCTCTGTCTTTGGATTGCAGGGGGAGCTTTGCTTTTTCGAGAATGCTCAGGAGGTTGGGGAAGTCATTCTCATATGACACCGAAAACGCAACAAGGTCAAAGGCGCGAATATCTTTCCCGGATTCTACGGTGGTGATGCGTCCGGTGGCATTTCGTTCGTCACCATCCGGAAGAAACGACCGCTCACATAATACATCTTCATATGAATTAACGAGTTCATATACCGCCTGGAAACCGAGGTTGGACATGCCGACATGATACGTATTCGGATAGATCAGCGCGACCTTGACACCACGTCTTGTCCATTTTTTTCGGATGCTTCCGGTTTCGCTATCCGTAACTTTCTCGTGAAATTTATGGGGTGCCTGCACCATACATCGTCATCATCCATTTCTAGTCCGCCTTTCTCCGCAGGAACGTCGGGACGTCCAGATTCGCGAGATCGGCATTGTCGACAACAATCCCTCTGTACCCTCTGTAAGTGCCGCCGCCCGACTCACCCACTGCATGCTTTCGACGGATAAAGGTCGGTTCGTCATAATCTACCGCATCGTTAAAATCTTCAGCCGTGATATCTCTGACCCTGCCTCTGAGCTCTGTTTTCATGCCGGTTTCAGGCGCCGAATCGATCCCGGTGGCAATGACGGTGACCCGCATCTCATTGCCGAGGTTGTCGTCTACGGCGGTTCCCCATATAATGTCCGCCTCTTCACCGACTTCATTGTATATCCGATCGGAAGCCTCGGTCATTTCCTCCATGGTCAAATCGGTGCTGCTGGTGATGTTCATCAACACGCCCTTGGCGCCGGAAATGGAGATGTCTTCCAGAAGAGGATGGGAGATGGCCCTTTCGGCGGCTTCCAGCGCCCGGTTTTCCCCGCTGGCGATGCCGATGCCCATAATGGCCATGCCGGCCTTGGACATGATGGTTTTAACATCGGCAAAGTCCAGATTGATCAATCCCGGCATCATAATAAGATCCGTAATCCCTTTGACGGAATGGAGCAGCACTTCATCGGCTTTCTTGAACATGTCGATCATTCTGGCATTTTTAGACGCGAGGCCCCTTAGCCGGTCGTTGGGTATGGTGATGACCGTATCGGCGGTTTGCTTGAGCATATTAATGCCGTTTTCAGCCTGTTTGGCTCTTTTTTTGCCTTCGAATGAAAACGGCTTGGTCACCACCGCCACGGTCAATATGTCGATTTCTTTACAGAGCTCCGCAATAACCGGCGCCGCGCCGGTTCCGGTGCCGCCGCCGAACCCGGCTGTAATGAACACCATATGGCTGCCGGCCAACGCATTTTTAATGGTCTCGGCATTTTCCATCGCCGCTTCCCGCCCGATTTGAGGGTTGGCGCCCGCTCCGAGGCCCTGGGTGAGCTGTTCACCGATCTGGAGCTTGAGCGGTGCCTTGGAAACCTCCAGGGCCTGGGAATCTGTATTGGCGGCAATAAATTTTACGCCTTGAAGCTTGGAATCAATCATGTTGTTGATTGCATTACCCCCTGCGCCGCCAACGCCGATCACCATGATCTTAGCAAAATTTTCATTTTCTATCAAAGTAAACGTCATGTCCCCCACCTCCTGTAAATAGTTTGTTTTTTGTAAGTGTTCACGTTTTTGAGGTCAATCGATCTGCCTTCAAGAACCTAAACGCCTACTTGTTCTTAAATACCGAGCGGTCCCCATGTTCGCCCGGGTAAACACCTGCCGATGTGATGTCATCTCATGTCATATAACCTCCTTGAACCATTTTTTCATTCGGGTCATGACCCGGTTGAAAATGTTGGTGTCACGAATCCTGAATTTCTTTTTCGGTTGATTTCTGGCACCATATAAAACGAGCCCGACGCCGGTGGCATACATCGGGTTGTTGACGACATCCGTAAGGCCGCTGATCCCTCTGGGTGTCCCCAGGCGGGTCGGCAGATCGAAAACCGTTTCCGCAACATCCGTTACGCCTTCCAAAAGGGATGACCCGCCGGTCAACACAATACCGGAAGTAATGATATTTTCCATTCCGGCCCGAAAGATTTCTCTTTTTATCAGCGTGAAGATCTCTTCCATACGCGGTTCCAGTATTTCACCCAGGATCTGCCGTTGAAGTTTCCTGGGTTTGCGTCCTCCCATACCGGGAACCTCGATGGTCTCGTCGCCGCTGATGCTCTGGGAAATACAGGTGCCGTATTTTTTCTTGATCTTTTCTGCGTCCGCCATGGATGCACGCAAGCCGATACTGATATCATTGGTCAGGTTGTTGCCGCCGAGGGACAGAACGAATGTGTGCTTGATGTTTTTCCCTGAAAAAATAGCAAGATCGGTGGTACCCCCGCCAAGGTCCATCAGGGCCGTCCCAAGATCTTTTTCTTCATCTGTCAGCACCGCTTCTCCTGAAGCAAGCGGCTCCAAAACAATATCGCACACATCAAGTCCCGAGCGATTGGCGCATTTTACGATGTTATGCGCGGAGGTCACGGCACCGGTCACAATATGAATCTTGGCTTCCAGGCGAACGCCGGACATCCCCACCGGGTTCTGAATTCCGCCCTGTTCGTCGATCATGAATTCCTGAGGAATCACATGAATGACTTCACGGTCCATAGGAATCGCCACGGCTCGCGCCGCATCGATCACGCGGTCTACATCCTGCTGGGTGACTTCCGGTCCCTTAATCGCGACGATCCCACGACTGTTAAATCCCGTGATATGACCGCCTGCAATACCGGCATATACCGATGAAATTTCACACCCTGCCATAAGTTCCGCCTCTTCAATGGCTTTTTGGATCGATTCCACGGTGGACTCAATATTGACGACCACGCCTTTTCGAAGGCCGATGGAGGGATGTGTTCCGATACCGACGACATTTATTTTATCTCCTGCCACTTCACCGACCACGGCACATATCTTCGTCGTTCCGATATCGAGCCCGACAATAATGTTCCCATGTCCCTGCATTTTAAACCTCCTTACGGCCTTTTTTAGCGGATTCTATTTTCACAGGATTTACGACAATGCGATTCAAATTGTTAAGATCAATGGATTCGAGGTGTGAAAGACCGCCATCTTTTTCCAGATAAAAAAGCACATCCTTGAGCATTTCATACTTGCTCGGATAATCATGGTATCCGATTTTTATCTCTCTGATGGTGTCGGAAGCATAAATGGTCAAACCCATCTCACGATCCACATCGATTCTTTTAATTGACTTGCAAGGGAGAATACTTTCAGATTCTTCCCCGAGCGCCAATACTTTCATGACGGCATCAAAGGGGGCGCTTCTATGCTCGCCTTTGACATTGATGTCTGAAAATTCAAGCCCGCTGATAACCGGCAGGTGACACTGGTCCGATGCATCCATTTCTTTAAATATTTCGCCCTGGGTGTTGACGATAAATTTTCGGCCGAGATCGAGGATGGCCAGGGGCGCTTGCTCCTTTATGGTGATATGGATCCCATAAGGAAGATCTCTGGAAACTTCCGCATCTTCAATCCATGGTTGTGCCAGCAATCGTTTCCGGACTTTTGTCAGATTGACCGAAAAAATATTAACGCCGCCTGTGATCTTTGCCTCCTGTAACACCTGTTCCTGCGTGAGACGATGCATACCGGTCACCCACAAGCTTTTGGCTTTGAAATAATCACACTGGGTCAAAAAATCGTAGCTAAAAACAAAAAGCAGGCTGACAAACAGCAACGCGGCGCCGACAGTAGCCAGTTTTATCCCACAGGCCAGACGTTTCAACAGCTTGTCGCGCTTTATGGCGGCGCTGTTTTTGTAATAATTTTTTCGGACTTTTTTACGCACCAACAACCTCGACCTCTCTTTCCAGATGAATATTGAACTTTTTAAATACGACATCCTCCGTTATATTGATCAGCGCCAGAAAGTCGGCGGCCGACGCATTGCGGCGGTTGATAAAAAAATTGGCGTGTTTTGAAGAAATTTCCGCTCCGCCCACAGATTTTCCTTTTAAACCGGCCATCTCGATGAGCTGACCGGCACTTGGCCCGGAGGCGGGATTTTTAAAAACACATCCGGCACTGGGAAGACCAATGGGCTGTTTTCTTTGACGCGCTTTTATGATCTCCCTGGCTGTTTTCTTCAGCTTTTCCGGATCCGAAGGGTAAAAAGAAAAACGGCCGCTTAAAATAATTGCCTGATCCTCATGACCATCCGTGAGTTTCGGGTTCCAGGTGAGCTTTCGATACGCAAAATCAAGCGCTTTTCTTTCAACATGGCTCGTATTTCCTGTGGGCAGAAGAACGTCTATGGACCGAAGGACATTGCCCATGGAACCATACGAAGTCCCGGCATTCATTTTAATGCCGCCGCCCACCGTCCCGGGAATGCCCAGAGAAAAATTCATGCCTTTTAGACCTCGCTTCAGGGCATAAGAACACAGCGCCGTAAGATTTGCGCCGGCCATTGCCGTAACCAAAATCCCGTCCGTATGGGGACCGGTCTCTTCGATGGTCTTTAAACACTTTGTCAACTTCACGACGATACCCCGGATACCGGCGTCTTTAACCAACAGATTAGTGCCCCTGCCGATGACCCGATAAGAAAGTCCTTTCTCCCGGGACCAGTTGATCAAGGATAGAAGATCTTCAAGGGTTTCAGGCGCTGCAAAGACCTCGGCAGGTCCGCCGATCCGCAGCGACGTGTGTTTGGACATCGGCTCTTCAAAGCGAATGCTGTTTTTAAAGCGACTCTCAAGCCATCTGATTGTATCTGCGTCAAGCGCCATTCCCGTTTTGTCCTTTCACAACGCTTCCAGCAGCATTTCGCCGACTTTCCAAACATCTCCGGCACCCAGCGTCAAAAGAATATCATTGGCCTTTAAAATATTTTTCAAGTGTGAAACCGCAGCTTCCAGCCCATCCATATAGACGACGTCCTTATGCCCGTGACGCTGGATCTCCTCAAACAAAGCAATGCTTTTAACACCCTCGATCTCTTTTTCTCCGGCGGCATAAATGGGCAAAACCACCAAAAGGTCCGACTGGTAAAACGCCCGGGTAAAGTCTTCGAACAGCGCCCGGGTACGCGTATATCGATGGGGTTGAAAGACCACCACAATCCGTTTGTCCGGCCAGCATTCCCTTGCGGCTTGGAGCGTGGCCTTGATTTCAGTGGGATGATGACCGTAATCGTCAACCACGGTAATACCCTTTTTTTCTCCTTTAATTTCCAGCCGGCGCTGAACCCCTTCCGCGGTTTGAAGCGCCGATTTTATGAGATCAAAGGGAATATCGAGCTCGAAGCCCACCGCGATACTGGCCAGCGCATTGTATACATTATGAATACCCGGAAGATTTAAGGTGATTTGACCTAAAGATGTTCCCAGACGATCCACCGTGAAGGTGCTCCTTAATCCCTCAAAAACCACGTCTCTTGCTTTAAGATCAGCCTGAGTGCTCATCCCGTAAGTCGTAAACCGTTTCTGAATTCTCGGAATCAACGATTGAATCGGCTCATTGTCGAGACAAAGCACCGCCAAACCATAAAACGGAATTTTCTCGATAAAGCTCAGAAAAACGTCCTTGATATGGTCCAGATCGCGATAGAAGTCGAGATGCTCTCGATCGATATTGGTGACCACGGCAATGGTCGGAGATATTTTCAAAAATGAACCGTCGCTTTCATCGGCTTCAGCAACGATGAAATCCCCTCCGCCTAAAAGGGCATTGGAGCCGATGCTTTTGAGTTTGCCGCCGATCACCACGGTCGGATCAAGCCCGCCTTTTCCCAGCACGGCCGCCACAATCGAGGTGGTGGAGGTTTTGCCGTGAGCGCCTGCAATAGCCACGCTGTACTTTAAACGCATCAGCTCCGCCAGCATCTCCGCCCTGGGAATAACGGGGATTGAGGCTCTGTGCGCCGCTACGACCTCGGGATTTTCAGCACCGACGGCCGACGATATGACGACGACATCGGCCTTTTGAATCTGTTCTTCACAATGGCCTTTGAATATCGTCCCGCCGAGGCTTTCCAGTCGCCGGGTAATATCTGAAAGACTGATGTCGGATCCGGACACTTTATAGCCGAGATTGAGTAAAAGTTCGGCGATACCGCTCATCCCGATCCCGCCGATTCCCACAAAGTGAATATGGTATTTTTTTAAAAACATATGTTAAACCAATCCGATCAGTTCATAACAGTCATCGACGATCGTGGCCGCCGCATCGACACGCCCAAACTTTCTGCTCCTCGTTCCCATTTGTCTCAGAGCTTCCGGCTGCCGGGCATAATGATTGATTCGCCGGGCCATGACTTTGGCGCTGAGATCTTTTTCAGCAATCATCTCGGCCGCTCCCGCCCGCACCAGAGATTGCGCGTTCAACGCCTGATGGTTATCCGCCGCAAACGGAAACGGTATAAAAATAGCCGCTTTCCCCAAGGCCGTGATTTCAGCCACAGTGGTGGCCCCTGCACGGCATATGATCAGATCGGCGTTTTGATACTGCTCATCCATGTCTTTGAAAAACGCTCTCACATCGCTTGCCACAGCCTGTTCGTCGTACCCTTGTCTGACCTGTGCTTCATCGTGAACGCCGGTTTGATGCGCAAAAAACATCTTTTCTTTATTCTCCAAATATTTAAGACTTTCCAAAATCGCCATATTTATCCGATGCGCCCCCTGGCTTCCACCCAGTATCAGAATCGAAAAACGGCGTTTTTTTTTAGATGCCGCAACTTCGGCGTTTTTCTGCCGCTTTGCGGCTTGAACGATCTCTTTTCTCACCGGGTTGCCGGTAAACCGCATTTTTTCAATTGCCGCGCCCCATTTCGTTTCCGGAAACGAAACATATATTCGATTCGCAAACCGCGAAAGCATCCGGTTGGTGATCCCCGGACGAATGTTCTGCTCATGCAGAACATTCTTGATCCTCAAAAGCCATGCGCCGACCACCAAAGGGCCTGCAGAGTAACCGCCGACACCCATCACCAGATGCGGCTTAAAGGATTTGAGGATCACCACGGATTGTAAGACCCCTAAAGGTATTTTTAACATCGCAACGAGTTGATTTTTTATCCCCCGCCCCTTGACCCCTTCGGCGGCAATGCGCCTGTGGGCAAAACCGGTTCCGGATAAAATCGAAACCTCGAACGGATTACCGGTGCCGACGAACAAAACGCTGTTTTTAGGGTTTCTGGCACAAAATTCCTCGGCAACGGCAATTCCCGGAAATAGATGACCGCCGGTCCCGCCGCCGGCAATAACGACCCGCAATTCATGTCTATCTAATCCAATGCTCATTTCAATGACTGGTTTCAAGCATTTTTTTCACCCCGCTGATATTCATCAGCACACCAATGGACGCCATGTTCATCAAAAGGGAAGTGCCGCCGTAGCTTAAAAACGGCAATGTCAGACCTTTGGTGGGAAGAAGTCCCAAAGCGACGCCCATGTTGACACATATCTGAAGACCCATTGCCGTGGTCAGCCCGATGGCCACATATGATCCAAAGACATCCTGGCTGTTTCTGGCAATGGATATGCCTCGCCACAAGATGACGGTATACAGTCCCAAAATAATCAACACCCCAATAAGACCTAATTCCTCTCCGATGACCGAAAAAATAAAATCGGTATGAGGCTCGGGAAGATAAAATAGTTTCTGATACCCTTTCCCGATACCGGCACCCCATATTCCGCCGGTGCCAAAGGCCAATAGAGAGTGAACCACCTGGTACCCTTTATCTCCCGAATATTGCCACGGATTCATAAAGGACATGATACGCTGGATTCGATAATCCGCACCGGCCATCATATAATAGACGGCAGGAATCACGAGGACCATTGACCCCAACAGATATGAAACGCGAACGCCGCCCACAAAGAGCATGATCCATGTAATGGCCCCGAAAATAACCACCGAGCCGAAGTCGGGCTGGAGCATGATAAGGACGGTAAACAGCCCTAAGACCAACACATGGGGCAAAAAACCCACACTAAACTCTTTGATTCGATCCATTTTCCGGTTCATCGAATACGCAAGATAAATGACCAGCGCAAATCGCGCGAATTCAGACGGTTGAAACGTAAAGCCGGCAATGCGAAACCACCGTTTGGCCCCTCCCGCCGAATACCCGAATCCGGAAATCAGGATGCCCGTAAGAAACACCATCGCCAAAATAAGCAGGGGATATGCCAAAGAACGATACATTCGATACGGAATATGGCAACTGACAACCAATACGACAATTCCCAGCAGCGCAAAAATCGATTGTTTTTTTAAAAAATAATAGCTCGTACCGAACTTTTTCAGAGCCAGCGCCGAACTCGCACTGTAAACCATAACGATACCCACACCCACCAGAAACAGCACCGGAAACAAAAGGGTAATATCGTATTGCATGGGTTGTCTAAAAAAATTTCGAGGTTTTTGTTTGTCTTCGGCCATGCGCTTTATCCCGTTTCATTTTTTTTGTTTTACGCTTTAGTATCGTCTTGGCAAATGATGATCAGTTTCGGTTTTCCCGGGTTAAATTGTTAACCGCCCTGCAAAACGCATCCCCCCGCTGCGCATAATTTTCGTACATGTCAAAACTGGAACAGCCGGGAGACAAGAGCACGACATCTCCGGGAGCCGCGGAATGGAATGCCGAATGGACGGCATCTTCCATTTCCGAGGCGGATTGAGCACCTTCCCGGAACGCATCTTCAAGCGCCGATTGGATCGCATTCCCTGCTTCGCCCATAACGATCAGTTTTTTGGCATGCCGGCGCACCAACTCCCGCAGACGTCTATAATCCCCGCCTTTGTCGCGCCCGCCCATGATAAGAATTACCGGTGCGTCGAAAACTTCAAGGGCTCTGGCCACCGCATCGATGTTTGTTCCCTTTGAATCATCGTAAAATTGAACCCCGTTGATAATTTTGACAAATTCCAGACGATGGGGAAGCCCTTTGAAATCGTTCAGTACGGACTGCACACTTACCAGGTTCCCGCCCGCGGCCAGGGTTGCCAATGCCGCAGCTGCGGCATTTTCCATGTTGTGCCGTCCCAAAAGATGAACCTTTGACAGATCGAGATAGCCCTCGGGGTTTTCCTTTGTAAAAATTTCGATGCCCGGCGTATGTCGTCCGTCACGTCTTTTGATAATCGCATATTCTTTATGTTTTCCGTCAACATGCCCCTGTTGATAAAATGGGAGTTCCCGGGCCCTGATTGTTTGGCTGACGGACAAAATATAAGGATCCGATCCATTGATCACGGCGGTATCGGTTTCGGTCTGATTTTTAAAAATACGGCCCTTGGACCTGACATACGATTCAAAATTCGAATATCGATCCAGGTGATCCTCGCTGATATTCAAAAGGACACTGACCCGTGGTCTGAAGGTGTCGATGGTGTCGAGCTGAAAGCTGCTCACTTCTGCCACAATAATGTCGGCTCTTTTTCCTCCTGCTGCATAATTGATCAACGGGTTGCCGATATTCCCGCCCACGAAAACTTCGAATCCCGAATTTTCAAGCATGCGGCCCAAAAGCCGCGTTGTGGTTGTCTTGCCGTTGGTTCCGGATACGGCGACAATCGGTTCCCGAATGTATCGACAAGCCAGCTCGATCTCGCCCAAAATTGGAATGCCCTTTTCTCTGGCCATTTCTATCGGCAAGATGGTATGGGGAACCCCGGGGCTGACGATGATCATATCGGATTTTTCAAACGTTTCTATCTGGTGTCGGCCCAGTTCTGTTTTTATTCCCATATCCCGGATTTCCGGCAGATAGGCGGCCAATGCATCCTCTTTTGCCTGATCGGTGACCGTCACGATGCCGCCTTTGTTTTTAGCGAATTGCGCGGCGGACACCCCGGAAACGCCGAGACCGACAACGAGAATATTTTTTTGATAAAGTTCCATATTTTTTTATCTTAACTTCAACGTACTCATGGCAATCAGGGCCAGCGCAATAGAAATGATCCAGAATCGAACAATCACCTTGGGTTCCGGCCATCCTTTGAGTTCAAAATGGTGGTGAAGCGGCGCCATTCGAAAAATTCTTCGGCCGCTGGTCATTTTAAAGAATCCCACCTGAAAAATCACAGACAGCGTTTCAATGACAAAGAGTCCTCCCACTAAAATCAAAAGGATCTCCTGCTTGATGATGACCGCAACGGTGCCGAGGGCGGCTCCCAGCGCCAAAGACCCCACATCCCCCATAAAAATTTGAGCAGGATACGCGTTGAACCATAAAAACCCCATTCCCGCACCGGCCATGGCGCCGCAGAAAACCGCAAGCTCCCCGCTTCCCGCCACATAATTGATCTGCAGGTAGTTGGCGATTTTAACGTGACCGGCAACATAGGCAAAAACCATATATGCAGCTGAAGCGACAATAAACGGTCCGATGGCAAGGCCATCGAGTCCGTCGGTAATATTGACGGCATTGGACGTTCCGATAATGACCAGTGCGGCAAACAATATATATCCCCACCCGAAATCCGGTGAAACATGCTTAAAAAACGGTACGGTGATCCGTGTGGAAAATTCCGGACTGATATAGACCAGCACCCCGGTAATCGTCGCCACGATCGCCTGAAGCAAAAATTTCTTTCTGACCGTCAATCCCTTGCTCTGCTTCTTGATCAGCATCAGATAGTCATCAATAAAACCGATCGCGCCGAATCCGATGGTCACCAGCAGCACGACCCACACAAAATAGTCGGTCAAATTCGTCCAAAGCAGTGTGGAAACGACGATGGAAAAAAGGATCAACGTTCCGCCCATGGTCGGTGTACCGGCCTTTTGAAGATGTGTTTGCGGACCGTCGTCTCTGATGTACTGTCCGATCTGCATATAGCTCAGTTTTCGAATCACCCAGGGCCCCATAAAAAAGCAGATCAAAAAAGCCGTCAGACTGGCATAAATCGTACGGAAAGTAATGTATCGGAATACATTAAAAACCGACAGCGTCTGATGGAGCGGATATAGTAGATGATATAGCATGCGTTAGTTTCCATGTAGAAGTTATCTCAAAAAAGTCTTTTTGCCCGATATCGGCGTTGAGCCCTCGTCTCAAGTCCTCGACATACTTGAGTATGCGTGTCGAAGATCCCGTTATCGGGTCGGGTTGAGTCTCGGCCTCGTCTTGATCTCGACCAAAAATCCTAATTTTGAGATAGCTTCTAGTGTCATTGACCGGCCCACACTTTGAGCCCTTCAACAACCGTTTCCATGGCCATGCCTCTGGATCCCTTCACCAGAACCCAGTCGCCGGCAGCAAGTTTTTTGGTTATCGCTTTCAGAATTTCTTCCCGGGTGCCTTTAAAAATATTTACGGAATCCATCCGTCCTTCCAATGCACCGGCCGCAACATCATCGGCGAAGTTGCCGGTTACATAAAGACCGGCGATATTCGATCCGGCGGCAACGGAACCGATCATTCGATGCATTGGCCCCGAATGTTCTCCCAGTTCAAGCATGTCGCCGATAATCAAAAATCCTCTGTTTTTTCCCCTTAACGCGGTCAGCGTCCCTATGGCAGCCTGCATCGAACCTGGATTGGCATTGTACGTGTCGTCGATAATATGGATCCCTTTTTGGGTTTTATGAATATTCATCCTCCCCGGAACCGGTTCGAAGGTTTCAAGACCATCTTTGATTTCATCCGCTGAAAGACCCAAAAGATATCCTACGGCAGCGGCGGCCAATGCATTTGAGATCATAAACATGGCCGGCGATTGAAGATGAACGGAAATTGTTTCGTCAGGCAGGACCAGGTTGAAAGAGAGCCCCTCCCCGTGTTGCCGCAAGGATTCGGCTCTGATTTTTGCATCCTTGGACAGGCCGAAAAGAATCACATTTATCGATGCGGTATCTACCAATTTCAGCAGCCTCGGATCATCCGCATTCAAAACCGCCGTACCGCCCGGCTTGATCTTTGCCAGAAGTTCGCCTTTGGCCTTCAAAACTGCATCCACGGAACCCAATCCTTCAAGGTGGGCGGGGCCGATATTTGTAATCACCCCGATATCCGGCAAGCAGATCTCACCCAGCCGTTCAATCTCCCCCGGCCGATTCATACCCAACTCCACCACTGCCCACTGATGCTCTTGTTTCAGGTTCAGCAGCGTCAAAGGAAGCCCGATGTCATTGTTGAGATTCCCCTGGGTCGATAAAGTACAAAAATGGCGGGAAACCACGGCCGACGCCATTTTCCGGGTGCTGGTCTTTCCATTCGAGCCGGTGACCGCAATAATTGAAACCGGAATGCGTCTTCTGTGAAATGCGGCCAGATCGCCCAGTGCCCGGCGGGTGTCGTTCACAGTGATACAGACCATATCCGTATCCTTAATTTCGGATGCGGGCAGTATATTGGTTTTTTTTTGATCGATGACAAATCCGCCGATGCCTTTTTCAATGACGCCGCCGATAAAACCGTGGCCGTCATACACGTCGCCTTGAATGGCAATAAAAAGGTTTTGCGCAGATATCTTTCGTGAATCAATGGAGATCCCGGTGAATGTTCGGTCCAAACTTCCGCAAAACAGTTTTCCGCCGGTGGCGTCGAGAATTTCAGTTGTCCGCCACGGCATCCGGTTTTGATTTATGGGTGTAAGATTGACCGGCAGCCCTTTTGAATCGGGATTTGTTTGACATGCCGGGCTTTGAGTGACCAGCGCCGACAGGGCGTTTTGGGCCTCCTTTCTGTCGTCAAAGGCAATGGTTTTATTGCCGATGATTTGATAGGGTTCGTTTCCTTTGCCGGCGATTAGAATCGCGTCATTTTCTTTGGAAACCTGGACGGCAAGGAAGATGGCCTTTCTCCGGTCCGGCTCGACCACATATCCTTTAATAAAATTTTGACCCAGATCCGGCGGCTTAAAATGATGGGCCATCGATTTTTTTGTTCCTTCCAGGATCTGATCGATGATGGCCGACGGCGATTCGCTTCTTGGATTATCCGACGTGATCACGGCAAGGTCGGAAAGTTTTCCGGCGACCGCTCCCATCCGGGACCGTTTTGACTTGTCCCGGTCGCCGCCGCAGCCGAACACACAGATGAGCCGTCCCGGAGCCGAAGCGCCCAGCGATAAGAGCACTTTCTCGAGGGCGTCCGGCGTATGGGCATAATCAATGTATACAAACCGCCCGTGATCATTCGAAACGGATTCAAGGCGTCCGGGCACGGCCTCAACCGATTCGATGGCGTCCTTAATGACATTTACCGAAAGACCGAGAGCGATGCCCGCACCGGTTGCGCAGAGAATGTTCTCGAGATTATGCTGCCCCACGAGAGGCGTTTTAAATTCAAATACGCCGCGAGGAGTGGAAATTTCGCCGGCAATACCGCTCAGATCGTGACTGAATCGATTCGGATGGATCGCGTTGTTGTCCGAAAAACCCGCAGACAGCATGCACGCTGGGCCAAAACCGGATCTTAGGATCCGGGTGAGCTCTTTTCCTTTTTCGTCATTGTCATTGATCACGAAAAGCGCCCGGTCATCGATGGCTTTGAAATTTGTGATGTCTGTAAAAAGCCGTTTTTTACACGCCCAGTAAGCATCCATCGTGCGATGATAATCCAGATGATCCTGGGTCAGATTGGTAAATATCGCGAGATCGAATTTACAGTGAAAAACCCTGAAGAGATCAAGGGCATGGGAAGAAACTTCCATGACCACATGGGTCACCCCGTTATCCAGCATCTCAGCCAGAATCTTCTGAAGGTCATAAGATTCGGGAGTGGTCATAGGGTTTTGAAACGTCTTGCCGGCATATCTGTAATTTAATGTTCCGATGACACCTGCTTGAAATCCGGCCTGCCTAAAAATGCGTTCAATTAAAAAAGCCGTCGTGGTTTTTCCGTTGGTGCCGGTGATCCCGATGAGAAACAGTTTTTCAGATGGATGGTTAAAAAATCCGGCGGAGACGGCTGCCAGAGCTTTCCGGGTATTTTCGACCTCGACAACCATGGATTCACATTTGACGGGTTTCTGGACAACGATGGCGGATGCACCCCTTTTAATCGCCTCATCGATAAAATCATGACCGTCTGCAACAAGCCCTTTAATGGCGACAAAGAGTCCGCCCGGCTGAACATCCTGTGCCCGGTAATGGATGGAGCCGATCTCCGGATCCGGCGAGAGCAAAACGCCATGAGCGAAATCTGAAGGTCCGGCGCTTTTATTTTCCGGAATATGACCGCACGACGCCGCTTTCATGCCGTAACATGCTTTGGGGCTGACGGTTTTTAATACATCTGAAAGCCGCATCCTATTAGCCTACCTTCTTAAAGAGACCATCAAATTGCCGGCCGGTCTTTTTGGTGAAATATTCATATAATCCAGTGTTTTCTGTGCAATCGTCTTAAATGCCGGTGCAGCGACCTCACTTCCGTAATGCTCTTTTTGGGGTTCATCGACCACCACCAGAACGGCAATTTTCGGCGCTTCAATAGGCGCAAATCCGACAAAAGACGCTATAAATTTTTCATTTGAATATCTTCCGTTTTCGTCGATTTTTTGAGCGGTGCCGGTCTTGCCGCAGGCGGAGTATCCGTCAAGAGCGGCATTGACACCGGTCCCCCCTTGGGTAACGACCGTCTGCATGATCCGGGTTAAAGTCCCGGCGGTTTTTTCCGAAATGGCCCTTCTGACGATTTTCGGCGCGAAACTCTTGATCAACCGTCCATGATAATCGGTAATCGCCTGAACCGCATAGGGCTTCATGAGAATCCCTTTATTGGCAACCGCAGATACTGCGGCAATGAGCTGCAAGGCAGAGACCGACACGCCTTGTCCGAAAGCGATGGTTCCGGCATCAACCTTTGTCCACCGTTGATACGGCGCCAAGCTCCCGGCAGTTTCGCCCGGGCAGTCGATGCCGGTCTCTTCCCCGAATCCGAACTTTTGCAGTGTTTTGGACAGATATTCCGGGCCTGTGACGGCGCTGAATTTTACGGCCCCGATATTGCTCGAATATTTGATAATCTGTTGCAAAGACAGCCAGCCATGTTCATGGGAGTCGTGGATAATGTGATTCCCCATCCTGTAAGCGCCGTTTTCACAATAAAATATGCTGCTGGACGAGCAACTACCGGATTCTATGGCCGCCGCGGCGCTGAAAATCTTCATGGTCGAGCCCGGCTCAAAGGGATCGGTGATAATCCTGTTCCGCCAGACCTTTCGGTTGGATCCGCTTAATGCATTGGGATTGAACAAAGGAACCT
>Ga0210077_1000333_pt1 | contig 18890 bp, 19 predicted proteins | sample RushMan_CattailN_5_FD_185556 | JGI IMG/M metagenome (GOLD analysis project Ga0210077, IMG submission 185556) | Wetland microbial communities from San Francisco Bay, California, USA, that impact long-term carbon sequestration -... | ecosystem: Environmental > Aquatic > Marine > Wetlands ... | reverse complement strand
GCCCGCCATTCGAAAGAGATGCCTTTTGTCGTAAGTTAATAGGTCCCCTTGGGGTTTTGCCCAGACCAACCGATTGTAAAATTTTCCTTTATCATTGATGATGATACTTCCGACGATATCCGCATTGATATCCTTCGATTTTTTTTGAATCCATCGAACCGCGGACCCGTCCATGTCCTGTGCCAGATTCGCGGCATTCATGCTGAAGCCGGTGGAGAACATTTCCGGCAGTATGATGAGGTGGGTGTCTTCCTTAACGGCGGTTATCCTGGTATCAAATTCACTGAGATTCGAATCAATATCTTCCCAAACCAGTTCACTTTGAATCAATGTGACTTTCAAATCTTGCATAATCTCTCCGCAGCTTTTTCAAGGGTCTCATCTTTTTTGGCAAAACAGAATCGGAGGACTTTATGATCGACGTGGCGGTGATAAAAAACCGAAGGCGGAATTGACGCCACGCCGCGTTCTATGGTCATCCTTTTTGAAAATTCAACATCCGATTCATCGGAAATCGCCGAATAATCCAGCATCTGAAAGTAAGTGCCGCGACAGGGCAGGGCTTTAAACCGGGAATCCTGGATGAGCGATAAAAATTTATCCCTTTTTTGCTCGTAAAATGCCGGCAGGCTCAAATAAATATCCTTGTTTTTCATGAATTGGGCATAAGCGTATTGAATCGGCGTGTTGGATGCAAAAGTTAAAAACTGGTGTACCCTTTGGAATTCTTTGGACAGCGGCGCCGGCGCCAGGCAATATCCGATTTTCCATCCGGTGGTGTGGTAGGTTTTTCCAAAGGAACTGACAACAAAGCTCCTTTGGTAGAGTTCAGGATGCCGGCAGACGCTTTCATGTCGTATACCGTCAAAAATAATATGCTCGTAGACTTCGTCGCTCAAAATCAACACATCCGTATCCTGTAAAATGTTTTTGAGTTCGGCAATGTCTAAATCCGTAAATACGGCGCCTGTGGGATTATGTGGTGAATTCAGGATAATAAGCCGGGTTTTGGGAGACAGGGCATTTCTGACATCATCCCAGTCGATCCGATAATCCGGAAACTTGTATTCCACATAAACGGGGATGCCGCCGTTGAGCTTAATGACCGGCACATAAGAGTCAAAGGCCGGTTCAAGAACGATCACTTCATCCCCCGGGTGAACCACCGCGCTGATGGCGGCAAACAATGCCTCTGTTGCGCCGGATGTCACGGTAATTTCAGAATCGGGATCATAATCGGCATGATACAGTTCCAGAACTTTTTCCGCAATCCGTTCCCGCAAAGTTCGTACACCCTGCATCGGCGCATACTGGTTGTGACCGGAGCGCATAAATTCGTTGACCTGGGCCAAAAGTTCCGGGTGGGCATCGAAATCCGGAAAGCCCTGGGAAAGATTGATGGCATGGTGATCGTTCGCCAGTGTTGACATGATCGTGAAGATGGTGACACCGACATCCGGCAGCTTTGATTGTATTTGCATGGCGTATCTTTTTAATTCTGTTATTTAATCGTGTCTTTTTTACCCCAAGATATATTCGGTTGTTTATAAAACGTTTTAGGCCGGATATCAAGACAGAAGGTCTTATGCGCATCAAATTAGATTTTTTCACTATTTGAAGGCAAAGCAAGAAGATTATCTGTTTCGCTGATAAATGGATTATAATAAACGAAACTCCCGATTTCTAAGGTATATGGTCTCGACCACGCTTATTCTATACAGTGCTCTCAAGTGTCGGCGGCGGTTCGATGCATCCCGGGACGGGCGTCCATTCGCACTGGGCGTTCAATTCCAGGCCTTCTTTGATGACCGAAATCGGGCGGTCAACGGAAACGACCACAATAATAAGATTCGGATGTATTGCTGTGAACCTCAAAGCCGAGTTGAATCGCGCACCCCGGGCCCGATCCTCACCCGGAACGGCGAGACCGTCCAGAAGACAGGCGAATCCGTGAAGTCTCAGGTCCGCCCCGATATGAAGTGCCCCGTCCAGCTTTGCCAAGGATTCCGAGAGCTTTAGAAAACGCTCTTCTTTAAGATCGAGCGCCTGTTCTGATTTCTGCCCTGCAATTTCTATGGGTGTGTCATTAAAGTCGATAACCAGAGTGCAACCGTATTTTTCTCTTCCAGCAGTATGCACAATTCGGGAGATAATCTGAAAAAGTTCTTGTCCGGTAGCAAAATCCAGATTCGATTCGAGCAAGGCTTCTTCCACTTCCACCAGCTTGGCTTGACGCGTCGTAGAATGAAAACTGCCATTTGCAAAACTGCACACCCGATGTCCATTTATGCTCAAAAAGCCATATTCACCTCTGAAATCAGCGGTGATTCTAAAGGTCCTCTCGGTGTCGGCAGAGATTCCAACGATGGTTTTACCGTCAGAGATCAGTTTCCTCTCAGAATTCTCAACACTTTGAAGCAGCTTGCGAACGTGTTTGAATTTATTAAGATTCGGCTGTTCCAACAGAGGAAAGCGGGCTAGAAATTCCATTTCTAAAGTGTCTTTTGGTTCAACAAACGTCAGTTCACCCAAAGGCCAGGCCCTTTCCTCACGGGTTTTGGAAATACCGAGGATGGCGTCCAATATAGGATATACCCGTATCTGAGTATCCCAGCCCAGCATAATGTTCATTTGGTCAATAATGTAATCCCGAACCGCATGAGTAGCATATTCCCGAAGGACATTGCCGGAGGTCCTTGTGTATAAGGAATCTCCGGTGGCAAAATCATGAGAAAGAAGCCAGACTGCATGTTCCAGCCAGCATTCAGTCGGGCCGATGGAACACATGTCAGGATGATGCTCCGTAAACCACATCTGATAAAAAACCGAACGCGAACGGCCGCCAAAGGAAATCAACCCCGCAAGTTGGAGGTTCTTTTGGGCGTGAATATGTCCTGAAAGCATCTTTTTAAGGACTTTTTCCTCAACATCCTTGCGCCATTGATTCGATTCTAAATAAATTTCTTTCAATATGGGTTCGTGTCCCTGTAATAAATGCTGCGGATCGTAGACGCGAATTGGGTCGTCAGGTTTTATGGCATAAATGAGCGCTGCCCGACTCGGCCCGGAAAAGTGGGTAAGACCGTCCCGAAGCCCATCAAGCGTATGAAAAAGGCACAGATTTTTGAAAGAATCCATGGTCATTCTAATTCCTATGATGGATACGCTGTTTGCGAAAATGATAGATTCGGAAATGAGTCCGCACTGACTAAAAAAAAGCAAAAATCGTACCAAACGAGCATACACTGTTATCTCTTACCGATCTTTGGAGTTTGTGGCCAATATTCATCTTAAAACCCTTTTAAAATGTGGCAGATGCGCACTTGTGTATTTTGGAAAGTACTAAACATCTTAAGATTATTAAAAATACGATAAAAAAAACAACGTAATTCTCCTTTACAATTCGTAAAAAAATCTGACATCATATTTATTTACAGATTCATATAACTTGATCTTCCTACTTTTAATAATTCAGTTTTATCTGGGAGTTGTATACATTATTGTATTTTCAAAATCTGGCATGAATATCGCAATCGATATGGGTAATTAAGAACCCAGTTAAGCGCAGAGCGATGGCGTTCCATGCCTACTGATGAAGGGACTTTCTTTTGACCGCACAAGGCGCCAAGGGTAAAGCCATCTGCCAAAGTTTTTTTTGCGGATCATTTGCGCTTTTATACCAATTTGCGCGTTGTGACCGTAATAGAATATAATTTTGAAATAAAAATGAATCATCAAGATCAAATTTTTGAAGCGATGAGCAGGCCGGAATTCTATCCTCACCCTGTGAACCGCATAGAACAGCGGGAAACGCATATTTCTCATGTTTTTCTGACAGGCGATTATGTCTATAAAATTAAAAAACCCATCAACCTCGATTTCCTCGATTTCACAACGTTAAAAAAGCGGTATTATTACTGTCGCCAAGAAGTTATTCTGAATAAACGTCTGTCTCACAATGTCTACCTCGATACCGTTTCCATCAATCATAAAGACGGTAAATACTATCTGAGCGGGCCGGGCACTCCCGTTGAATATGCTGTGAAAATGCGACAACTTCCTGCTGACCGTTCCATGACCAACTTGTTGAAAAGAAAAAAGATTGGCAGAGATTTTGTTAAAGAACTTTCTGTAATCCTTGAAAAGTTTTATAGCCGCGGTCCATCCGTTGAGCACATCCATGCCTCCGGGGCTTGGGAGACCGTTCTTTCAAATTGCGAGGAAAACTTCCGGCAAACGAGACTGTTCGCCGAAGAAATTCTTGATGAACGAATATTTCAGATTATCCGATCCTCGACGCGCTCCTTCTTGTACAGAAAAAAAGAACTTTTTGACAATAGAATCAAAAGCAAAAAGATTCGAGACTGCCATGGCGATTTGCGAACCGGACATATCTATTTTACCGATGAGGGTATTCAGATCATTGACTGTATAGAATTTAACGAACGTTTCAGGTTTCAAGATGTTACCTCGGATCTGGCTTTTTTGGCAATGGATCTCGATTACGAAGGTTTCCCGCAGATTGCCAATGATTTGCTCGATAACTTTGCAAAACAGACACAAGATCCGGATATTTTTGTTCTTATTGATTTTTACAAATGTTACCGGGCTTTTGTACGGTGCAAAGTGAACTGCATCCGTCTTCAGGAGGGCGATTTGGACAAGCACGCTCGAAAAAAACTTATCAAAGCAACGCGCAAGTACTTGGACCTTGCCTATAAATACGCCGGGCGGTTCACACGTCCAACGCTCTGGGTGGTGTGTGGAATGCCGGGTTCGGGGAAGAGCACCATCGCAGGAGAACTTTCCAGGATTTTTAAGATCCGGATATTTCAATCCGATGTGATCCGAAAAGAATTGTACGGTTTGAAACCCGGGGATACATCGGACCTGCCCTTTGAAACGGGTATCTATTCTAAAGGCGCCAGCGCTCTCACATATGGAAGGCTTCTTCTGTCGGCCCAGGAAGAAATTGAACAGGGGAAATCTGTTATTCTGGATGCGACATATGGTCGCCAACATCATCGCGCCGAAGCCGTGCGTATGGCATATGATACTGACGCTAACATTGTCTTTGTTGAGTGTGCATTAAAAGAAAATATGGTTAAAGAACGTCTATTGAAGCGTGAAGCCGGATATACGGTTTCGGACGCGAGGTACCACCATTATGAAGATTTCAAGAAACGATTTGAACCTTTGAATGAATTGAGTGATGAGATGCATATTCGTGTTGACACTGAAAAGCCATTGAAAGAGTGCATAGAGCAAATTCTGGCCAAAGAGTCCTATATTTCTTTAAATGGTTCCCGGAGGAAAAGGAGAAAAGATGTTTAAAAGAATATTGGCGGCGACAGACATGCTAACCGATAAGGATACACCGGTTTTAACGGCTGCAAAAATAGCCGAACAGAACAATGCAAAATTATATATTCTTCATGTGCTGGAATCTGCTTCTTCAGAAAATCGTCTACTGATCAAACACTTTAGAACCGGTGAAGATATCCTTACGACGACAGATTACGAAAACAGCGTAAAAACGCACCTATATAAGATGTATAAAGAAATGTTTCAATCATCTCTTCATTATGAAATCAGAGTCGCACCTGGTTTCCCATGGGAGGAAATTTTGAGATGGGCGAGAGAGAAACATACGGATCTGATTGTGCTGGGACCTCATTCCACTAGAGCTGAGGAAAAAAAAGTGGTTAGAGTGGTTGGAAAAATCGGGAGCACAGTAGAAGGCGTTATGATGCGCGAAAATTGTCCGGTAATGATTGTTAACCCGTCAATCTTAAAAACAGCGGCGGCGTTTAAAAAGATTGTAGTGGGTATCGATTTTTCGAGATCCTGCGAATGTGCATTGTGTTTTGCAGTAGAATTTGCCAGAAAGTACGGTTCCAAACTTTTCCCGTTTCATATGCTGCCTGTCCCTCCACTTCCCAAATACTCCAAGGCGGATTATGAGGCAGATATCGAATCGGCGAAGAAAAACCTCAAAGAATTTTGCCAAGAGTTCCTTGAAGAAATAGATCATGAATATATTGTTTGGGGAGGAGCCCTACCGCATCTTGAAATTTTAAAATGTGTAGAAAATAAAGATGCGGACCTGATTATGATGGGTTCCCATACCAAGGAAAAGAATGGGAAGTGGTATGCAGGAAGCGTCGTGGAACGCGCCAGTTATCGAGCCAACTGTCCGATCATCACCGTCACGGATCCGGAAGTTCTGTTGCCATGGGAAGATAACTTAACAGCAAAAATTCAACCTCAAAAGGGCAGGGACAGATCAATTCATGTTTTTAGCAGAACAGAAAAAGCAAAAATAGACTAGAAGCGGTTTCAAAACCTTCCATTCGTTGGCTTGAGCCTATTGCAAATCGAGGAGGGTTTTTTCACAACGATCCCTAGTCCACTCAAACAGCTTCCAGCAAAAATTTAATCAACCCTGAGACGCCTTTTTGTTGGGCGAAGCTAAAAGTGGAGATCAATCTTATATATTTAAGGATTTAAAAGAAAAACTACCCGACTTATCAGATATTTTTGTCAATTTACCGAGCCGTTTCGTCTAAAGCAGGGGAAGAATACGTTCAATATGACTTTTGATGAGGTTATATATTTGCTGGTATTTTTCATACGAACCGCCCATGGGGTCTTGAATCGCACTTTTTCGGGTGGCCTTGTCCGGCCAGGCCCCAAGCAGGAATATTTTTTTGCGGGACCAGGGGAAAAACGTCTCCACGAATTTAATATGAACGGGTTCCATGCATAAAATAAGATCCGCTTTTTCCAACTCATCACCCATCAGATATCGTGCCTTGTGGGATGATATGTCGAAGCCGTCTTCTTTACACACTTTTTGGGCATATTCGGTGGCCGGGGAATCATACAGTCCATGGATACCCATGGATGAAACCATGAGGTCACGTCGGCCTGCTTCTTTGGCTTTATGCCGCATCAAACCTTCCGCCATGGGACTCCGGCATATGTTACCGGTACAAATAAAAACAATGTGCCGTATCATTTTTCTTTTATCTCACAATCTTTAATACATTGGTTTTTTGCAGCTTTTCCCATAATGCTCTGACGATAATCAGAGAAGCGCCGTTTTCATCCAGATACTCATCGCCGGACATCAAACGGCAGGAATTCAACAGTAATTCGTTGGTCAGCCACAAATCGACTTCGTTTTGCAGATTGGCTTTGAGGGAGAGATAAAGATCCTCCAATTTGTCTTTGGGGATATTTGCGATCATGGTTTTGTCTCTTAAAGACAGTTTTGACAAGAGTTTATCAGCAGCTTCTTCAACGGTTCTGGGCAGGATTTCTTTTTTCAATTGCGCGCGGCGTTTGGGCGTACCCGTAAAGGATGCGTGCATGGTGTCATCGACAAGATCAAGATAAAGAACGGTTTCGATAATATCGACCGTCGCCTGATATATCGCAGGATCTTTGCTTGCCCTGGATCCTGCAACGTTCAAAACTTCGATTTCATTTTCAGCGAGCCATGATTTGATTTTTTCGGCAGCTTGAAAAGCGTTGGTTTTATTCAGATCAATATGAAGCCAAGGGCGATGATGTAAAAGGGTCATTTCCCGGGTATAATCGGAGCCGCCGGTGAGCCTGCCGTGGGATATAATCAGTGTGCCGTCTGAATCGATGACATTCTGTGCGGTCCGTTTATTATAGTCGGCGGTGTCCATCTCCGTGAGCTTATATTTCGCGTCCAAAACGCCGGTTTCAGTTTTTCGCCCTTTGGGGATCGAACCGCCGTGCGGAATCCCGAGTTTTATGGCGACATCGAGAGCCGCCTGATCGGCACCGGTTTGACCGCCGGAAATTATTTTTTTCAGCATTAGGATATACTATCCTTATCCAAAGAATTTTGAATGCTTAGATCGGATTCTTTAGCAGAAAGACTCGTGACTTGAGCGTTCAAAATTGCACCGGTTTCCACCACCAATTCCTTGCACACAACTTTGCCTGAACATTTTCCCGTGGCCAATATAACCAGCTCCTTTAGTGCTCTGAGTTCTCCTTCGAAAGTGCCGCCGATGGTCATACTGGCAACCTTTACATTCGCATAAATCGATCCTTCTTCGGCAATGACAACATTCTCTCCGATGACAGTACCTTTTACCACACCTTTCACGATAAGCCTGCCACGGGTATGGATCGTGCCGTCTACAGTCAATTCTTTGTCGATAATGGAAAAATCCTTTGCAATGTTATTCACAATGTATCTCCCGATATAGGGCCCGGCTGTCAATTTCGTGAGCCGATTTTTGAACCGGGCCTTAATTTTAAAGCAACGGTATCGCCTTTTGATACCTTTAGTCGGCGGCTGGCATTTCCGCAATTGATTGCAATTTCAAGGAATCCGAAACTTCCGATAACGGCAACAGGATCTCCGGGCGCCGCGTTTAAATAACTTTGAGACAAACTTTTAATTACAGTTTTAGCCACTTTGATTTCAAGTGTTTTTTCAAGGTCGGTTTGAATAAATTCTTTGAGACGGTTTTCATCAATATTCGAGATACAGTTCCCAAAGTGGTCAATGGATATGATTGATCCGATAAGTTCATCTTTTTCCGGAAAATACGGCTTTGAAATACTCAGGCGAACCAGATCTTTCGGAAATAAAGACCGGCCTAATTGATTGATAGGAACGCCCTTGGAAAGGTGAGAAGCAACCGGTGCAAAAATATCCCGACCATGGAAAGTGTGACTGACCTCGTTTAAAAAATAGTGAGGGTTTTCGACACGAATGATGGCATCGATATCGTTTTCATCCATGAGAAGGGTTAGAATCCCGTTATCGGGTGCGAGGAATATATGTCCCGCCAATTTAACGGCGGCGATTGAGCGATTTCCGCCAACCCCCGGATCTACAACGACAATATGTATGGTTCCCTGGGGGAAATATCTGTAAAAAGATGCTATGAGATAGGCCGCCCCGATCAAGTCCTGCGGATCGACATCATGACAAACATCAATCACTACGGCCGAAGGGTTGATAGAAAGGATGACGCCTTTCATGACGCCGACATAAGCATCATGAGTGCCAAAGTCTGTCAGCAGTGTAATAATCGACATAGTCAAGTTTTAATTTCTTACGGAATCGCCAATTACTCAAATATTCTTTTTTGAAAGCTGAATCCGAGATGTTTGTGCGCTGCTGCTGAAGCCTTCCTCCCTGCAGATGTTCTCGTAACAAGCCCGATTTTTAAAAGATACGGTTCAACGACATCCACCAGCGTATCTGTTTCTTCCTGGAGGGTCGCTGCAATAGCTTCGATACCGACCGGACCGCCTTTATAAAATTCGATGATGGTTTTTAAATATCTGCGGTCAAGATCGGTCAATCCTTTTTCATCCACACCTTCCAAGACCAACGCGGCTTCGACGATTTTTTTAGTAATCCTGCCGTCCGCACGCACCTGGGCATAATCTCTGACACGCTTTAGAAGCCTGTTTACGATCCGGGGCGTTCCTCTGGATCGACTTGAGAGTTCCTCTGCTCCCTGGTCATCGATAGAAATCTTAAGCAGGGCCGCCGAACGCCGGATGATTTTTGACAGGTCCGCTTGATTGTAAAAGTCAAGACTCCTGAAAATACCGAACCGGTCGCGTAAAGGAGCGGATAAAAGTCCGACCCGAGTGGTTGCACCCACCAGAGTAAAGCGATTCAAACGGTACCGGTGACTGCGGGCGTGTACCCCCTTGTCAAACACGAAATCGACGGCAAAATCTTCCATGGCCGGGTACAAGAATTCTTCGACAATCTTCGGAGTTCTGTGAATCTCATCGATGAACAAAATATCTCTGTCTTCCAAATGCGTTAAAATACCGATTAGATCTCCGCCTTTTTCAATGGATGGGCCGGATGTCGATGTAAGGTTGCCTCCCATTTCATTGGCGATAATGTGAGCCAACGTGGTTTTTCCCAAGCCGGGCGGTCCGTGGAAAAGGATGTGATCCACGGGCTCTTCTCGCTGTAACGCTGCTTCAATGGCGATCTTAAGGGCTTCGACCACTTCGGATTGACCGACATAATCTTCGAACCGATCCGGCCGTAAAGAAAGGATTTCCGGCTCCTTATCCATCGGAAGGCAGGATCCTGTCAGAATACCTTGTTTGTCGGGAGAATATGTCGGCATGTTATCCGTGATTTGCTTAGCTTGAGAAAATTTATTCAATAACTCGACACTGCTCTATGTGCCGGTTCATTGGGTCTTCGATTTCAGCTTCCGGCTTCGCTTCTCGAACACCGCCGGGTCAACTTCTGGCGTTTTCTTCGCGATATACTTCTTCAAAAAGTTCTTCCGGGGTTGAAATAGCGGTGTTGCGCTTCATCGCATCGATAACCATCTGCTTTGCCACCGTTGTTTTGTATCCCAACTGTTCCACAAGGACATCAATGACTTGCTGGGACAAATCTTCTACCCCGGGAGCCTCGACCTTTTGAGACGGCTGAATCAGCGCAAATTTATCCATTTTGCCTTCAAGTGTCGCGATAATCTTTCGTGCCGTCCTGTCGCCGATGCCCTTTAGGTGCTTGAGCTTGCTCACATCTTTTGATTCTATGGCCCTCGCGATTTCTCGAACGGGTATGGTCAAAGCCTTTATCGCTTTCAAGACGCCCACGGCTTCAACAGAGATAAAGTGCTGAAAAAATTCTTTCTCGACCTCAAGGTTAAAACCAATCAAAACCGGTTTCGGCTGGCGCTCGGTCTGATGATAATAAATATAAAGGGATACATGGTCTTCGACGGATTTTGCCCTGAATGTATCCATGACAAACGCAGGGAGTAAAATTTCATAGCCGATCTGATTGGCCAGAACAAGTATCCGGTCGTCTCTTTTTTTTAAAAGTTTTCCTTCAATGTACCCGATCATTATATCCTGTTTTATTTTTTGTACGAGGTTTTTTTCAAGTCATAATGATTATGCCGGAACAATCCTACCAAGGCCAGTCCCATGGCATCGGAAGCGTGATACGGCCGAATCGGCGCCGCCAGGTTTAATAAACTGCGAACGGCCATTTCAAGCTGTACTTTTGTTGCATTGCCGTTTCCGGTTAATACCTGTTTGGATTCACGAACCGAAATTTCGACAACGGGTATTTCCAGACGGCATCCTGCCAGAAGAACCACGCCGGTGACTTTTCCCAGTGTTATTCCCGCATTCGGAAATTTTTCAATGGAAAATACATCTTCCACAATCATAAGGTCCGGTTTTTCATCGTTTAATACCTTAACAAGATTTGAAAAAATTTGATCGAGGCGGCTCGGTAACGGAAGATTTTTTGAGGTTTGAATACTGCCGAAGGAGAAGCCGTCAACGTTAAGTCCGGTTCCCCTGACAATTCCAACACCCGTTGCAGATAAACCGGGGTCTATACCGATAACTGTTATCATTCCACGCGCTTTCTTGTCAGGTCATAGCTGAAAGCGAAGAGCAATTTGGATGCATGACGCCGAAAAGCATTAATAGGGTGCTCTCCGAAAGCATTATATCATGCATTCGGAAGCCGGCATCCAATATCAATTTCGAACCTGTCAAGGTGTCATCCCTTTCAACTTGTGTTCTGCGATTTTTGCCTCATTTGATTTCGGATATTTTTTGATAAGTTCCGATAAAATGAGACGCGCATTTACTTTATCCCCCAGGTTCAGAAAGGCGAATCCTTGTTTTAAAAGTGATGCCGTCACCTTATTCCCTTTTGGATATTTTTCGATAGCCTTCTGGTATTCCAGGATCGCTTTCTCATACCATTTTTCACGATAGTAGGTTTCACCGATCCAGAATTGGGCGTTGTCGGCATTTATCGACTTGGGATATTCTTTTATAAATTTTTGAAATCCTTCTCGGGCGGCGTTAAGGTCATCTTTGTCATAAGCCTGTTTTGCAGCTTTGTATGCGTCATCTTCTGAAAGTTTATGTTTGCCCTGTTTCCCGGATGTTGTTCCAGATACCGACTTTTTTTTCTGAACAGATTGTGTTGAATCGAAATTCAGATATTGTTCGAGGCGCGCAATACGGTCTTTATTTAAATTTGAGGCCTTATCAATAGCCTCCAGTTTTTTTTCTCTTTGTTCAGTTAATTCATCAAACGCTTTTATTTTCTGCTTCAATAAATAGTCTGTTTCTTCAAGCTTTCCCTTTAATATTCGGATTTCTTCCTGGAGTTGATCAATATCTGCATTCTGACCGGCGGTTCTGCTTCTGATCTCTTTATCATACTGTTCACTGGCATTGCGGTATTCATCCAGTTTTGCTTCCAGCTTTTTGTTTTTAAGTTCCGAATCGGAATAGCGCTTTTCCGACTGAGCCAGACGATCATCCAGCGTCACGACATCTCGCTGAAGCGCGCATCCGGTCAAAAAAATCATCGCCGACAAGATAATACAGACGCTTTTATACATGGCAATAAATGAAATTGGGGATATCGGGGTAGACGCACTGTCTTGCAAAAATCCCGATATCCCTTTTGGGTTTATGTGAATTTTTTTAAAAATAAAACACCCTCGTAAAGAAATCAATTTTCTCTTTTTTTTTACGGGACCGTCAAACTTGGAACATTAAATTAATTTATGACAAAGTGACACCGCCGGTTCTTGGCCCAGGCTGCTTCATTATGACCGGGATCCAACGGACGCTCCTCGCCGTAACTGATGGTGGTTAGACGCGAGGCGGAAATGCCAAGGTCGACCAGAAATGCCTTTACGCTTGCCGCACGCCTGTCTCCCAGCGCAAGGTTATATTCATTGGTGCCGCGTTCATCACAGTTCCCTTCGATGGTTACCGACTTATCCGGATTGTTTTGGAGCCACTGGGCCTTTTTCTTTAAAATTTCCTGTGCCTCAGGGGTTAAGGTGGAACTGTCAAAGTCAAAATGGATATCCTCGTTTACAAAGGCCTCCATCGCCTCCTGTTTCGTCATGGCTTCTTTCTTGAGGTTTTCTTCTTCCATTGCCTGCTGTTTCGCCATTTCTTCTTGTTTCGCTTTTTCAGCCTCCGCTTTTGCTTTCATCGCCGCTTCATTTTCAGCCTGTTGAGAAGCCATGCTCTCTTCCTTTACCGCCTTCTTTGCGCATGAAGCAGTGAACAACAATGCGGGAACAACGAGTGTCAGAGCCAAAACAACCCAAAATTTTCTTCGCATTTTTGCCTCCTTTTAACAGCTTGGTGTTGAATTTTGTACATTTATGGACAATAAATCTGAACCCTATATTTTCATCGCCTTGTAAAAATGCCGAAACGTTTAATTATCGCTCATTCTTGGCGACCATTCCGGTTCGGTTTGCTGGCCTTTCATATCGAGCAACTTTCGTTGATCGGTTCCGAAGCTGGTCATAACATAGATCTTGGAGGGACCTCCACGGGTTGAACTGAAAACGATAAGATTCCCATCCGGCGACCATGACGGTGCCTCGTTGTCGCCTTGGTTGTTCGTCAATTGAATCGGCCCCTTGCCATCGATTCCGATCAAGAAAATATTGTTAAGACCATTTTCCATACCGGAATATGCCAATTTGTCTCCTTTGGGAGACCAACTGGGCTGCGTATTGTAGTGTCCTTGAAACGTTAATCTGTCGACTTGACCTGTGTCTAAATTTTTAATGTAAATTTGCGGCGTTCCGGGTCTTTTTGAAACAAAGGCGATCTTTTTACCGTCCGGAGACCACGCAGGCGATACATCGATGCCTTTATTATAAGTTAATCTTTTAATAATTTTCCCGGCTCCGGTCAATAAATAAATTTCCGGGTCGCCTGAAAATGAAAGGGTCGCTGCCAGGGCAAATTGATTGGGTTGCCAAGCCGGCGTTATGTTAATACCTGTTTTAGCAATCACGGCGCCCCGCTTTTCTTTTAATAGCTGTATATATAGATCGGGCTTGCCCCTGGCATATGATGTATATGCAATCCATTTCCCGTCCGACGACCATGCAGGGGTAAGGGTGATGCTGTTGGTATGCGTAATTCGCCGGGGATTGTAACCGTCAAAGTCGCATGTATATATTTGCTTGACTCCGGAACTTGTTGAAATGAAGGCAATTTCAGTATTAAAAATACCCTGTTTCCCGGTCAGGGCGTAGATCACTTCGTTACAGAACCGGCGGATGATTCTACGCTGATCATCGATCCGGCCTGTGTATCTTTTGCCCACCAATAGCTTTTCCTTAAACGTATCATAAAGACGAAGCTCCATTTCAACCGTGTTGTTTTTGATCAATACCCCCCCGGTAACGAGCATCTCCGCACCGATACTGGTCCAATTATGGAAATTGACATTGGCAAAGGCTTCATCGGATTGGGGGCTGACAAGAAAGGCTTTTCGATTAAGGATTTCAAAATATCCGGTAAATGCCAAGGTTTCTGCAAGAAGGTCCGATGCATTTTTCGATAATTGATCCGTGGCGGTGCCAACGGAAATGGGTTTAAAAAAAGGAACGGCAATAGGAATTTTTCTTAAAAAAGGATGGGTGATATCAATATAGTTATACCCGGCGGAATATAGGCGCGGCACAGCCAGAATAGATAGCGTCAATGTCAGACAAAAAAGTTTGATCCAATAATTTTTCATAATAATATCAGACTCCTAAACCCAAGATAAAGCTGTCGGAATGATCTGCCTCGAAAACCGATTTGCAGATTGACCATCCCATTGCGCTGCAAAAAGAGAGTGACTGTTAAAGGTCAATACTTTCAACGTCTTGGCGGGATAGAGATGCCGAGACATCAAATTATTTGCCGAGACCTGAAGATGTGAAGTGAAAACCGGCCTCACAATAAGGACGAAGATACCCATTTGGGAGAGGCGGGAGCGGATTTGACTTCTTAATTGCATTTTTGGCCGCTTCATCGAAATAATCGTTTCCGGAACGTTTATCAAACCAAATGTCTTTGATTTCGCCGTTTCTTGCGATTTTAATGGCGACCCAGGCCTCAAGATCTGTTTGATCCCCGGCCAGTTGTTCGGAAAACGCCCAATTTTTTTGAATTCGATATGCAATTTCAATTCGATAGATATCAATGAGTTCAAGAGTTTGCTTACTATTGGCGCCGGCATCGCTCGGACCCCTGGGCCCTTTTGAAGCCCCCTGTTTGTCCAGGTCCAGCGGCCCGGTTTTCTTCACCTGTTCTTCAAGGCGCGCAATGGCTTTCTTGATTTGATCGGATTTCGATTCTTCGACATCTTTTTTAATCCGGCTGATGGCGTTTTTAACCACTCTTTCCGGTTTAAAAGTCTTTTTTTTAAGGGATCGTTTAATCTTTTTGGGTTTCAGGGAAGTCGCAGCCGAAGATTCGCGAACCGGCACGGGCGTCTCTTTTACGGGAATTTTTGGCGTCTCGGCTTTTTTTCCCACCGTAGAATCTTTTTTGGTTTTTGCCGGCAGCGGCGCTGAATTGTCTGAAGGCATCGTGACAAGGTCAACATTTATGTAAGCCAGCGAAGACGTTCTGCTGGTCGCAAAGCCGGGTGCAAACATCACAATTGCAAATAACGACAGATGGCAGAAAAAAGAAATCGCGAAATTAGAAAAAAATTTCCTGCGCTCGTTTTCCCCATCCGGATAATTTTCAAGATAACGCTTCTGGCTCATGGTTTATTGCTTATCGTTCTTTTTTTGATGAATCGGCTCTGTGACCATCCCCAATTTATCAACCCCTGCGGCTTTTATTTCAGCCATGACGCGAACAACAAACCCGTAAGATATTTCCCGATCGGCCCTGAGATAGACTTCTCGGTTTTCCCTGCCTTCCAATATATTTTTCAGTTTCTCTTGAAGATTGTCCAAGCCGATTTGGTAATCGTTGATAAAAATTTGATTCTTGGTGTTGATGGTAATGATAAGATTTTCTTTTTTGGCGATCAGCGGTTCAGAGGTCGTCTCCGGCAGTGAAACATCTACGCCCTGCATCATCATGGGGGCGGTGACCATAAAGATGATCAGAAGAACGAGCATCACATCAACAAAAGGTGTGACATTAATATCAGACATCAAGCGATCGCCGTTGGTTCCGAATGCCATTTTTATCCTTCTCCCTATTTATGGATGGACACTATATTATCATCTTTTCACGACATTATATCACGTTCGATGATATTTAGAAAATCTGCAGAAAAATTTTGCAATTCAGACTCTAGAACTCGGATTTTCTGCATAAAATGATTGAATGCAATCACTGCGGGAATGGCTGCAGCCAGTCCGGCGGCCGTTGCGACAAGCGCTTCTGAAATTCCCGGAGCAACCGTAGCAAGGCTGGCTGAACCTTTAAGACCGATGCTGTGAAATGAACTCATAATCCCCCATACGGTTCCGAATAACCCGATAAAAGGCGCTGTATTTCCGGTTGTCGCGAGGAAGGGAACCATTCTGATCATGCGGGTTGTTTCACTGTTAATGGCCCTGCGCAGGGCACGTTTCACGTTGTCGGTCCCGGTAAATCTTGCACTTAAAGATGCATGCTCCGCTCCTTCCGAAGGGTTCGATTCTTTCTTTATTGAAGTGCCGGAACGGCTCAAATTTTTCAGTTCCGCATACCCGACGCGAAAGATTCTGGCAACGGGGCTGCCGTGAAGCTGCTTGGCTTTGGTAAAAGCATTGGAAAGATTCCGGCTTTTCCAGAAAAAATCAACAAATTCAGCAGATTCTGAAAATGCCTTTTTAATATAGCGATATTTCATGATCATAATTGCCCATGATGTAACAGAAAAAAACAAGAGAAGCAGGAGCACAAATTTAACCATTATTCCGGCATGCATTACCATAGAAAATATGTCTATGTTTATCGAATTCATGTAAATACTCCGTATGTTATAAAATTATGTGAGGATCAATCATTTCTCGATATGACACGTCATTTTATTTATGCCAATTCTTGTATAACTTATTAAAAAATATATTAAAATTCGTATAAAGAGGCCAATTTCCCCCATAAATGACGCATTGCCCCTTGAACTATATGAACCCGGTTTTGGTGTCAAGGAATTAAAGCAATCATTCATTTTGGGGTTGCTTTTGGAACAACTGGCAACTACACATAAAAGCCGCCCCTTTCGAAAAATAGGAAAAAGGATTTTTTCATGAAGAATATCGCAAATCTGTTGTTTAAAGCAAACATTTTAAAAAATATCCCCAGGTCGGGCTACCATTTTCTGGGTGCAGGCAAAGAATCAGTGGCCGAACATTCGTTCGCTGCGGCATTTATAGCCTTTGTCATGGCTCAAATGGTACCGGATGTGGATGCTTACCGGTTGGTTGCCATGTGTCTGGTGCACGATCTCCCGGAGGCGAAAACCGGTGATCTTAATTATGTTCAGAAAAAATATGTGACGCCTGATGAAAATAAGGCCGTACAGCATATTGTCAAAAGTTTGCCGTTCGGCGACGATCTCTCCAACTTGATTGCGGAGTTTAACGAACGTCGGACCATAGAGTCCAAACTGGCACATGATGCAGATCAACTCGCGCTGATCTTGGATTTAAAAACACTCTCCGACGTCGGTTACGCGCCGCCTAAAAAATGGCTTCCCTTTGCCTTAAATCGTCTGGAGACCAAAACCGGCCAGGAAATGGCGCAAAGCATCATGGAGACGGAATGGGATGCCTGGTGGCTTGAAAATTTTGTTGACAGCTCAAATAAAAAAGAATAATTTCCTAACCTTGTTTACATATGACTATGATGTTTTTTCAAAATCGGAGGATAAAATGAATTGGCTGACGGGGACGATATGGACGTCGGTGGGGAAGAAGCTGCTGATGGCGGTGACGGGTCTTTGTTTCTGCCTGTTTTTAACAGTGCATTTAGCGGGGAACCTGACGCTGTATGCGGGCAAAGACGCGTTCAATTCCTATGCGGCGCACCTGCATGCCCTGGGACCGCTGGTAACGGTGTTTGAATGGGGGCTATTGTTGTTTGCCCTGACCCATGTATTAACGGGACTTTATCTTTTTTATCAGAATTTCAGAGCCAGGCCCACGCGCTACCGTGTGAACAAAGCCGGCGGGGGCCGGACCCTGGGATCGAGGACCATGCCGTATACCGGGGTGATATTACTGGTGTTTGTGATTATGCATCTTTTGAACTTTCATTTTGTGGATAAGACCCACACCACCATATTTCAGATCGTATCGAGCGCATTTTCACAGCCGGGGTATGTGGTGGCGTATACGTTTGCGATGGTTGTGGCGGCGGTGCATGTGAGCCACGGATTTTGGAGCGCGTTTCAGACCATGGGGGCGAATCATCCGAAATACACGCCGTTATTGAGGGGATTGAGCCTGGTTTTCAGCGTGGTGGTGGGGATCGGGTTTGGTTTTATACCGATATACGTGTCGCTATTAGTATAAACAGGAGATGACTATGGAGTTGGATGCAAAGATACCGTCGGGAGCGCTGTCGGAGAAATGGGATAAGCACCGGTTTGAGCTCAAGCTGGTGAACCCGGCGAACAAGCGGAAATACACAATCATCGTGGTGGGGACGGGACTGGCCGGGGGATCGGCGGCGGCGTCATTGGGTGAGCTGGGGTACTATGTGAAGAATTTTTGTATCCAGGACAGCCCGCGGCGGGCGCACAGCATCGCGGCGCAGGGGGGGATCAACGCGGCCAAGAACTATCAGAATGACGGGGACAGCATCTGGCGACTGTTTTACGACACGATCAAGGGGGGAGATTTTCGGTCCAGGGAAGCCAATGTGTACCGACTGTCGCAGGTGAGCAATCACATCATCGACCACTGCGTGGCCCAGGGGGTGCCCTTTGCGCGGGAATACGGGGGTGTACTGGCCAACCGGAGCTTCGGCGGTGCCCAGGTGTCCCGGACGTTTTACGCCAGGGGCCAGACCGGCCAGCAGCTGCTGTTAGGGGCCTACGGTTC
>Ga0210077_1000332_pt1 | contig 18901 bp, 19 predicted proteins | sample RushMan_CattailN_5_FD_185556 | JGI IMG/M metagenome (GOLD analysis project Ga0210077, IMG submission 185556) | Wetland microbial communities from San Francisco Bay, California, USA, that impact long-term carbon sequestration -... | ecosystem: Environmental > Aquatic > Marine > Wetlands ... | reverse complement strand
GGTGCCGTACGGGGAGACTATTTCCTACGGCAAACTGGCTGAAAAAATCGGAAACCCGAAAGCAAGTCGGGCCGTGGGCCAAGCCAATGCAAAAAATCCCATCCCCATCGTAATTCCATGCCACCGGGTGATCGGCAGCAACGGCAAACTTACCGGATTCGGCGGCGGTATTCCGTTAAAACAGGCATTGCTTGATATAGAGCGGCGATATAGGTAATGTGAAAAACTCAAGAAAAGCGAACCTAAAAGGCGGCGGCGTTTAGAATTTTTTCATCGCCTCTTGCAACCGTTCGCGTGCTTCATCCGAATACCAACTCCCGATGAATGCCGTCTCTTTCTGGTCCTGGCGGGCCATCACCGCCTCGGCGATCACCTCCACCCGATTCTGTTTGATCATCCCATAACCAACCTTGGGAAGCGACCCCAATGTATCGGCATGTTCGAGGGCTGCTTTGACGACATCTTCGACGGACAATATTTTATCCACAATGCCCATTTCAAATGCCTTTTCCGGTGGATAGAACTCGCCGCTCTCCATCATCTCTTGCGCTATCCGAACCCCTGCCAGGGCGCGAAGCACCCTGTCCGGCATATAGGGTACCGGCAGGCCAAGCTTGACCTCGTTCAGCCCCATCAGCTTGTGTCCTTGGGCCATAAACCGATAGTCACAACACAGTGCCAGAATGCATCCACCGGCAATGGCGTGACCGGTTATCGCCGCAACCGTGGGTTTCGGCATTGTAAATAGATCCATGCACATTTGATTAAACAAACGATAAAATCCCCTGAAATCATCCCTGTTCATTTCAAACAGTTCCGGGATATCAAAACCGATGGAGAAGAACTTCTCGTTGGAACTTGCCAGAACAAGACCCTTTACTGCCTCATCTTCTCTAATCCTGTTAAATATCGCTTCGAGCTCATAAACAACTTTTGGACTCAGCGCATTGGTAACGCCATGATTCAGTTTTACCAAAGCCACTCCTTCGTGATGTTCAACTGAAACCATTTCCATATCAACGCCCCTCCAATATTGTTTCGGGTGGAACGGTCAGGGTATTATATCCATACTCAAGTGGGAAACCGGATTGTTATTATACAGATCGAATTGTTAAAGGTGTCAAGACAATTTTCGATTCATGGATCCGTTAGCAGATGTTATCTCATCGAATTCCCAATCCAATGCGCCGGCAAGTTTCCAAAAATCCGTGGGCACATGCCAAAAATCTGACATTTTATGGTATCCCTTGCCGATTCTTGTACCAACGTTTGTCCGTGAAACTTGATTGCATTCTGTTTTTATTAACATTTTTTCACGCACTACCTTGGCATATTTCCTGCATTGTTTTCCCGCGACACATCGGATTTATTCATTGACAGCTTTGGCTTTATCGCAACTAGGCATCATAATTGCCAGAGAGGGGTATGGTATGCTGGTAACCTGTTCGAACTGTACAAAAAGATTTGACATTCCCGATGAACGTCTCCCAATGGGCAAGAATATCGCTTTTCCTTGCCCGGTTTGCAAGGGGACCATTCACCTCGATCTCACCGGTAAGCTGTCTCAAAATGACAGCCTAAGAACTGATAAAAAATCCAATGGTTACCCAACCGGCGAAGATTTGAAAAAAAAGATTCTGCGGCATGTGAAAGATTTGCCTCCCATGCCGCAGACCGTCCTCAAGGCACGTGAGATTATGGCGAATTCGAATTCGGACTTCAAGGAACTTGCAAATCTTTTTGAAACCGATCAAGCCATTGCCGCAAAGATTCTGAGGATGGCCAATTCTCCATATTACGGATACAGCGGTAAAATCACCTCCATCCAGCGCGCCGCTGTCGTTCTCGGGCATAAAACCTTGGGAGAACTTATCACCATGAGAGGTACCGCCGGTTTGTTGGGCAACAAATTGGTGGGTTACGGGCTCGACTCCGGGGCGCTTTGGAAGCATTCCCTGGCGGTCGCATTTGGTTCCAGAATTATCGCCAATAAGACGAAACCGGCATTATCCAATGATGCTTTCACATCAGGTCTTATCCATGACGCCGGGAAACTCATTCTTGATTCGTATATCGAGCAACGATGGGAATTATTTGAAAAATTCATGACCGATTCCGAACATACATTTTTAGACGCCGAAAAGAAAATCCTGGAACTCGACCACACGGAAGTCGCTTCTGAAGTTTGTAAAACCTGGAACATACCGGAGCCGCTAACTGTTGCCATAAGGTACCATCACTACCCTTCCCAGTCAAACGGTAGCGAATTGGCATACATCGTCCATGTCGCAGATGCCATCGCAATGATGACCGGGCTTGGGATGGGCATAGACGGCACATTGTACCAGATGGATGATACGGCCATGGCATTTTTGAACCTTCAAGAAAAAGATGTCAACGACATCATGGGTAATGTTCTGGAGGCTGTCCAAAAAATATCCGAACAATAGCGCACCGTATAGAATTTAACCTGAGACATGCACGGGTCTTATCGGCCTTAAAAAAAGGAATCACGGGTGGCAAAAATCAATGAACAGGATCTGTTGGACGAGATTCGATTCGACATCAAGAAAAAGGACTTGATCAAGGCAAAACTGGTTCTTTCCACCCTTGGTCACGTGGGTCGAAAAGCTCAAAAACAAGCCTTGTTTGAAGTCAGCCGGGCAGACGATGATTTTGCCATTCCCCTTTTAGCCGGCGTCATCGCCGAACATGCGGAGGTGACCGAATCTTTTCCAAAACTCAAAGAGACCCTGTTTTCGAAAATCATAGACAGCCCCCAGATCCTCTTGGATTTACTATCGAAAACAAATGAAACGCCGATCAGGATGTTTTTGGCGGAGGCGGCAGGAGAAATTCGCCTTAAGAAGGCGGTACCGGTCCTATTGAAGATTTTGGCCGACGAAACGGATGTCAAAATCATTGAATCGATCATTAGCGCTTTGGGAATGATCGGAGATCCTTCCGCGGTAAACCTTGTCAGCGAGTATCTTTATTCAAACAACAGAAAGATTGTTGTCGCCGCGATATATACCCTGGGCGTGATCGCGACACCCTCTGCCATCCAGAAACTGGCCGGCAGACTTGGCAAAGACGCCGCACTGGACCATATGATCATCGACATTGTTGCCAAAACCCAGGTCCCGGAAGTTCTGGAGATGCTCAACCAAATGTTAGACTCGCAACACCCCCAATTACGCACCGCTGTCAAGAAAAAGCTCGGCAGCATCGGCACAATGGGCGTTCGCATTCTGATCAAGAATTTGGTTCTCGACAATCCTGATCTGGTGATTCATTCTTTGAATGTGCTGGGCGACATCGGAGACCGCCAGGCGATCCCGGCCATCAGAAAGCTGATACACCATCAGCCTGAAAATCCGAATATCCGATTTGCGGTTTACGAAACCCTGGGCAGATTACCGCTGGACAAGGGGGTGTACACGTTGGCCGCCGGTTTGGATGACCCCGTAGACCATGTGCGAAATGCAGCAGCCAAAGCCATTGACCGACATTATAACGCCGCCCTTGCCGGCGGCATCCGGAATCTTATCCGCTCCGACAATCCGGAAGCATTGAAAATTATAGCGGCCATCATCGATTCCCAATGCGACACCATTTTTTTAGATCTTTTGGAAGAAGATTATTTTAAAGGGCCGGCCATCGATTATATGGTCGACAAAGCCCACTCCGATATCCGATATTATTTTGCAAGAATCCTTGAAAAAGCAGGTCACAAGGATCTGGCTGGAAAGGTTATGCCCAAAAAAGCGGCTAAAGAAAAAACGGCACTGAAAGTGTTTGCCGTGGACAACTCCAAGATGATTTTGAACATTTACAGAACCGTGCTTTACAATTTGGGATGCGAATCCCGTCTGTTTGAATTTCCCGCCAAGGCGCTTGAATGGGTCCAAAAAGAAAAACCCGACGTACTTCTCACCGACTTGATTATGCCCGATATTACCGGTATCGATTTCACTAAAGGGGTCCGGCGATGGTATAGCAACAATGAACTGCCCATCATCCTGGTCACCACCCAGAACGAAACACACGCCTATAAAGCGGCTTATTCCGCGGGAATCAATGACATCATTCACAAGCCCTTCACCGAAACACAAATAGGAAAAGCCCTGGCTAAATTTGCAGGCAGGCAGCCCCCTTTTTAACGCTCAGTCCATTGACACGTTGTCGCTGTTCTTCTATAGTGAAAGTATTCGAAATCGGCTGTGTCACCATGGTTGATGAAGCTTAAAAACCGACAACGCAGAACGGATATCCAAAAACATGAAAAAAGCGGATAAAAACTTAATGCCATTGCGGCAATACATCAGTCTATTCAGCGGATTAATCCTCACCCTTTTAATATTGTCCGATTGCGCGGGATTGGGCCGACGCCTAGAGGTGCCGCGAATAACCCTGTCAAATTTTAGCGTTCAGGAAATAAAGATCTTTGAGTCGGTTTTCAAAATCGAAATGCGTGTCTTTAACACTAATGATATCCCGCTGGAAATCAAAGGAATCAATTGCGATCTGGAACTCAACGGCAAACGATTGGCCACCGGCGTAACCAATGTTAAAATCGATATTCCTTCCTATGAAACGGGTGTTGTTCCGATGACGCTTTATTCATCGGCTCTGGACGTCATAAGGGTGCTGCGGGGGTTGGCTAAAACCGAAAAACTTCAATATACACTCACAGGCCGTATCCGTCTCGGGAAAGGCGCCATACCCTCGACGATCCCGTTTAAATCAACCGGTGAATTGCCCTTGCAGAAATTTGTCGTTCCGGATGCAGGCTAAATGTTTATTTCGAACAATACCTTGAGATCACCCGGACCATTGTAATCCAGCGACACCTGAATGCCGTCAATATCACCGTTTCCTTTAGAAATGCTGAACCCGACTTTTGTATGAAACGCAATAGACCCTTTGTTCACGGGTGACGTACAGGCCCGTATGGTGTCCCGGTGATTTTTTTTGCAGCTGTTAAAAAAACGATGATACAAAAATTCTCCAAGCCCGATACCCCGATAATTCGGATGAACCCCAACAAAGTGAATATAACCTTCACGGGGTCTCGACGGTGAGAGAAAACCGATCAAAAAAGCGATGAGATCTTCTTCTTTTTCGATGATGAAAGACGTATCGCAAAAATGGTCAAGAAACAGCTTCGGCAGCATCGGCGTCAGATCTCTTCCCCCCCACCAGTCCTTCATCACCACGATGATTTTTTGATGATCCGCCGGACAACTGTTTCTGACGGTTAGACCTTTCGGTAATTTTGTGATCATAAGAGACCTCTTTTTCACATCCATCGATGTTGAAAAGCGTTTCCTCTAATGAGATTTGATATCAAGACCATCAATCCAGAAACTTTTTGGCTTCCAGGCGTATTCCCTTTCCCGGTAATACCATGAGAGTTGAAGTGCCATGGGCGATGAGGTTTCCTTGGCTGTCTTTGATACTGGCTTCGGCATAATTGATGGACCGGCCGGCCCTGATACAGCGCCCCTCTGCGGTCATTACTCCCGAGGCGATTGATTTCAGATAGTTGAGCTTGAGATCGATGTTCACCAAGCCGGCGTCTTCCGGCAGTCTTAAAAACACGGACCAAAACGTTGCGGTGTCGATCAGCGTGGCCATCACGCCGCCATGAACAATTCCGAATGGCTGCAAATGGCATTGCCCGGTCTCCAGCTTCACCGTCGCCTGATCCAAAGAGACGGAGACCAGTTTCATTCGAAGATGGCGCGGATAGGGACTGGTGTTTACTATCTCTATGAGTTTTTTGATATACGATTCATTGGGTTTTACCATTTGAAATCTTCTAAGGCTCCTTTCCGTATCCGAAAGCAAACCCTGATTAACTGTTTGAGCCCTCGGGGAGTTTTTCTTATAAATTCTTAAAAAAGATTATCCGTGCAGCGGCTGCTCGGAAAACACCTCGCCCCTCAACTATTTATTCCTTAATACTTCCAGTGTAATCAGAATATCTACATTTTTTCCGATCACTCCCATTTTATAAAATCTCCCGTCTCCTACATGATAGTCAAACCGGTTTATATTAAAACGGCAATCAAAACCGGCGATCATCTTGCTTTTTCTAAGGGGATCATCCTTTTGCCCCAAATAGGTAAAATCCAGGGCAACGTCCTTGGTGACATCTTTTATGGTCAATTTGCCTTTTACGAGATATTTGTTTCCACTGACATGAGAGACCTTGCTGGATTTAAACGTCATCACCGGATATTTGTTTGCATCAAAAAAAACATTCGATCGAAGATAAGTATCCCTTCTGTCATAATTTGTATCGATGCTGTTTATTTTGACAACAAAATCAAACTTGCTTTGTCCAAGGTTGTCCGGATTAAAAACCACATCGCCGGTAAAATCAGAAAAATGTCCCCGAATCGTGGCGTAAATATGTCTGATGTCAAACAGAACACCTGAATGATCATGATCTATTTTCCACGTATACCCCATTGCCTGCGTTTGTCCCAATAAAAACAGAGAAAGAAAAATTAGTATGGTCTTTTTCATGGTTCGCCTCCTTTTATAACCGGCATCGATGCATGATGCCGAAATCCTGCCAGATGAAATTTATAAAAAAATGCAATTTCATAAAAATTAAAGCTTAAATTCTTCTTTGTAAACTCCGGCTGGAGAAAAACCGATTATTTTCAAAGCGCGGCTCATTTCTTTCATCATATCAAAAGGACCACAAATAAATACTTTTGATTTTCGACTCCAGCCGTTTAACATCTTTTCAAGCTTCGAACGATCCAGCCTGCCGTATCCGTGGTCATTTTCACGATCACGCGTAATAACATGGATGATTCGGAAACGGCGCAATCGTATTTCCAGCTTCTTGAATTCTTCAGGAAACACGATATGCTCCGTGGTCTTATTGCTCCAGATCAACAAAATCTCTCTTTGGTCGCCGACATCCGCCATATACCTGATCATACTCAACATGGGAGTGATGCCGATACCGCCTGCAATCATGACCACGGGTTCATTCTCCGAAAGGACTATGTGGCTGAAAAGCCCGTACGGGCCGTCAATAACCACCGATTCGCCGGGCATGAGACGATTAATTTTACCGGTCCAGTCACCCGCCGCACGAATAACGAATTGCAAGGCATCACGCCGAGTCGGCGTGGAAGCAATAGTAAAAGGATGTTCTTCCTTGGGGACTTCCGCGGATAAAGGGGTGATAAAGACGAATTGACCGGGCATATAGTTGAAATTCCCTCCTCCGTGAAGTGTGACATCCACGGTATAAGCCTCTCTTCCTGCCGGTTCGACATTGGAAACAAAAAGCCGCCGTTTTTCGGGAAAAAATCTGCGATACCAAATCCTTAGGATTAAACAACAGATCATTCCGGAGGCTGCAAAAACAAGGGTATGAGGAAAGCCGGTTTTAAATGTTTCGCTGACATAAAGAATGTGAATGAACATTAACGGTATGATCGACACCGTAGCCAAACGGTGAAAACGCAGCCAGTTGTGGAAAGCAAAACCGAAAAACAAACGCCAATTGGCGGTCGTCACGATGACCAGAAAACAGGTCAATACGCCGACGCCCAAAAATTGAGGCCAGTATCTTTTTTCAAAGGGAAAGAAGGTAAAATTGTCTGAAGCGATCACCAAAATGGGATGGGAAAGGGCCAGGGAAGCAATCATAACGCCGTTTATTCGATGAAAGCCATAGACACGGTTTAAGGAAAAAATTCGATCCAAAAATTTTACCCGCGAAGCCAACAATATCTGGAAAAACACCAGCACCGCGACCGTTACACCCAGTATCTGGCCGCTGCGGAGAAGCGTTTTATCCATACCGAATTTGTAATAAAGGGAAGGAGATTCAAAGACAAACGGAATAGTCCAGGCACCGGCGATAATAAGCAGTGCCAGCAAAATACATACCCCGCCAAGAGCTATACGCGTTTTTAAAGTAAACACTGCCGGGAAATCCATACGTTTTGCTATCATTGCATCAAAAGTCTCTCCACTTCTCAAGCGCTGTTTTTATGCAGGGCAGACGTCGGGTCCGGTTCCAATAGTTTTAAATTTTTCTTTGGGTGCGCCACAGATCGGACATTTGTCCGGTATCTTTTTACTGGTCACATAACCACAGACCTGGCATACATGATAGGCCTTTATTTCCTCCCTGATCACCTGATAAATAGCACGTTCGTATAATTTTGCGTGAAAAGTTTCAGCGTCTCTGGCTTGACTGAAAGTGATGGCGGCAGCTTTCTCGCCTTCGTCCTCGGCATCTTTTATAAACTCCGGGTATTCAATTTCACTGACGGATTTTTCTTGTTGAAAGGATTTTTCCAAATTCGTATCCGTATCTTTCACCAGTATATCTTTGACCAAGTTTAAGTGACGGGTGGCATGAACCCTCTCGGCCTCCGCGATGGCGCGAAACAATAGCGCAATTTGCAGGATTCCTTCTTCTTCAGCCTTCTCTGCATATGCCAGCAGTCTGAAATAAGCCTTTGCCTCACCGATAAACGCCGTATAAACGTTTTGTTTAGTTTTTTCTTCCATGGAAAATTCCCTTTGTTTGAACTCCCATTAATCGAAAGCCGGAATGCCCTGAGTCCGTATCTTCGAAATTTCCTTCATGGCGTGACCGTTTTGGCGGCTGCCGCAATACGCGTAATAGCGTGTGCGCGGTCTTTACGGGTTTGGATGCTTCCGGCAATGGACACCTGATTGCCGTTTTTGTCCGGGTATGCAAACAGGCCTTTGTCATCGGCAAAACGCCGCGGATCCGCTGATTCGCCGGCACCTGAAATGATTTTTCCGCCGGCATTGACAAGGGCCGTTTCTTCGGGTTTACGGCCCAACACCATCTGCTGGAAGAGCATTTCTGCGTCTGCTTGAACAAAGCTCACCCCCCCGGAACCCCGACCCATAATAGACCACGCATTGGGAACAGCCACTTGCCCCCCTTGGACATTTCTATACAGTTGGCCGACCATGGCACAGTGATCCGGGCTGCCGGGCCGCGCCTGCAGCCATTGTTGAAATATATCGGCATCACTGACTTTCCGGGCGCCGGGAATCCCGTGTGTTTCGCGATAATTTTCTCTTGCAGCGTCCACGATGCCCGGCCACAGGGCTTCCATCACTTCCAGTTCTCTTTGAAGCGCTTTTTGGGCAAATGCTTGTAAATCCGGATCAAGGTCGCCGATCTTGCTTAGAAATCCCAATTTTTCCAGCCCGTGATCTCGAAAACCGAATTGCCCGCCGACACGGATATACATCGATTTAACAACCGGCTCGCCGTCATCGCCGCGCTTGACGGACCCGTCCGCATATTGCTCATACGTAAAATCAGGCGTGATGACACATTTGGTAATGCCGCCGATGTCACCGGCTGTTACGGATTTAATGGGCCGCCGCGGCATTTTTTTCCCTTTCCAGAACTTTAAGCCCGGATCGATGTTCTGCGTCACGCCGCAAATTCCCATGATGGGGACAACATTTCGCATTTGCGATGTTTCGAAGAGTTTTACCAGGTTGCCCGCAGCAAACACAAATGTGCCACCCCCTGCCACCGCCGTGCCGCCCTCGGTTTCCAGCGCTTCAATACGGCCGTCTGCGGCAAATCGTATATTGGAAATTTTTGTTTCCGGGTGGAATGTTATATTGAAGCCGGCATGCTTTCCCATGTGGTGGAGTACAAGGCGGGCCGCAATCTCGGATTGAAATGCACCGCCATCCTGAAGCACACAGGTACCGCCTGCCAATTCGCCCTTGACTTCATCCAGGCCGTAAGCACCGTCACATAAAGTGGTGATGTCATCATAGGATATCGGCCTGGAATTCAAACCATTTTCATTGCATATTTCAAGTCCGCCGGTGACATAACCCGGCGGGAGTTTGTGGTCCATGAATTTGAGAATGCCGCAACTATCTCTTTCATACCCGTAAGTAAAATTGGACCTCATCCTGAAATCCGGTATCGGTCCATCCAGCTCGGCCATGGTTTCCTGCCAAAGCTGCATGCTCCGGGTACCGATTTGAATCTGTCTTCCCAAACGTTTTTCAAATTCTTCTGCCTCAACCCCCTGGTCAGCGGCAACATACTGCAGCAGCCATTCCAACCCGCGGTTTGAAAATTCTTCCAAACGTTTTTCCAATTTCGTGTCCGGAGACCCAAGCATACGGCCGCCATCCATAAAAGTTAGGCGTAGATTGAGCCGATGAATTTCATGCTCAAAATCATGCAATGTTTCGTCAGGCTGCAAATGCGCACCGATCTGTGCGCTGATCTGCCGCGCCGCTTCAGTGTTTTTGTCAAAGATGTGAATTTCCGGGCGTGTCAAGCCCTCGACGCCATAAAGCCGGGTTAGTCGATAGGCCGTCCACACACCGACATTGCCGGCACCGACAATATAAATAGGGTGGAGATAATCCTTTGAACGTGTCGTCATTATTCATTTCTCCTTTACAGGATTTTTTCCCAATTCTAGCTCGCTATCCTCCTTTTCCTAATCAATTTCAGGTAGACAAAATAGTATTGCCCCCAGACGACCATTAGAATGCCGCCCAGTATCATAATGGCTGAAAGTGTCAGATGGAGAGTAATTTCCTCATTAAGAAATATGACGCCCCCCAAAGCCACGATAACAGGCACTAGCAGTTGAACCACGGCAGCTTGGGTGGCCGAAAGTCCGCTAAGCGCCTTATACCATATTGTATAGCCGAGCCCCGACGCAATGCTGCCCGACGATAAGGCCAATAATATCCCCTCTGTTGTATAATGTGTATTTCGAATGGCAAGAATAGCCAAAACCATAACAAATGGAATGGTACGCAAAAAATTATGGGCCGTATCCATAAACGGATGAACTGAATCTCGCCCCTTAAGGGTATAAACACCCCATGCGATACCGGCTATGGTCATAAAAGAAAAACCGATGACTGACGGTGAGGTTGCTCCAGGTAAAACCAGATATACAAATCCAGTGAATGCGCCAAGTACACCGATCCATTCTATTATGTGCAATCGGTACCCGGAGATGATGGATAGTGATATCATCGTTATCTGTACTGAGCCAAACAAGATGATCGCCCCGGTTCCTGAGTCCAAAGTAGTATAGGCAATTGAGAATGTAACAGCATAAAGAAATAACATTGTACCGGCGAACCAGCTGCCTTTAACCGGCGATCTGGTTTTTTTGTGGTTGATTTTTAGTATGACGAATAGAACAATCGCTCCGGATAACAGACGTAATACGGTGAAGCTGTTAGCATCAATGGTTTTTTCACCCAAAGCCATTCGGCACAGTACGGAATTTGCCGCAAAAGCAATCAGCGTGAACCCGGTAAATATAAAAGTTTTAATTAATGAAACACCGTGTTTGCTTGTCAAATAAATCTCCAGACCATATATAACTTAAAGTGCATCAGCAGCGACGTCAGCACAGCGCGAATATTCCTTTTGCTCTTAATATGGGCTATTTTGTTCTAACCGAGCATGAAATATCATAATATATAAACTTTGCTTTTTCAGGGGTCAATAGCATACTTGACCCCCATATTACGGCAGACCCCGTTGATGACCACAGGGAAAACATCAGCGAATAAAAACAAGCGCCTGAAAAGCCAGCCGCAGGCGTTGGTATATCTTGCCAAGAAAACACGCGGGGGTTCGGATAGAAAATATCAAGATCTGATTATATATTGGAGGTAAAGGGTTTTTTGCGGCATTGTCCCTCTTGGAGGTCGGGAACCCGATTAGATATTTTAGAAAGGAAACCAATCTTGTTTTGATGCTTATAGTTGCTGCAACGTGTCGTTCTTTAAAGCCTTTCTGGTGTCAAGGTTTTGTCTAAATCACTCCCATAACATTATGACGCCCGTTGAATTGTGGTTTGCATTTATTGTTCGATCTTTTTGAGGATACTTGCATAATTGAAGCTCTTTATTCTTGCGCAAATACTGCTGCCTGATTTTTCTGGTATTAAAAAAATCATTGCCCTGTTCCAGATGCACCAATTGATAAAAGTCACATCGTTCGCAATCGCACTGCTTTGATGAAAAACCTTCCTGAACTGTTCCAAGGCAGAGGGTCCCCGAAACCGCCCAGCAGGCGCGTCCGCCCTTCTTACCCTCGTTAATATTGTCAAATGCAGGGTCTACCGAAGCCGGACATACGCCCAATTCGTCTATGAAATCGCCACCAGGCTCTCTTCCGCATTCCATAAACTCCCAGCAATTCGCCTTTGGTAAATTTTTCCACCGCCCCTTGAGAGGCCGAACTTCCAAGTTTAAATGGTCTTTGTATTTTTTTCCTACGCGACGTCTCAATTCAGCCAGAATGAGGATCCGGCGGATTTCACGGGTATCTTGCAATTTACAGCCCTGCTGCATTTGAACCAGTTTGAAAAATCTGCATTGTTTGCAATCGTCCATTTTATTTGAAAATGTATCCTGCACTTTTCCTTCACAAAATGTCCCGGAAATTGCCCAGCAGGCCCTTCCGCCTTTCTTTCCCTGGTTGATACCATCGAGGCTTGCTTCAACCGCAGCTGGACATACTCCGAATTCAGACACATTGTTGCCGCCGGGCTCTCTTCCGCACATATGGAATTCCCAGCAATTCATTTTCACTGCATTCATTTTTACCTTATTCATCTGCTATGCTTATCCTTAAGAAAATCTTGATTCTATCAGGATACACCCTGAAGATTTGAAAACAAATTCAATGAAAACAAAGTCTTTAAAACTTTCACCAAATGATTTTTAAGTTAAAAAACTATAATTTCAGCCGCCGTCACATAGACAATTTATCGTGTTAAGCTAAAATCATGCCAATTTTATTATATTTTTCAATATCGTGCCAATTATTTGTTTTCTTTCGATTTTTAATCGGTCTTAAGGTTAAACTCTCGGGCAACCATCCTTCCATCTTGGAATGTTTTATTCCACTATGGACTTTCCAGAATCTTCTGGCCCTTATGATATTGTCGTAAAGAAAGCTGATGCCGCAATGAAAGCGGCACACGGCAAATCCCAGATCTTTGAGGAGGCTGCTGCCGTTTACGCAGTCAATTTAAACCGCTGATAATATGACATTTGATGCCAAAATAGGTGAGATTGGGTATTGACAGTATTTAATATGATTTCTATTATTTATATAATATGATGTCAATAAGCATCAAAGACCTTCCATAAACGGACTGGAGGACGGGATAAATAATTTTACTCATAAAATAAGAACTTAATTCCCGATATTACCCGACAACTCAAAATAACAGGATAACGAAATGAAAAAAATACTCGTCTATTTTGCAGCCGGATGCCTGGGCGGGCTGGCCAACAGCCTGGCGTTATGGGCGTTCGGTGCATACGGCATTACACATCAGTTCGGGGTAGCTATAACCCCGACCTTGACGCCTGCCTGGTTATACCCGCGAATCGTGTGGGGAGGAATCTGGGGCTTTGTATTCTTGCTGCCCTTTTTAAACAGCAAGCTTATTACAAAAGGTGCGATCATCAGTATTTTCCCAACCCTTGTCCAGCTTTTGGTGGTGTTTCCGCTAAAAGCCCACAAAGGTTATTTTGGACTGGATCTCGGGATGTATACACCGGCATTTGTGGTCTTTTTTAACCTGGTGTGGGGAATCGTAGCGGCGCTGGCCATAAAATTTTTCAAATGAAGCTCCCTGCAGCCCCGCTGAAACGGGATCTCCGCTTCGCTCCGACAAGCTTGCAGGGTATTCTGGCGAAGGCGAATAAACGGAATGAGTTATCGTCAGGAGGAAAACATGTCCGTTCAGGAAATCATGCAGGACCTTTTCTTTATCGAGCGGGGGATTATCAAACAAAAAGAAGGTAAGTTTTTTACCACGATAAAGCCGTGAGACGGATGGAAGGGCAGATTTTATTATTCATCCAAAACAAACCGGGTGCTTTTTACCCGGATGCAAGTTCAACGTCGAAAACACTGGCGTGCTTTTGGCTTTGTCCGCCATAAAGTGACGGACAAATTCAAGCCACCCCCTTCGCGGGTGGTCGTTGACTCAGCGGTCATTAACTTTTCAAAAACGTCTTCAACCGTCTCACATGATTCTCTTCTTCTTGAATAATGACATGCAATTGATCCAGGGTCTTTTGGTCTTCAATCAGCGGCTGAAGCATTTTGTAAAACAGGGCTGTATCTTTTTCAAATTCAATGGCCACTCTGATCAGGTCTTCGATCTTTTCCATGCTTGAAAAATCAGCGTCCTCAAGGGTAAAACTATGGGCACCGACGGCATTCTGGAGCAATTCCTTACCCATTTTTTCCTGCTCCGGGTAATCCCCGTCGTCGGGAACGGTTGTTTTCAACGCCGCAAACCATTTGACGTGCAGGGTTTCTTCATCGGCGAGCCAATTCAGCATAGACCCCAGGGGTGGATCGCTAATGATACCGGCTGCATTTCGATAGACACGTTCGCTGTTTTGTTCGATCTGCAAGGCGATATCGATAATGTCTTTTAAAGAAAACATATTCTCTTTCCAAGACTTCGAATGAGCCAGACTATCTTTCCAAAAAGATTTCAAGGGGAATGGCGTGGACGTCGTTCGAGATTTCCCGGGTAGACCCAAGCTGCCAGCCGACACACTGGACCTTGCCGTCCAGGATCGCGTCGATGTTTTGAACCAGCCCGTTAATATTAATGATCGGATGACGGGAAAACACTTCGGGCAGGCCGTACGTGAGACTGCAAGAAATACATTTCCCGGGACGCTGGGTCAGGCGCAGCATAAATTCCAGCCGGTTTTCCCGGGCGCCGCCATATTCGAGATGAATATCGTAAGCGCCTTCTTCGGCATCTCCGTAAAGGGCGTCAAAAAACCGGCCCGACCGGTCTTCCGGGAATAACTCTTTTAAAACATCGGGTGTAAACAGATCGTCAAAACCTCCGGTTCCCATCATTAAGACCTCACAGGATTATAACAGATGGTTATGCCTTAAAGATATTTGTCTAAAATTACAAATTCCCTCTCCGAGGATAACCAAAGCTTGATCTTCTGAACCAGGACTTTTATTCAATATGGGGCATCAATGTCCACTTGATCAACCAGGATCCGGCGGCCGGAGCTTTATCCAGACAGACGATGCCGCTGTTTTGGAATTTAAAGACCGGTTTTTCATAAGATTCCGTGATCAAATAGGCGGCCAGCCGTTCCATGAACGGGAGATGTCCCACCAGCATAATATCTTCCGTATCATCGATGGTGTCTGCAAAGGCGGCTACATCGTCCAAAGGATTCAGGCCGCTGCGCTCATGAATCCCTCCCGAAGGCTTAAACGCCGCTTCAAAGATTTCAGCGGTCTGACGGGCCCTGGTCTTTCCGCTGTGGGTGATTTTTGATACGCGAATCCCATATCCCTTGGCCACCTGAGCAATGCGTTCGGTTTCTGCGATTCCTTCTTGAGAAAGCCCTTTTCGGGGATCTGTCTCCTTGGGCAAACTTATACCGTGTTGAACAAGATATAGTGCCATAAAGTCCTCCTTGAGATTTCGTCAAATCGTTGAATGGTGGATGTGAAGATTTGACGATGACCGCTAACGCTTTGCTTTTTCCTCTCTCAATGCTGCGTGTGCGGCGGCCAGGCGCGCCACCGGTATCCTAAACGGCGAGCAAGATACATATGTCAAGCCCAGTTCATGACACAACTGAATCGACTCCGGTTCTCCGCCGTGTTCACCGCAGATGCCGCATTCCAGATCGGGCCTTACAGACCGCCCTTTTTGAACCGCAATTTCCATCAGCGAGCCGACCCCGTCCCGGTCGATAATCGCAAACGGGTTCTCCGGCAGGATTTCTTTTTCCATATACTCGATCAGGAAACCGGCTTCGGCGTCGTCCCTGGAGATGCCGAAAGTGGTCTGGGTCAGGTCGTTGGTTCCAAAGGAAATGAAGGCGGCATATTCCGCAATCTGATCACAGGTAAGGGCGGCACGGGGAATCTCGATCATGGTCCCGAACTTGTAATTCGGCTCGATGCCTTGTTCTTCCATCACTATTTTAGCCTCGGCTTCTAAAACCGACCGTTGGATTTTGAGCTCGTTCACGTGGCTGGTCAGCGGAATCATCACTTCGGGATGCACGTCGATGCCTTCCTTGGCCACCATGCACGCAGCCTCGAATATGGCTCGGACCTGCATAACGGTCAGTTCCGGGATATGGATACCCAGCCGAACGCCGCGAAGTCCCAGCATCGGGTTTGTCTCGTGAAGACTTTCCACGCGCTTGAGGATGTTTTCCTCTTTTTCAATCTTTTCCAGCAGCGTGTCGATTTCTTCGAGTGTGCCGGCGTTTAGCAGGCGAATCTTATGATCCGCCAGATCACGCAACAAATCAACGTGGCTGGGCAAAAATTCGTGAAGCGGGGGATCGATCAGGCGAATAATCACCGGCAATCCATGCATGACCCGAAAAAGGCCGGCAAAGTCCTCCCGCTGAAAGGGCAGAAGCGCTTCGAGAGCCTCACGCCGCTCACTCGGCAGGTCGGTCATGATCATCTTCTGAACAAACGGGAGGCGTTCAGCTTCGAAAAACATATGCTCGGTGCGGCACAGGCCGATGCCTTCAGCGCCGTAATCTCTAGCACGCTGGGCATCGACAGGATAATCCGCATTTGTCCACACGCCGAGCTTTCGAAATTTATCCGCCCAGGAAAGAAGTTTCATCAGCCACGGGTCCTTGATGTCCGGTACCATGGTTTCGACCTTTCCGGCATACACCTCACCGATGGTGCCGTCGATGGAAATCCAGTCCCCTTCTTTGATCACCTTGCCTTTGACTTCTATGTGTCGCTTGATCATGTCGATTTTCATCTCGGAAACGCCCACCACGGCCGGTTTACCGAATTGCCGGGCGACCAGCGCCGCATGGCTGGTGCGACCGCCCCTACTGGTGAGAATGCCCTGAGCGGCCAGCATCCCGTGCACATCGTCCGGTCGGGTTTCGGGCCGGACCATAATTACTTTTCTGTTTTCTTCCTTGGCCCATATCTCGGCGATATCCGCATCAAGCGCGACAACGCCGAAAGCCGCACCAGGGGAAACGTTGAGCCCCCTGGCCAGCAGGTCTCCTCTGGCTTTGACCGCCTTTACGGCATCTCTATCAAACTGGGGATGCAAAAAAAAATCGACCTGTTCCGGGCTGATGCGCATCACTGCCTCTTCACGACTGATCAACCCTTCCTCCACCATCTCAACGGCAATTCGCACCGCAGCATGGGCCGTACGTTTTCCATCGCGCGTCTGCAACATCCAGAGCTTGCCCTTTTCAATGGTGAACTCCACATCCTGCATGTCTCGATAATGCGCATCCAGTTTATTGCAAATCGTCTCAAAATCTCCATAGGCTTCCGGCATCTCGGCTTTGAGTTCGTCGATATTCTTGGTTAAGCGGATACCGGCGACCACATCTTCGCCCTGGGCGTTGGTCAGGTAATCCCCTTCGATTCGATTTTCTCCTGTGGAACCGTCCCGGGTCATTGCCACACCGGTAGCACTATCACTTCCCATGTTCCCAAAAACCATGGTCACGATATTCACCGCCGTCCCAAGGTTATGGGAAATCTTGGCGGCATTGCGATAGTCCACCGCCCGCTTGCCGTTCCAACTCCTGAAAACAGCTTCCGTAGCCATAAAAAACTGCTCATGCGGATCGGCGGGAAAATACCGGCCGGCATGTTGTTTGAAAATGGATTTGAATTTCTCGGTTATCTTCTTCCAGTCATCGGCCGACAGTTCTGCGTCGGTTTCCACGCCGGCCTTGATTCGGGCTTTGGTAATAACATCTTCAAAGGCCTCATCCGGAACATCCATCACGACATGGCCGAACATCTGAATCAAACGGCGATAAGAATCGAAAACAAAACGTTCATCACCGGTCAACTCGATCATGCCTTCTGCGGTTTGGTCGTTCAACCCGATATTAAGTACGGTATCCATCATGCCCGGCATGGAAAATTTGGCGCCGCTTCGACACGAAACCAACAACGGACTTTTCCGATCGCCGAATTTTTTCCCGGTTGTTTCTTGAATCGCTTTTAAAGCTTCAAGCATTTGTTCTCTCATTCCTTCAGGAAAGGCGCCGCCTGAAGCCAGATAAGCATTGCAGGCTTCGGTTGTGACGGTAAATCCCGGTGGCACCGGAATACCGATTCGGACCATTTCCGCCATATTGGCGCCTTTGCCGCCGAGCAGTCCCCGTACGTTTTCCCAATCACCACCGACATACGCTTCTACTTCATCGACCTCATCCAAGAGATAAACCCACTTTTTAGCCATTTTGCAACACCTCTCAATTATTAAAATAAATTAAAAGATTGAACGGACACGCTTTTTCATAAGGATGGTTATCCATATTTATTCTCTATATATGATAATACCAGTGAAATATCCGGGCTTGAATTCGGCTACTTATAAATGTTATAGGAGAGCGAGTTACGTGCGAGATTATTACTTATAATAAAATCGATTTGCGTGTCAACGGAAAAGGCTTTGCATTTTGAAGAGCGTTTTCAATCGAATAAGCTGGGATTCCGGTATCTCAATGCGCCGGCCGCCATCATTATATCGATGGATCGCTCGTTGTCCTATCCCCGGCCTATTTTCGACATCGGCGCGGTAACCCAGAACATTTGCCTGGCCGCAATCCATTATGGATTGGGCACCTGCATCGCCAACCAGGGGATTGCCTATCCAGAAGTATTGCACGAATTGGCCGGAATACCTGAATCAAAGAGGATTGTCATCTCCGTTGCCCTCGGGTATCCCAATTGGGATTTTCCGGCCAACGCGGTGGTCAGCTTGGGGGAACCCATTAAAAATATAACCCGTTGGATTGGATTCGAATAAGCTTTCTCATCAAC
>Ga0210077_1000331_pt1 | contig 18907 bp, 14 predicted proteins | sample RushMan_CattailN_5_FD_185556 | JGI IMG/M metagenome (GOLD analysis project Ga0210077, IMG submission 185556) | Wetland microbial communities from San Francisco Bay, California, USA, that impact long-term carbon sequestration -... | ecosystem: Environmental > Aquatic > Marine > Wetlands ... | reverse complement strand
TCTTCCCCGGCTGTGCGAGCATTGCTTGAATCCTGCGTGCGTCGCATCATGTCCTTCGGGTGCGCTCTACAAACGAGAAGAAGACGGCATCGTGCTGGTGGACCAGGAACGGTGCAGGGGGTGGCGGTACTGTGTTTCGGGATGCCCGTACAAAAAAGTGTATTTCAATTGGAAAACCGGTCGGTCCGAGAAATGCATTTTCTGCTATCCCAGGATCGAAGCCGGGATGCCGACCCTATGCGCGCTCTCTTGCGTCGGCAGGATCCGGTACGTCGGGGTGGTTTTGTATGATGCCGAAAAAATACACGCTGCGGCTTCCACAAATCCACCGGCATCGCTGTACCGCGCCCATTTGGATATCTTGCTGGATCCTGATGATCCAAAAGTGGCGCATACCGCAAAAGTTCAGGGAATTCCGGAGAATTTTATGCACGCCGCCCGGCAGTCTCCCGTGTTCAAACTGGCAAAGCGCTGGAAACTGGCCCTTCCCCTGCACCCGGAATTCAGAACGCTGCCCATGGTATGGTATATCCCGCCGCTGAGTCCCATTGCCGAACATGTGGATCCGCCGGAACAGATAGACGCCATAGACCGTCTTCGAATCCCCGTCACCTATCTGGCGAACCTGTTGACTGCGGGCGACGAAGAACACATTCGGCAGGTACTCAAGCGTCTTGCCGCTTTGAGGAATTATATGCGGTCCATCCGGGTGGATAAATCGGCAAACGAAGAAATATTGCAGCAGGCCGGGCTCACGCCGCAAACAGCCCAAAAAATGTATCAATTGCTGGCCATTGCCAAATACGAAGAACGCTTTGTCGTTCCGACCCGCACCGGCTTCGACGGCATGCAGCGATTTCGCGACCAGGGGAATTGCGGTTTTTCGTAGGAAAAGGATCAGAGGTCGGAAGTCGGAGGTCGGAAAATCAGACGGTTAGAAGTTTGGAAAAAGAAAATTTAAAATACCGGAGCGACACGCGGCGCAATCGCCTGCGTTGCGCGGGCGACACCTTCAATCAACAATCATAAATCATCAATCGTTTATTTCATAGGCTCTTCCTTGTCGGGTGGCGCTAAACGAGGATTTGAAAATAAAGTGGGGACAGGCGTCAATGGATGAACAGATTAAAATTCAAATGAAAATCATATCTTGGCTGCTGCAGTATCCGGATGAAGGGTTCAGACAATCCCTGCCTTTAATGGAAACAAGCCTTTCGCACTTGCCCAATTCATCCGCCAGGGACAAATTGGTTCAATTTATTTCTTACTTTCAGGCCACCCCCCTTCTCCGTCTTCAAGAAACCTATACCGAAACCTTCGACATCAATCCCTCAACGTGTCTGAATCTAACCTATCACCTTTTGGGAGACAGCGAAAAACGGGGAAAGGTTATGGCCGGCCTTCAGCAGATCTACCTTGAGGCGGGCTATGAAACCATTGCCGGAGAACTGCCCGATTATCTGCCGCTAATGCTGGAATTTTTATCTGAATGTCCGGAGTCCGGCGGAGCCGGCAGAATATGGTCATATCTTGCAGCCGTTGAAAAACCGGCCGGTCTTCTGAAAGATTCGGGCAACCCCTATTCGCTGTTGCTGGACATCGTCGGGGATATTGTCCGTGAGGAAGGACGGACGACAGATGACGGAGGTCAGAAGTCGGAGATCGGAGAGCGGAAGACAGAGGACGGAGGACAGATGACGGGAGAAGATAAGAAGATTAGAAGGTCCGAGAAAAGAGAGCAGAGTGCAGAGGACGGACGACAGATGACGGAAGACGGAAAATACAACTAACCTTCTGATCTTCTCACCTTCTTACCTTCTTTTTCGTGAAAGATAAATGCTTCGACTGCCAAAGGCCGGGGTGCGGAAGTTAAGAAGAAGAGAAGATACAGAGCGGGGTCAAAAGATGAATATTGCAAACACTTTGGCGTTTCTTGTTTATCCGTATTTGATGCTCACCATTTTTGTGGTCGGCCATATTTATCGCTATGTGACCGATTCGTTCGGCTGGAACGCGAGGTCCAGCGAACTTTTGGAAAAAAAGCAACTTTTTTACGGCGCGACCATATTTCACTGGGGGATTCTGTTGACCCTTTTGGGCCATACCGGAGGGCTGCTGATCCCTCAGAGGGTCTTTGACGCCGTTGGTATCAACGGAGACACCCACACCATGATTGCCTATTATACCGGCTGGGTTGCCGGCGGCGCTGCATTTGCCGGCGCGGTCCTTTTACTGTTGCGCAGGATAACCCGCAGGAGAATACAGGTGACGACCCGCGTGAATGACTACGTCACCTTGATCGGATTGATTCTCGTAACCGGACTCGGTTTCTACAATGTGGTTTTCGGCCACTTTTACGTTCTGGATTCCGTGGCGCCTTGGATTCGAAGCATCGTGACGTTTTTACCCAAGCCGGAGCTGATGATCAATGTCCCCTTGAGCTACAAGATTCACATTCTCAGTGCACTCGCATTACTCGGCTTCTCGCCGTTCAGCCGTCTCGTACACATTTGGAGCGCTCCGTTCACCTATTTCCTGAGGGGCAGGATTTTGTTTCGCCGGAGTGTTGCGGACTATTGAATAAGATTTTAAACTTCAAAAGGGGTTCAAATGGATGAAAATGTTTGTTATGCCAAATCCACCCGCCAGGGAGCGTTGACCTGGACCACCCTGGCGTTTTTCGGGGGCTTTGCAGGGGTTTCCGCATACGGTCCCATTGTCGCCAAATTAAAGGACGCCATGGCGCTCAGTCCTTTATCCATCGGGTTGTTGGCCGCATGTCCCGCACTGACCGGCTCGTTGCTGAGAATCCCGTTCGGCGCCATGGTGGATCGCATGGGCGGAAAAAAGCCGATTCTAACGCTTTTGGGGCTGGCGGTTGCGGGAATTGCCGGGATTACGATACTCTTCGGCCTGTCACCCATACCCAAACCGTCCTATTTTCCGTTCTTCCTTGTTTTCGGTATTTTATGCGGATGCGGCATTGCCGTATTTTCCGTGGGTATTCCGGCGGTCTCTTATTGGTATCCACAGAAAAGCCAGGGCATTGCCCTTGCTGTTTACGCCGGTCTGGGAAATCTGGCGCCCGGCCTCTTCGCCCTGCTGTTACCCGTTATGGCGGTGTCGCTGGGTTTTACCTTCTCATATGTGCTATGGTTCGGATTGCTTTTACTGCTCATTGTACTGGTCTTTATCTTTATGAAAGATGCGCCCTATTTCCAGTATAAGGAAATGGGAATCGACATCGACCCTGAAGCCCTGTTTCTGGCATGCGGTGAAGAACTGATACCATCCGGCACAGCGATGACTTCCATCCGAAAAGCCGGGGCTGACTGGCGAACCTGGATTCTGACCTTTTTTTATTTTGTTACATTCGGCGGGTTTATTGCGCTGACGGTCTGGCTGCCGACTTACTGGACGGATTCATTTAAAATCAGTATCGTCAAAGCAGGGGTGCTGACCGCCGCTTATTCTTTGTCGTCCAGTTTGCTCCGGGTTCTCGGCGGCTTTTACTCCGATCGAATCAGCGGAGAGAAAGTCGTGCTCTATTCTTTTATTATTGTGGGTATCGGCGCTTTGACAATGATGCTGCCTTCCCACTCGTTTTTTGTCCCGTTCACCGGTCAGATGCTGCTGGCGCTGGGCATGGGATTTGCAAATGCAGGCGTATTCAAGCTGGTTCCCAAGTACACCCCGGCAGCGGTGGGGGGTGCCGCCGGAATTGTGGGCGGACTCGGCGCATTCGGCGGTTTCGCCATACCTCCGGTTATGGGACTTTTCGTCAAGCTTTATGGTCACGGCGGGTACGCTTCGGGTTTTTCGGTATTCCTGGTCCTGGCGGTGATGGCGCTGATCCTGTTCGCAGTGCTGAATCGATATGCGCCGGCTGAACCTGAAGACACCCTGGCCACTTCTTGAGGCTATTATTCAATTGACAAAATAACGTTCAATTGAGAAGTTATTGGTTATTCGTTATTTGAAAAGGAGATTTAAAATGAATAAAACCGATACCATGACACTTTTGGATTTTTACAACATGCTGCTGGAGGCGGAACGCGCGGGTGTGGCGGTCCTTGGTGAAATGGTCCAAAAAGTTGAGGAAGAGCGGCTGACAGCTGCCTTGAAAAAATTTTTACGGGATGAGGGCGCCAACTGCCGGATTCTGATGGATCTTATTCATGACCTCGGTGAAAAGCCCAGCGACAAAACCGGTGCGTTTGTGGGCAAAGTGCGGGCCCTGGAAACCCTGGATGAAAAAATCCAGCTTCTCATCCGGGGTCAGGCATGGGTGGCTCGCAAAATCCAGGAGTTTCACAACCTCGTTCCGGCCGGGTCGCCCTATTTGTTCCTGGAAGCCATCAAAAAGCAGCATGAAGAAAACGTGGGTACATTAGAAAAATATATGGACTAAATCCCCATTCCCTTGAGCACCTCATTGATCTGTTCGGAGCTAATGTATCCTTTTTCCCACAAAATTTGACCGATGAGTCGATGCTCGATTCCTTCTGTGTTTTCTCTGATCTGAATTTTCATGGCATCGAAAAGCTGTTCGAGGGAAATGAATCCCTTGTCTATGGCTACGGCGCCAAAACGTTTGTCAAGTATTCCTTCGGCCATATCTCGCCTCCTTTTCCCGGGGTGATTTGAACACCGAATCTTGACTCATCGAAACCGTCCGGTTTAATTACATATAGCGAATACACCATCGGTCCGGATCGGTCAAGGGAAAAGAGCAGAAGTCGGAAGTCGGGGGTCGGAAGTCAGAAAATAAAAAAGTAAGCGGGCAAGAAAGTTTAGGCTCTAACGCTTTTGCCTCAAACCGAACGCCGCTGATCCGGAGGATTCCGTATTCCTTTGGAAAGGCGATATTCGGGGGTCAAACTTTTTTTCAAGATCTCGAACTGATTGTCCAGCTCTGAAATGAGCGAACTTGCTTTAATCAAGTCCTTGGCATTGCCGGCAAGCTCGACCTGCAGGGCGATATCCGCCAATGCCATGGCACCCACGTTGGCCGAGGCGCCTTTGAGGCTGTGGGCCTGCTGCCGGATCGAATGTGCGTCCCCAATATCAAGCGCTTTTTTCATTTCATATACCTGCAAAGGGACATCCGCCAGAAAGCCATCGAGAATCTCGCCGGCCAGATCTTTGTCGCCCATCAATCGATCGAGGAATCCGATCCTGTCAAAGACCTTATTCATGGTTGGGATATCGGCAGGTGCTTCTTGCGGGTACGACTTCTTCGACCGGGCAAGCCATTTTTCAATCACTTCAAGAATCCTTTCCGGTTGTATGGGTTTAGAAAGATAATCATCCATACCCGATGCCAAACATTTTTCGCGGTCGCCCTTCATCGCATGAGCGGTCATGGCAATGATGGGCACATTGTGATTCAGCACGTTGGACCGCAAACTCCGGACTGCTGCGGTAGCCGCATACCCGTCCATCTCCGGCATCTGGCAGTCCATGAACACCAAATCATAATGGACCTTTTCCATGGCCTTCACCGCATCTTTGCCGTTTGAAACCATATCGGTTCGATATCCAAAGTTTTTAAATATTCCCAGCGCCACTTTTTGATTGATCTCGTTATCTTCAGCCAAAAGAAATCGAACCTTTTGTTTTTGATACTCGGCAATGGAATGCCGGGTGACAATAACCGAAGATCGATCTCCGCACATTTCCTTTTGCAGGCCTGAAATCATGGACAGGCAACTATGGAACTGCAACTGTTTGACGGGTTTGGTGAGATATGCGGTAAACCCGATCTCTTTGAATCGCCGGGCATCACCCCGTTTGCCCACCGAGGTCATTATGACCAGCTTGGTATATTTCAGATCAGGATCCTGCTTGATTTTTTGTCCCAGGGTTTCTCCATCCATTTCCGGCATCTGCATGTCTATGACGGCAATTTCAAATGGCGCTCTATCCATAACGGCACCGCGAAGTACTTTTAAAGCCTCCGTTCCGCCGGAAACAGCTTGATGGGGACATTCCCATGATGTGAGTTGCTCTTTTAAAAGCAGGCGATTGGTCTCGTTGTCATCGACAATGAGCACACGCGTTCCTCTGATATCTTCGCCGGAAACCATCACTGCATCTTCCTGGGCCTGTTTCTTGAAAACCGCAGTAAACCAGAACAAAGACCCCTTTCCTTCCCGGCTTTTCACGCCGATATGCCCCCCCATCATTTCGACAAGCTGCTTTGATATCGTCAGACCCAAACCCGTGCCTCCGAATTTTCGGGTGGTAGAACTGTCGACTTGAGAAAATTTATCGAAAAGCTTTTCCAGGCTGTCTTGAGGAATACCGACCCCTGTATCGGAAACACTAAAATGGATGGTCGCATGATCTGCATCTTCGCGTTCGAGGAAGGCGCGGATAACCACCTCTCCTTTTTCTGTAAATTTAATGGCGTTGCCTGCAAGGTTAACGATGATCTGCCGCAAGCGACCGGGATCACCGCATAATAGCGAGGGGACATCAGGATGAATCATGCAAATATATTCCAACCCTTTTTCCTGGGCCTTCAATGCCAGCATATCTCCCATGTCCTCGAGGGTGGTTCTTAAATCAAAATCGATCATCTCAAGATCGAGTTTTCCGGCTTCGATTTTCGAAAAATCGAGGATATCGTTGATAATCAATAAAAGACCGTCGGCGCTTCGGCTCATCGTTATTGCAAATTCTTGTTGCTCGGATGTCAGATCCGTATTTTTCAGCAGATCGAGCATACCGATGATCCCGTTCATGGGGGTGCGAATCTCATGGCTCATATTGGCCAAAAAATCCGATTTGATGCGGCTGGCCGCTTCCGCCTGCCGGCTTTTGTTTTGAAGCGACCTCATCATGGATGTGATATGTTTGGAAAGAAACTCGAACTCATGGATCCCTTTATAACCCGGTTGTTCATTTTTGTTGAGGGCGGTGATAATCTCTTTTACCGGAGAGTTGATATTCTGTCCCAGATAAAAAAGGAGTAATATCGTACAAATCACCAGTACCATTGCGATGAAAAGATAAGTCGATTTGATTTTATTGACCAGGTTGGAGTAAGCCACGGCCTTTTTCACGAGAATAATATGCCAGTGCCAGGGTTCGAACTTAAAATGGTACAGATAATAATTCTTTTTTCCCAGGCGGCGCGCAAATACCTCATTCTCGGGAGTCGATAAGTATCGATTATAAAATTCAGGGGTGTTTTCCGAATGGAGGATTTCCTCATCGTTTTCAATGATCACTCCCATGAGATCATTCTCTCTCATGAAATCACTGATGATACCGGCTGTTTTGGCTTTTTTTATTCTGACCGCGACCCCATTGGAGATCACGCCCTTTTTTATCAGCTCATCAATTGCATTGTCTCCAAAACCGTAAATTCCTTTTGCCAGGCCTCTCATATCGTTTTTGATGTTGGCCTGGACAAAGTCATTTAACACCGAAATCAGCAGGACAAATAGAATCGTTCCGGAAACCAGCATGAACAAGACGCCCGGAACGATGACCCTGAAAGAAAGACTTGAGAATATCCGTTTGATGCGTATCATTGAATTATGGGCGCTGAATTGGCGATTTCCTCGGGCCATACCACCTTTTTCTCCCCGTTTTGCCACTGGATACTAATCGGGAAATGCTTTATCTGCATGCCGTTGTTATCCACACCGTAACGGCCGATGATGCTCATTGTATCCATTGTCGCCAAAATGTCCCTGATCTTTTTTCGATCCAATGAAAGGGTCTTTAAAATCGCCGTTTCAAGAATCTGACATGCTGCAAATGCATCGGCCGCATGATAAGACGGCTTGATATGATACTCTTTCATGAAGGGTTCCAGAAATGTCTTTCGGTCATCCGGTCCATACATCACTTCCGGCTCCCATTGAGAGGATGAAAACACCAGTTCCGCATCACCCTTGAGTTCCCGGTAAAACTCGGGCATTGCGGGTCCTACTGTGGCAAAGTAATTTTTGGGGCGCCATTTGATTTTCTTTAAAGAGTTCATCATATCGACAGATTCGTCGAAATGACCGCAAACGATCAGTGCCTGGGGGTTTGCGGCTTTTACTCTGAAGGCAAGCGAAGAGAGATCATGGGTTCCTACTTTGAATTCCTCGAAAAAAGAAATGTTCAAACCGAATTTCGTTCCCCACTTTTTGGTTCCTATAGCGCTGCTCTTCGAAAATGAATCATCCGCAGAAACGACGGCGATGTCATGCAACCCTTTCATTGCGATCATCTCAAGGAAACCAACAGTATATCGGCTGGCAGGAATAAATATGCCAAAGATATACCGATACCCCTTATGCCATAAAGCGTCGGATCCAGCGCCACCGGCGATGAGAGGGTATCCGTTTGTTTCGGCGATCGGCATGACCGCGTCCGTCAGTCCGCTGGAATACGGACCGAAAACAAAATTAAGCCGATCTTTCTCGATGAAGCGTTCATAAATTTTCCTGGCGGTGTTTTTATCACTGTGGTCGTTTTCGATGATTATTTTTACTTTTTTGTTCAGCAGACCGCCGTTCCGGTTTGTACGCTGCTCCCAGAGGAGATACGCCTTTTTTTGCATCTCGCCCATTTCGGCATATTTCCCCGTCAAACTGACAGACACGCCGAAGGTGATAGCGTCGCCGGCTTGAACGCGGAAAGGTAAACATAAAAAAATACCTATCGCCGAAACAAGGAAATAATGCTTTAATTGCATGTACGGCTCCTTTCTTTCATGATACAAGCCATCATTAAACAAACAATTAGCAATATTTATGCCAAGGGACTATTCAAACTTATCTATAATGATATCGATTAATTATATAACAGTGATCATTTTAGCCCTTCTTTGTTTGCAAAAACCTGTCAAATTAATGGCAAGGAATCCAGCCCCAGAGGTCACGGTTTTGGTTATTCCAAGAGAGATGTGATCAACGGTTTATTTCACTTAAATGGTTTTGGACGGCAAAATAAATTTGCCCCTGTCCCTTGTCATCGACCTGCGAATGCTTATACTGCATTTTCCGGCTTCCCGGAAAACCGTATTTTAAATTGGAGAGATTGAATCATGCCGAAGTTGCAGACAAACGAAGGATTGAGGAATATCGCCATCATTGCCCATGTCGACCATGGCAAGACAACTCTGGTGGATGCCATGTTCCGTCAAAGCGGCCTGTTCAGGTCCAACGAAGATGTTCATGAGCGACTCATGGACACGATGGATCTGGAACGAGAGCGAGGGATTACCATTGCGGCAAAAAACTGCTCAATTCAATGGAAAGGTGTCCGCATCAATATTATTGATACGCCGGGCCACGCTGATTTCGGCGGAGAAGTCGAGCGGGCGCTGTCTATGGCCGACGGCGCCATTCTTTTGGTTGACGCGGCGGAAGGCCCCCTGCCCCAAACCCGGTTCGTGCTTAAAAAGGCACTGGCTGCCGGCCTGAAAATCATTGTCCTCATCAACAAGATCGATCGATCGGATGCCCGGCCAGAAAAGATCCTGGATGAAATCTATGATCTTTTGATCGACCTGGATGCAACAGAGGATCAACTCGAATTTCCCCTGCTCTACACGGTCGGCCGGGACGGCATTGCCAAGAAAAATCTGCAGGATGACGTCGCCCATCTTCACCTTCTTTTTGACACGATCTTAGAGAAGATATCCGGCCCGTCATACGATCCGAATGCGCCTTTTCAGATGCTCGTATCGGATCTGGGGTATTCGGACTTTATGGGCCGCCTGGCCATCGGTAAAATCTTTAACGCAACAGCCCGGGCCAGAGACAATCTGGTGTGCATCGGCAAGTCCGGCAAAAACATCCCCCTTAAGGTATCGAAGCTCCAGATTTACGACGGCATCAAGTTAAAAGACGTAGATGAGGTTCAGCCCGGGGATATCGTGGTTTTGGCGGGTATTCAGGACGTCAATATCGGCGATACGATTTGCAATAGCCTCAGCCCGCGGGTTTTGCCCAGGATAACCATCGATGAACCCACAGTATCCATGAAATTTATGGTCAATAATTCGCCCCTCGGCGGCAAAGAGGGAAAATACATCCAATCGAGCCGGATTCGTGAGCGTCTGCTCAAGGAAACCCTGCTCAATGTTGCGATACAGGTAGAAAAGGCATCGGACCAGGACAGCTTTTTGGTGAAAGGCCGTGGGGAATTTCAACTGGCCATTCTTATCGAAACCATGCGACGGGAGGGCTACGAGTTCTGTGTTGGACGCCCCGAGGTCATCTATCGTTACGACAACGGCCGGAAACTCGAACCCATGGAGAAACTGCTGATCGATTGCGAAGAACGTTTTCTCGGTGTGGTCACGGAGAAGCTTTCCATGCGAAAAGGGAAAATGACCAACCTGGTAAACAAAGGAAGCGGTCGAATTCAGATGGAGTTTTCAATTCCCGTCCGCGGACTGATCGGATATCGCGACGAATTTCTCACAGACACTCGCGGAACCGGAATTATGAATTTTATATTTGACGGCTATGGCGAGTTCAGGGGGGAGTGCCCCAGTCGATTTACCGGTTCTATCGTGGCGGATCGAAGCGGGAAGGCCGTTCCCTATGCCCTGTTTAATCTGGAACCGCGGGGCCGACTTTTCATTACACCGGGCGAACCCGTCTACGAAGGCATGATTGTGGGAGAACACAACCGGGGAATGGACATCAATGTGAATCCCTGCAAGGAAAAGAAGTTGAGCAACATGCGGGCCGCAGGGAAAGACGACAACGTTATCCTGTCACCCTTTAAACCGATAACCCTAGAGCAGGCCATCACATTTATCCGGGAAGACGAACTGGTGGAGGTCACTCCTTTGTCAATACGCATGCGAAAGTTCGTACTGTCCGCCCATCACCGTCACACCCTTCGTTCCACCCGTTTAAAAGAAAGCGCTGCAATCTGAGATTGACAACCAATCCGATAACGATAACCCGTCTCAAAACCTTCTGCGTGCCACAACATTTTTAAACTTACTGAACTTACTGAAATTGCTAAAATATTAGCATTGACATCTTCGCCGGATTTATATATTTTTTAATCTGAACGTTTCAATTTTTTGAGGAGTCGGGGTGTTTTCCGGGCAGGTGCTCCATTGGTAATCTTTTTTGCGACACTTTAAGTTTTTGAACAAATTGGTGCTTAAAGGAGTCTCGGGTATGATTAAATTTTTGAAGGCTCAAATTGTTAACGTAAAAGTGAAATGAGTGAGCGCACCCCGTGAACTCGTACGATCATGCTGCAGGAGGCAACACCATGAAGCCAAGACGATCCACGCTTTCCGTTCCCGGCCACATCGAAAAAATGCATGTCAAGGCATCTCAACAGCGGGTGGACGTGGTCATGCTCGACCTGGAAGACAGCGTTCCTTTGGAAGCCAAGGCATCAGCCCGAAACCGGATCGTTCAGTCCATCCATGAACTGAACTGGCAGGATACCACGGTCACCTTCCGGATCAACGGCCTGGACACCCCTTTCGGTTACCGGGATCTTCTGGAGGTCGTCGAAGGGGCCGGTCCAAAGATCGATGCCGTGGTCGTGCCCAAGGTCAATCATCCCAAAGATATCCATTTTGTCTGCCGGATGCTCGACGGCATTGAAGGGGCAAAAGGTTTTTCAAATCGCATCAACATCGAGGCCATCATCGAGAGCGCAGCGGGCCTGGAACACGTGTCTCGAATCGCTAAAGCCAGCGATCGGTTGATCACCCTGGTATTCGGCATCGTGGATTACTCGGTATCCATCGGCGCACGGCTGATATCCATTTCCGGTCACGGTGAAAAAGAAGAAGAAATTTATCCCGGGCATCGCTGGAATTTTGAAATGAGCCGAATCGTCATGGCAGCCAAAGCACACGGGCTATTGGCCATCGATGCACCTTACGGTAACTTCAAAGATCCACAAGGACTTCAGCGCAGCACGGCCGTGGCATGCGCCCTTGGATACGACGGCAAGTGGGCCATTCATCCGGATCAGATCGACATCATTCAACAGGCCTTTTCTCCGTCCAAAGAAGATATCGAAAGGGCGGTTAAAGTGCTGGCAGCCCATAAGGAAGCCCGGGAAAAGGGACTCGGCGCCGTGGCAGTGGAAGGGCGAATGGTGGATCAAGCCACGGTTCGGCTGGCCGAGCAATTATATGCACAGGCCAAATACCTGAATATGGTGTGACGGTATAAAAGATAGAAGTTAAGAAGGTTAGAATATCAGAAGGTCGGCTTTTGGGATTGTTAATAATGGTTTTGGCATAGGGCAAAGAGCATAGAGCATGGGGTAAAAAGCTGAAAGCGGAAAAGGTTTTTACCTTAAAGCGCCGACCACTGTCATCTGTCGTTTGTCATCATAGCGAAGCGGTCTTCCCTCAGGTTCGTAGGCCTTACGGGCCAGAGGCCCTCTGGCCTATGCTCTCTGGCCCATGCCCTATGCCTCTTGCCTCTTTCCTATTTTCTGACCTTCTGACCTTCTTATCTTCTGATCTTCTGCTTTTTCGCCCACCGATCTCCAACTTCAGACCTCTGACCTCCGTCCTCTGACCTCTGACCTCCGTCCTCAGCCCTATGCCCCCCGCATCCGGAGATTGATTTCCAATTTCTCGAGGCTCATCCCCACGACGGCTTCAAGATGAGGTTTTTTCTTGAGGTATTGGCTGAAAAAGGCTTTGACATCATCGGGAGTCCACAGGCCGGACACCGGAACAATTCCGGCGATGATCCGTTCGTACAGAAGTGGGTGGAAGGTTTCCAGTGCATCGATATGTGCCACGAACCAGGGCCACATGGCCTCCGCGGCATGTGGATTTCCAGCCGCCGACACCATGGGGATGAATCGATTTCTGACCGGCACTTCTTTCAATGCATATTCGAACGCCTTGCGGATCAGGTCCGGGTCCTGAAAACATCCCATGGCTGTGAGGATTTGGATCCGTTCATGCTCGCTGTCGCACGATTCAAAACGACGGATGAGCCATTTTAAGGTATCGGCCTCCCCGACCAAGGCGCCGGCCATGAGTACGCTTTTTAGAATATCCGGATGGATTGCTTCACCTTCGATCAATGACTTGAACCGGCCGGCGGCAAATTCCGCGGCGTTCTGCGACCCGTAAATCACGGCATGCCAGAAAATCTGATCCCTGAGCAAAGCGGTGGTGACGGGTTCTCCGGGTGAAGGGAGATACCCGATGCGGACCATGGTTTTTTCAAGCAGGGATCTTCCGGCAACACGAATCGCTTCCCGGCGAAAGCCGTCTAAAACCAGATAGGCGTGAAAAAGATTGCCGGCCAGGCTGCTTAAAGGAAGATAAGCATCCTCGCTATGGTAATGGGCCAAAAACGCCAGATAATCGTCCATAACGGCGCCGCCGCTTTGCACCTGGGCAAAAAGGTCATCTTGAAGACCCCATCGATCTTCAGGAGACAGCGTTTTATCGGCAACCCATCGACCCATGGCCGAAAGATCCGCCAATGTCCCATACGCCACCCGGTAAAAACCGGTCTGACCGGCATTGACCTTGTAGGCCACGGTATCGGCACCTAAATCGACTTGTGCGGTTTTATCTTCCAAAAGGACCGAGATCATTCTCGGTCCGCCGGTCTCTCCATACGCCAGAATGGTTACCGGAATCAGCCAGGTTTGGTCGGAGGTATTCCCAAGACAGGTGAATCGTTTCTGGGTCAATGTCAGAATACGGCCATCCCGCCGGGCCTGAACAAGGGGATGTCCGGGTTGTTCGATCCAGCTTTTCATCAGCGTGATCACCGGTTTCCCGGATATGTCTTCCAAGGCTTCCCAGAGATGGTGGCTGGCGGCATTGGCGTATTGGAATGTCTTGAGATAGTGATGTAATCCTTTTCTCATATCTTCACCGCCGATGTATTCCCGGACCACTCGTAATATACTGCTTCCTTTGCTGTAGATGATCGGCGCAGTGCTGGTGTTGATAACCACATGTTCGCCGCCGGGAATTTCAATGGCACAGGTGTCGGTCAAACTGTCGCGTTGCATGGCCGGAGCGGTCTGTCCCAGCAGGAACTGGTCCCAGATCTGCCATTCGGGATGATAATGATCCACAACGCCGTAAGCAAAAAACGTCGCAAAGCTTTCATTGAGCCACAGGTATTTCCAGTCGGACGGCGTTACCAGGTTGCCGAACCACTGGTGGGCGATTTCGTGTGCAATGACATTGCAAATACTCATTTCACCGGACCTGGAAGTCGCTTCCGGGTAGTGAAGGACCAAATTTTCCCTAAAGGTTATGGCGCCCCAGTTTTCCATGGCCCCGAAGGCAAAATCAGGCACGGCAATCAGGTCCATTTTATCCAGTACATAGGGAATCCGGTAATAGGCTTCGCAGAACTGAAGGGCCATTCGTCCGAATTCCAAACCGAATCTGTGGTAGCCTTCCCTTCCCGGCAGCGTCACGGACCGGACCCTCGGATCTTTTTCATCCGCCTCGATATGAAACGCCCCGACGCCGAAAAACAAAAGGTAAGTGGACATGGGCGGCGTGCGTTTAAACCGGACACGTTTCTTGTTTCCGGCCAGCGCTTCTTCAGATGCCACCGGGCTGTTGGACAGGGCTGTCAGATCAGCGTCCACAATCATTTCCACGTCAAATACCGCCTTTTCAGCCGGATGATCCATGCAGGGAAAGGCCCGGCGTGCGTCGCTTTCCTGGAACTGGGTTACCGCAATGAAACGGATCTTGTCATTGTCTTTGAATGTGCTGCGGTAAAACCCGGCCATCTTTTCGTTGATCCAGCCCTGGTATTCGACAATCAAATAGAACACGCCGTCCATTGTCCCGGGAAGATCGACTTTCAAACTTTCTTTTTTCGGGTCCACCCGAAAAGAACATAAAATGTTCTTGTCGCTTGTTTTGAGCGCACAGCTCCACACCGCCAGTTCCAGGATGTTAAGGAATACGTGGTTCACCGGCCGGCGGGGTTCGATCTCGATCTCAACTTTCCCGGAAAAACAAAAACGGCCAAGATCCGGCTCTATTCGAAGGGTATAACGAATTGGATGGACAGCGTTCATAGGCACCTCCGGAGTAAAAATCCTGGTCCGGGCGCCGCCCCGGAGGGGCTCTACCCCGGCGGGAGGACCAAGTTTTGATATAGCCCCTAAGGCTAAGGGATCGGTTGACTGAAAGCCGTACAAGTTAAAAGTGCCTAAAGTGATCTAAAATGCCTAAAGTTATGGTGTCGCTTCGCTCTGCTAATTTTACATAATTGACAGAATTCTTTAATCTCGCCAAGGCGGGACTCACTTTAAACTTTAGCTCACTTCAAACTTTTTCAATGATGTGAAAAGGGAAAATTATTTAAGATAAAATTGCTCGGGAGCGAAATTTGAGTCAATTTAAAAAATTATGAATGCGGCGCCATCGTCTTTCTCCGACGATGATGGTTTTTTTCGAATGCTCCCTCTATGGCATGTTTTAGAACTTCAATGTTGGCCGGCTTACAAAGATGACCGTCAAATCCCGCTGATTTAAGCTGATCCGAAGCCACTTCCGCGAGATAACCGGAAAACGCATAAATAACGGCCGTTTCATTTATTTTTCTGATCTGCCTGCATAACTGCGTACCGTCCATCTCCGGCATCGACAAATCGGTTATGATCAACGGAAATGCTTCTCTTTGGAATATCTCCAAAGCGTCACCACCGTTTTCGGCAAGTTCGACATCGTATCCCAACATCATCAATATGTCCTTCATCGACTCTCTTTGAAATTCTTCATCATCAACAAACAGAATCCTTCTCGAGCCTGCAGTCATTTCAGATATCCTTGTCAACAGAGATACAGAGGCGTAAGCATTCAGGGGGTTCGCTCGCCCGCTTCGGTTTTCCGTCCACGCGTCAGCCGTCACTCAATCTTCTGTTTTGCATGAAGGCGCACCAGTTCAGCCCCCATGTCCCAACAAAGCGCAATGAATATTATCCATACCACGCTCCATAACAAGATAAAAGTATAAAATGGATAGAAATGAATAGCCACGCTAAAAATACCAAAATAAAACAACATCTTCATAATTGATCACCGCCTTGAAAAAACCCCGAATTCCAAAGAGGTTTGCTTGACTTGCGATACTCTAACGCTTTATCGGTCAAATATCGGGAAAAGTTAAGTTCAATACCAAACATGCCGATATTATAAGAGCCGCAAGAAAGATTAAATGTTTAAAAAAGCAAAACACTTACCGAGGTATATTTTTATATTTCAACACTTTTTCTTTCAATACATTGAAATATATGATATTAAACGACAATTTAAACGATACGGCAATTCCCGGCAGACCGCGAAGGTCTTAAGATTGGGTTGACGGTCTGTGAAAAACAAACATTTTAACGGGTAGAAACAACATGCAAACGTCAAGAATAACACCTTTAAAAGATCCGCTGACCGATGTTAACGGGCTCAATGAAAAAGAAATCATTGAAATGTTCCGTCGAGCGACAATCAGAAAAATGCAGGCCGGCGACCTTTTGATGAAGGAAGATGAAGCCGATCATATGGTCTATGTTGTTTTGCACGGGAAAATGAACCTTGTGCCGGATTTAAACGCGCATTCAAAACCCCTTGCCGTTTTTTCAAAGGGGGACTGGATCGAAGAAACCACCTTTAGCGGTGGTCCGCCTGGGTCTGCTTATATCATTGCCGCGGAACCGGCCCGTATCATGGCAATGGATAAGACGACCATTGACAGCCTGAATGACACGACACAACTGGCCATTTATAAACGCCTGGCGCATTTATATGCCGAGAGGATCCGCAAGGTCCAAAAAAATGAAAACCACCTTCTCAGAAAGAACCGGCAGTTGAAGCAAGACATTTTCAATTACCGCTCCCAACTCGAAACAGGTTTTCACCGCTCTGAAATGATCAAAGATATTATCCACAAAGTTCCACGATTGCCGGCCTTTGCGACGACCTTATCCGGTCAACTTTTCACAAAAGAACTCGTGGAACAAATCAAGCGGGATCCATCGCTTGTCGCCATTGTATTGAAAACCATCAACTCTGCATTTTACAGCTTTCAGAAAAAGATATCCGATATTCATCATGCCGTTGTTCTGCTTGGATTCGAACAAATATACCAGGTCGTTATTTCTGAAGGTATTCGCCGCACCATGCCGAACACACCGAAATTTAAAGCGCTGCATCTTCATTCTGAAATTGTCTCGCACATCGCATTTATGCTCTCTTTGGAATCACGCCATGGCCATCCGGCCGAGATGGCCTCGTTTGGTCTTTTGCACGAAATCGGCCAGATTGTTATCCAATTACTCAAAAATCAGAATCCCAGGCTGGCTGCGCTGGCGGATGTTCTGGATCAAGCCCAACTGGGTTCCCTTTTGTTGAAAGCGTGGAACCTGCCGGATGTTTTATGGAAAAGCGTCGAATATCAGAATTATTCCGAATTCGCTTCCCCTCAGGACATTCCCGAGGATTTAAGGCATAATGTTACACTGCTCTATTTGAGCCATCTGTGTTATAATCTGTTTCAAGGCAAAAAAGAACGAGAACTGCCCACAACGTTTTTTGATGAATATGTCGAATTGACGAACTGGAAAGGATTGACTCTCGAAGACATCGCCAGGAACCGGCTTCTGCCGGCACTGGTGAAAAAAAGCCAAACTTACCCCCTGCCCCTGCGGCAGCTCATCGAAAGACAAAAATAGAATAAGGTGCTATTATCATGTATCGGATACCAGTCGGAAAAAACCTTTCGATAATCCTTTATGCCGTTGTTTTCATTTTGGCCGCTCTTGTTGCGTCGGTTTATGCCGACACACGATATGTTTCCGATATACTTGTCATTTCTGTACGAGATGCACAACAGCCGGATGCTGCTGTTTTAGGATATATTAGAACGTCGACACCGGTGGACGTTCTTGAAGAACAAGGGGACTATTTAAAGATCAAAACAAAAGACGGCCTTGAAGGATGGGTGTTGGCCAAATATATTGTTTCGGAAAAACCCAAGGCGCTGATCATTGAGGATATGCAAACACAAATTGAACAATTAAAAAAAGATATCGAAGCCAATAGAATCAAGCAAAATTCTCTTTCGGACGTACCTGCGGAAACCACTCAAAAATATGAAGAAAATATCAGGCAGTTGGAACAGGAAATCAATACGAATCAAAAGCTTGTCAACAAAGCCAAGCGTGACTTTATAGCGCTGGATAAAAAGTACAAAGATCTTCTGATGCATTCGGGGAATGCGGATAAACTGATTCAGGAAATGAACCGGTTGAAGACACTAAACACCCAATTAACCGCGGAAATCACGGTTCTGAGGAAAAATATCGGCAGTCCCCTGAAATCGAGAAGAGTCCAATTATTTATTGCAGGCGCAGGGGTTCTTATTATCGGAATGATGCTCGGCGGATCCGCAAAGAAAAAGAAGAGATTCAAACTGACTTGATTTTATTTTCATACGCTTTTAGTATAACCCATAACTTCAATTGAGCATTTTTTGCTCAATGGCGATCATATTCTGCCCCAAAGGAATTTATGCATAAACCCGCCCCATTTTTGATTTTCTGGGTCTTGATGCGGTTCAAAGGCAATGTGCGATGAACCATAACGCCTGTGATGTCGTGATCATCGGCGGCGGTATCATGGGAAGTGCCGTTGCCTATTATCTGAAGCAGGCCGACGCCGGCGTCGATGTGGTCGTCGTAGAGATGGATCCCACTTATTCCATGGCTTCGACCACCCTTTCCCTGGCCAATGTCCGTATCCAGTTCAGTCTCGAAAAAAACATCCGGATCTCGCAGTTTACCTTTGAGGTGCTGGAAAATTTCGAAGAAGAAATGGCGGTCGGCGATCATCGGCCGAACATCACTTTCCGACATGAAGGCAATCTGTTTTTGATAGACGATTCAAGCATACAAACGGCCG
>Ga0210077_1000330_pt1 | contig 18960 bp, 15 predicted proteins | sample RushMan_CattailN_5_FD_185556 | JGI IMG/M metagenome (GOLD analysis project Ga0210077, IMG submission 185556) | Wetland microbial communities from San Francisco Bay, California, USA, that impact long-term carbon sequestration -... | ecosystem: Environmental > Aquatic > Marine > Wetlands ... | reverse complement strand
GTAGGAGGTTATTCAACCGGCACACATTTCCATTTAGCGAGGCGGTATAATGGTGAATGGATTCCTGCCGACCAATCAACCGAACACAATGGTATACCTTTTAATTTGGAGGGTTGGATTTCAAGCGGCTACGGCGTTGAATACAATGGGTATCTAGAGCGCGATGGTAAAACTATCCAAGCCCTGGAAGGCTTTTATCCAGGGAATACAATCCACCGTTAAAAACAAACGAAATGGAAGAATGCATGGAGCGCTTATCGGTGCATTAGCCGTTGCTTTTGTCACACTATCCTGTGCGATTGGAGTATTGGATCAGAACGACCCGCTCTTCCGGGCAGCAAACAGTCTGGGAGATTGGACGCTTACACCGTCCTTAATCTTTCCAACTGATAGAGCCATACCGACGAGCACTATCGACCCGCCCATTATAGAAACCTCCCCAGAAAAGCCAACCATCACAACACCAGCCACCATTCCTGTGGATACAGCACCTTTGTTATATTACACTCAAGCAGGCGATACCCTACCTGTTGTTGCTGTCAGGTTTGGAGTAAATATCTCTGGTATCGAGACTCCCACAGGTGATTTACCGCAGACAGGATTATTGACACCCAACACGTTATTAATCATCCCCCATATGCTGGTAAACACCACCAGCCCGGTGAAGATCATTCCTGATAGCGAACTGGTCTATTCACCCTCTGCAGTTGATTTTGACGTGGAGGCTTATATAAATCAAGCAGGAGGTTATTTAAGCCGCTACAAAGAGTGGCTGGGTAGCACACAATGGACTTCAGGGGCAGAAATCATTCTGCGGATCGCCACAGAAAATTCAATTAACCCAAGAATATTATTGGCGTTGCTGGAATATCAGGGGGGGTGGGTCTATGGGCAACCCACCAATGCAAAACAAGAGGATTATCCACTGGGAAAGGTGGAATTATCATTAAAAGGTTTATACTCGCAACTTGCCTGGGCGGTAAATCAATTATCTGTTGGATATTATGGCTGGAGGGAAGGATGGGTGACAGATATCCAATTTTCAGATGGAATATCTGCCCGATTAGCTCCTGATCTAAACAGTGGCACGGTGGCAATCCAATATTATTTTGCCCAAATCTATGAAACACCAGGCTGGCTTGGCGCAATCGATGCTAACAGTGGTTTACCCGCCTTATACGACCGCATGTTTGGCAACCCCTGGATGAGCGCTACGAAGGTTGAACCACTGTACCCGCCCAATTTGAGCCAGCCTGAAATGATCTTACCTTTTTTGGTTGGGCAAATATGGAGTTATACTGGCGGACCCCATGGCGCCTGGGAAAGAGATGGTGCGCGCGCTGCGGTTGACTTTGCACCAGGAAGTACCGAATCAGGTTGTGTCAAATCCAATGCGTGGGTGGTTGCTTCTGCTCCAGGATTAATCGTGCGTGCTGAACATGGTGCAATCATTGAAGACCTTGATGGTGATGGCAATGAGCAAACAGGCTGGGATATCCTTTATATGCATGTGAATGAATTAAAGGTACAGGCAGGCGATTGGGTGGAAACCAGTGACTACCTAGGGCATCCCTCCTGTGAAGGAGGAATTGCTACCGGAACCCATGTGCACATTGCAAGGAAGTATAACGGGGAGTGGATCTCAGCTGATGGACCATTGCCCATGGTCTTGAGTGGCTGGACAGTGCATGCTGGCAGTGTGCCTTATGAAGGCACGATGACTAAAGGGGATGATATGATCAGCTCGAGTATATATGGGTCGAGCGAATCATTGATCTTGAGGACCAGGGACAATCCATGAGATTTGGTATAGTCATAGATGAAATGACCAGTACGCGGGTAGATCATTGAAAATGAGTAAATTATATCGGAACACTCTGCTACTCACCATTCTTGTGGTGATCTTAACTGCATGTGGAGGTTCGCTAAACCAGAATCTGACCAGCGGGTCGGTTGAGTCTCCAGCTGACTCGGCGACCCAAAATATAGTGATCAGTCAACCCAATGTAACCACGACACCTCTACCTAAACGCCCCCAGTATTCACCTGGAGAACTGGTGGATTATATTGCCCAAACCGGTGATTCACTAAATGCGATTGCCGGCCACTTCAATACGAACGTGGACGAAATATTAGCTGCGAACAGCTTCATCCCTGCGGATGCGTTGACAATGCCACCCGGTATGCCGATGAAAATCCCCATTTATTACCAGCCGTTTTGGGGCAGTCAATATCAGATCCTGCCAGACAGCTTGTTTATCAACGGCCCTGCTCAGGTAGGTTTTAGTACGGCACAATTTGTGAATGACCACCCTGGATGGTTGAATAGTTATACCGCGTATGCGTTCGACGGCAACCGGACCGGAGCAGAAATTATTGATTATGTGGCTTTAAATTATAGTGTCAGTCCACGGGTGCTGCTGGCCTTGCTGGAATACCAGACTGGAGCGTTAACTATACCAACCTTGGCCGAAGAATCGCGCCAGTACCCACTTGGGTATCAAGATTGGCAGCATGTGGGTTTATATATGCAGCTGGTATGGGCAGCCAATACCCTAAATAATGCTTATTATGGCTGGAGAAATGGAGATCTGGTTGAATTTGAGCATTTTGATGGAACCGTGGAGCGCATTGACCCTTGGCAAGATGCAGCATCGGTAGCTTTGCAATATTATTTCTCCAGGTTATTGAATGGGGATCAATACGCTCGAGCGGTAGCCCAAGATGGGTTTGCACAGTCTTACAGTATGTTGTTCGGAGATCCGTGGCAGAATCCCACCCCTCATATTCCAGGGAGCCTGGTCCAGCCTAATCTAACTTTGCCATTCTCACCTGGCATCACTTGGGCTTATACAGGCGGTCCGCATACAGCATTTGGGACCGGAGAACCTCTAGCAGCGATTGATTTCGCCCCAGGAGCTACAAGCAGCGGTTGTGTACCAACCGATGAATGGGCTACAGCGGTTGCCCCAGGTGTAGTCGCCAGATCGGATGAAGCGACAGTGGTATTGGATTTAGATGGTGATGGTGATGAGCGAACAGGTTGGGTAATATTCTACTTTCATATAGGAACAGAGGGTCGTGTGCCAGCTGGAAAAGTTTTACAAACAGGCGATCCGATCGGTCACCCCTCCTGTGAAGGAGGACGGACCACAGGAACGCACGTGCATATTGCCAGGAAATACAACGGCGAATGGATGCCAGCAGATGGAATCATTCCATATGACCTGGGCGGTTGGATCGCCCACAAAGGTGCAGCTGAATATGATGGCACTCTGACCAGAGCTGGTAGGGTAATCATCGCCTGTACCTGCGCAGGTGCTTCAAGCCACATCAACGCGGATAAATAAGTGTTTTTATAAAAATATTGTCAGTTTATTGAGTTAATAGGATTGCTTACTATTTTGTAGACTATGGCACCATCATCTCCAAGATATGTGTTTGCAGGGCAGCTAAAACGTGATTTTGCCCTTATTCCCAATGGAAGAGCATTGGTTGATGTTCTTGGTGGGAATGTTATTTATGCAGCCAGTGGCTTCGGCGTTTGGGAGCCGACCTCACACGCTGGCTTGATGGCGCGGGTTGGTGAGGATTACCCACGCGAATGGCTAAACCAAATCGCGCAACGCGGATTTGATATCCGTGGTATCAAAGTATTACCTGAAGCCGTTGACTTACGGTCATTTTATGCTTTTGTGGATATGTATACGCGCGCAACAGACGACCCGGCAGCGCATTTCACAGCGGTACATCAGCCATTCCCCAAAGCATTACTCAATTATTCACGGCCTGTGAGCGGCTATGAGAACCGATCTCATTTGACTTCAACTTCACTCAGACAGTCTGATATTCCGGAAGATTATTTAGGAGCAAGCGCTGCTCATTTGTGTCCAATCGATTATCTTACACATACCTTGTTGCCTGCAGTTCTACGCCAGAACGGTTTTACTACCGTCACTCTTGATCCTTCAGCAGGTTCAATGTCTCCCACATTTTGGGACGATATCCCTGCCTTGGTAACGGGCTTAACAGCATTTCTTCCGAACGAGGAAGAGCTGCGGGCACTTTTTAATGGGCGAAAAACGGATCTATGGGAGATGGTAGAAACCATCGCCGAGTATGGTTGTGAATTTGTAGTAGTTAAGAGGGGAGAGCGAGGCCAATATTTATATGATCGGGCAAGAAAAGAAAAATGGGAGATCCCTGCTTATCCTGCAAGAGTAATTGACCCCACTGGGGTAGGTGATGCTTATTGCGGGGGATTTCTGGCAGGTTATCGATTAACCTATGACCCCATACAGGCAGCACTATACGGCAGCATTTCTGCATCACTTACTATTGAAGGTAGTGGAGCATTTTATTCTCTTGATGCACTAACCGGTTTGGCACAGGCGAGGTTGGAGGCACTAAAAGAGGGTGTTCGAAAGGTATAAATTGAATATCGATCCTGAAATAATAGACCGAGTATTGGAACTAGCTGTACGAATCCAACAAATCCCAGCACCGACATTCGGTGAGGGCACGCGTGCGAAATTCGTTCGAGATCAATTCATTGAAGCAGGCGCACACACGGTGGACATGGATGATCTTGGAAATGTCTACACGTTCGTTCATGGTGTGGACGGAAAACCACCCCTGGTGGTTTCCGCACATTTGGATACAGTCTTTCCGGAGGGTACCGAATTATCCAGTATTCGTAATCGAGATAAGATCAGCGGGCCTGGCATCGGTGACAATTCTCTTGGCCTGGCAGGTTTACTTGGATTGTATTGGGCTTTGAGCAAGAGCAGCAGTTCGCAGAAGGAAAAAGATAACTCGATTGGTGATGTATGGTTGGTGGCTAATGTAGGGGAAGAGGGGCTGGGAGATTTGAGGGGAATGAAAGCGGTAGTCGATCGGTTTGGGAATGACCCCAGAGCATATATCATTTTGGAGGGGATGGCATTGGGGCAAATCTATCATCGTGGGTTAGGAGTTCGACGGTACCGTGTGAAGGTTAACACCCAAGGCGGGCATTCGTGGGTAGATTATGGCAGACCCTCGGCGATCCATGAAATAGCTGAACTGGTGGTTAAACTCAAGAGGCTTCCCGTTCCGACAGATCCAAGGTCCTCGATTAACGTCGGTGTTATAAATGGTGGCACTTCGGTGAACACGATTGCTGCCCAAGCGAATTTTGAACTCGATTTACGCTCAGAAAACAGGAGTGCATTGAACCGCTTGATTGAGCACGTGGAGAAATTAGTGAAAGAAGCCAACACTAAGCGAGATCAGGCTGTTAGAGCAAGTGCAGAAGTGATAGGAAACCGTCCCGCTGGAGAAATCTCCGTACAGCACCCATTGGTATCTGCAGCTATAAAATGCTATGCCAGCCATGGAATTAAGGCGAACTTAAATATCGGATCCACAGATGCCAATGAGCCCCTTAGCCGCGGCTTTCCAGCTATATGTATTGGATTAACCACGGGAGGCGAAGCACATACAACCAGGGAGTGGATAAATACGCGTCCTGTTATGCATGGAATGCAGATCCTGATGGATCTCATCCATGCCATCTTCCAACCAGAATATCCATCAGTAAGTGGGTAATACTTTTATACTAAACGTATACGGACGTCTAGGGCAGCAGTGCCTTGCGAATCGGGGAACACCCGTAGAGGATTAATTTCAATTTCAGCCAGCTGTGGGAAATCTGAGGCGAGCTGCCCAAGATTGATAATCGCCTGAATTACCGATTGACGATCTGCTGGAGGTAAGTTGCGAAATCCCTCAAGGCGGCGCCCTGCCCAGGTATTTTCCAGCATCCATCCTACCTCTTGATAAGTGAGAGGTGCTAGGGCAAATGCCACATCTTTTAATCCTTCAACTTCCACACCACCAGAACCAAACATAACCAGAGGTCCAAACTGGGCATCTTGGATTGAACCCAAGATAACTTCCTGTCCGGCTGGAAGCATGCGCTGAACATAAATCCCTTGAATATTTGCCTGAGGCATCGCTGAGCGTGTATTTGAGATTATTTCAGTGTAACCCATCTCAACAGCTTGAGAATCGATTAGGTTAAGCATCACTCCACCTATATCTGATTTGTGGATAATATCTTGGGAAGCAACCTTAAGAGCAACCGGGTAACCAAGGGCTTGAGCCCATTTAACTGCTTCAGCCGAGGATGTTGCCAACCGCATAGGGGTATCGGGGAGACGGTAAGCCTCGAGTATACGGGATATTTCTGAGGGATCTAAATTAGCTAAAGACTTGTCATGCCGTTCAATCACCTGCTGAACAGCATCTAGGTTAACGGTCGGTTGGGTGGATTGAACAGTAGTTTCTTGGGTCAGATATTCAGCTCTCTGAGCTAAAACTGCCAGAGCAGAGGCGGCTCGTTCGGCAAAGCGATATTCTGGAACCCGAGCAGCACGAAAATGTTCCACGGCTTCTTGGATCAGTCTCTCACCCATCAGGGCGATGGTGACGGGTTTTTCGGCATTATGGATAATGGGGATGATAGCCTTAGCTACTGCACCTGCCGTATGCATGGGCGGGGGTGGGGTTACCACCATTACTCCATTAACGCCAGGATCATTGAGTAATACTTTCAAGCAGGCTGCAAACTGTTCAGGTGAAGCGGAAGCCAGCATATCTACCGGGTTGATTAAACTGGCAGCAGGAGGCAGGAGCGTAGATAAATCCCGCTGAGTCTCGGGAGTTAACCTAGCCAGAGACATGCCATTCATTTCAAGGGCATCAGCTGCAGTGACGCCTGGACCACCAGCGCTGGTAAGAATGGCAATCGCCCGCCCTTTTGGTAATGGGCACCAAGCCAGGGCGCGTGCCCAATCGAAAAGTTCTTCGGTAGTATCAGCGCGGATCACCCCAGCCTTGCGAAATGCAGCGTTGAAGGCATTTTCCTGACCAGCAAGTGCTCCAGTATGGGAGGCGGCCGCTCGCTGTCCACTTGGATAACGAGCGACTTTTAAAGCAATGATCGGTTTGTGGCGGCTAATTTTTCGGGCTTCTCTGACGAATCTTCGACCATCACTTACACCTTCTAAATACAGGGTTAGAACACGGGTGAATCGATCTTCAGCGATGGGAGCCAGCACATCTGTTTCGTTTACATCTGCCTGATTCCCAAGACTGACTAAACGAGATAGCCCGAAACCCTGGCCGCGTGCCCAATCAATCACAGCGGCGCAGATTGCGCCTGAATGAGAAATAAAGGCTACATCACCAGGTGGAGGGCCTGGTGGGGGTAAAAAGGTTGCATCTAGGGGCAGGTGAGTATCGAGTATACCAATGCAATTTGGGCCGATTAAACGCATGCCGTGTTGTTGGGCAATATGCACGAGTTCATTCTCTAGCCCTGCACCTGTTTCTCCGGTTTCTCGAAACCCGCCTGAAGCAATGATTACTGCCCGAATACCTCGCATGGCACATTCTTTCAACGAACCTGCCACGGCTGGAGCAGGAATTAGAACAATAGCCATATCAACTGGGTCTGGCAAGTCGAGAATGGAGGGATACATGGGTCGACCCAACAAGGAGCCACCTTTTGGGTTCACAAAATGAATTACTCCCTGGTAATTGCATTGCACCAGGTTGCGCGCTAGTCCATAACCTAACTTGGTCGGATCAGAAGTCGCACCAATCAGTGCAACCCCACGGGGTGTAAAAAATGGTGAAAGGGAATTGGTTTCGTCAGCCATATCGGATAGATTATTACCAAAATAATTCCCTAATTAAGGGTAAAGGAAGCCAACAAAAGCTCCCGAGGCAAGAAAGGTGGGGTTAGAACCATCGAATTTTATGCTCAAAATAGAGACATTGTCCCAAATACTTCCCCTCACTTCTAAGGCAAGCGTCTGATCATCGAGCCAGCCAAGCGGAACTACCCAATCTATTTCGGTTAATCCGGAGGCTGGTAATAAGGCGATATCAGTTATATCAGTAATGACATTGCCATCCAAGGTGGCTACGCGTATCGCCTCACGGAAGGATGGTGGCTGATCCATCAGGCTCCCACCAGCTTCTTTCCAGGCTACGTATTGATTGTCAGGCGAAAAGACAGCATTTCCTGCTCCCCGATCATAACCATCCAATAAGGGGTAGGTGATTGTAGCGGAGAAATCGAAATTATGCATAATAGTCAACGGACTGATCTGACCACTTTGATTGTATGCCACCCAGGTCTGATCATCGGATAGGCCGGTGAGTCCATATTTCAAACCAAGATATGTCTTGATTTGATTGTCAGCCAGATTTAAATAATTGAGCGTCCGATTTGGTTCATAAATGATATCTCCACCAATTCCATATGGAACTGTGGTGTACCAAACACCAGTTGCAAGGTCATTTTCTGTGGTAATCGCTAAAGGCTTAACTGCATAGCTTTGTGAGTTTGTGCTATCAAGAATTGGATTTGCATCAGCCAGAGATTGAAGATCACCCATATAAACCAGGCTCTGCAGACCAATATCCTGATATATCACCTGGCTATATGCTATAAAAGGTTTACCATGAACTCCTTCGATTGAATATAGATTAGCTGCAGGTTTTATCAGGGAAAGATCATTATTATTGTTTAGCCAAAGTTCACCACCATTATCGAAAACATAATAAACCAATGGGGGAAGGATCGAGTCAGGTGAATTAGATATTGGACCAGCAATATGGATCTGTTGGAAAGTTCCTGACAAAAGGCCAGGTGTGGTTAGCTCACCTATCTGCTGGCTAAGCAAATCATAGTAGACAATGCGACCACCTCCCATGGGCATGGTTGCAAAACCTGCGGGCAGGTATAGATTGGTGCTAACAGGAGTGGCTGTTGGGGTATCAGCAGGTGGAGGGGATGGAGCAATGGTTGGCTCAATAGTCGGAGGTGTGGATAGGGTGGGAGGTATGAAAGTTGGACTGGCTTGTTGAAGTGTTGGCAAAGTTGTTGTGGATGGAAGTGCACAGGAAGATATTACGATTACCAAGCCCAGTATTAACAGGTATTGCATGCCATGAAATCTGGCCATTCTTACCTCCTTGGGAATTAAGATCATCATTATCGTGTAATTTTACCTGTTAAAATTCAGATTGTAAGCGTATTTTAAATAACACAATATCCAATATAAAGTTGAATTTCTGGTTAATAACTTACGGATGAACGGCAGAATTTATCTCTTTATAGGGGTTGATTTTTTCGGTTATACTTCATGGGCAATATCAAATTGAGAGAAAACCATGTTTTCGAGCGTAAAAATATTGTAACAATAACCATCAAGGTGCATCTAACAAAATGAGTGATGACGAAAATAAGGTAGCAGCAGAAGGCTTTTCATTAGCGGCATTACAAGCCGGCGATCCTGAAGAATTTTCTAAGCTAGTGAATGCTTATTCAAATAATATATACCGCTTGGCAATAAAAATGCTAAACCAGCAAGAGGATGCTGAAGATGTGCTGCAAGAGACCTTTATTAAAGCTTATAGAGGTTTAAAATCTTTTGACGGGCGATCAAAATTATCAACGTGGTTATTCAGGATCGCAACCAATGAAGCATTAATGGTGATTCGTCGGAAACATCCAGAATTTGTTTCAATAGATGAACCCATTGATACTGAAGAAGGTGAGCAAGAGCCAATACAGATTGTTGATTGGTGTTGCTTACCAGAGGAAGAGCTACTGTCGGAGGAAAGCAGGGAAAGGCTGGATGAAGCTGTGCAGATGCTCCCCGAAAAATTAAAGGTCGTCTTCTTGCTTCGGGACATCAATGATTTATCTACCCATGAGACAGCTGAGGTATTGGGTTTGACTGATACTGCAGTGAAAACTCGCCTGTCTCGTGCACGCTTACGGCTTAGGGAAGAATTATCATCCTATTTCGCTGATCGAACAGCTGAATTGCGTGAAGCGCAGGCAGATGGATCTCCAAACAACAATCAAGAAGAACCCATAGAGCATGCTCCTTCATTAATCAAGGAGAAGCAAGATGATAAATAAACCAACCAAAAGACACTACCACAAAAATTGCCAAAGATTACTTGGATCGTTATCTGAATATGTGGATGGAGAACTGGACGAGGAATTGTGCAGTGTATTAGAACACCATTTGGAAGATTGTGAGGATTGTAGGATTGTTGTTGATACTTTACGCAGAACAGTGAATCTGTATCACAAAACCGCAGAAAATGATGTAATCTCACCAGATATACGCCAAAGATTGTACAAAACTTTGAATATAGAAGACTATCTAGAAAAATAACCTTGTCCAAGGGGGAATGGTAATTAAGAAATCATTTTACGCGGCGTTCATCACCTTCCCGCACAGTAATTCCTTGGGAATCCAGGTACTCGAGAAAAGCGAGCACATATCGACGGCTCGTATTGAAGTGATCGCGCACTTCACCAGCAGTAATAGTGCTCTTTTTGTCCAGCATGTCAAGCGTATCTGCAAGCATTCGATCATAATCATGCTTGCGAAAAACTACCTCCGTTGACACGGGTTTCAACACGCCGGTATCCACCAGAGCGCTAAATAATTCTTCACCAACCTCGGTTAAGCAATCTTTGATGGAGGGTGGTGAGAAAGGCAAATCAGCAAATCGCTTTAATAAAACTTCTTGTAATTGCTGTTGTTGAGGAGTAAAAAGGATAGTAAAGCCAGCTTGCCTCACCAATGATCCAGTTTCTTCAATTTCTCCTTCAGCTGATAATTTCCGTAAGATAAGATTATAAAAACGAGTGGGTAACTTTAGACGGGATTTTAATTCTTCACGGGGGATACCTGGTCTTAGTGGATGACTTTTATGATAACTACTCACGTCCTGAAGAAGCATCCCTTTGATATGATTCCAGTAAATATTCGTAGTGACTAATGTTTGTCCAATAAGTTTGTTGTTTCCATATTCGTCAAACTGGATAATTTCCCCATTCTCCAACAGTTCTTCTAAAGCGAGGTGTGCAGTCTGTGCATCTAAATTAGAGCGGCTGATAACTTCTTTTATAGAGGCAGCACCTAAAATCATCAGAGACTCAACCAAGATTTCAGTTGGTGTACCACGTGCTAGTGTTTCGAGGCTTGCCAGTGCTTGAACTGAGAAACGTTTGTGCCTACCTTTTGGATGGGGATCAATGACTGTGCCACCACCTAATGTTTCCCCGGGGGAAGGGCGGCGTAGAATATATCGATCTCCCCGGATAGTTACTACAGGTAATTCAAGCTCAAGTTGCAGCCAACCTTCGTTTGATGGTAATAATTCTTCAATTCCTAATAACCGTACCCTAGCGAGGATTTCTGCTGCACCAAGGAAGAACTTGACTTGTGTATTATGTTTAAGAGGCTGCAGAATGTCAGGCAGCAAGCGAAATTTTACATCGATGAGGTGGCTGGGTTGGTAAGTGCCCGGTAAGGTAATCACGTCTCCCCGCTTCACCTGTTCTACGGTAATGCCTGAAATATTCACAGCTGTGCGACTGCCGGGTATGGCGGTGTCTTCTTTTCGCCGGTGTGTTTGAAGCCCTCGGACTCGCGAAGTTAAGCCTGAAGGCTGGATATTGACTTCATCACCAACATGAAAACTACCCTCACTGAGTGTACCCGTTACAATCGTACCAAAACCAGGCATAGTAAATACTCGGTCTACGGGAAGACGCGGACGACCAAGGTCGGGTCGGGGTGGGCGGGTGGAAAGGCATTCACTTAAACTGTTGATTAGTTCTGTAATTCCTTGGCGTGTTCGTGAAGAGACCCGCACGATAGGTGCATCCTGCAGGGCAGTATTCACCAGCGCAGAGCGGATATCTTCCTCAACCAGATCCAGCCAATCGGGATCGTCAATAAGATCGATCTTGGTAAGTGCTACCACCCCAGCAGGCACTTGTAATAGATCGACAATTGCTAAGTGCTCTTTGCTTTGAGGCATCATACCTTCATCAGCGGCGATCACAAATAGGACGGCATCGATGCCACCGATGCCTGCAAGCATATTTTCTATAAAGTCACGGTGTCCTGGTACATCTACAATACCGATGTCTTCACCTGAGGGTAAGCTTAGCCAGGCAAAACCTAAATCTATGGTCATTTCCCTCTCGCGCTCCTCCTTAAGGCGATCGGGGTTCGTACCTGTTAGAGCTTGAACGAGGCTGGACTTTCCATGGTCGACATGACCAGCAGTTCCAATAACGTGCATATATTTTAGCGATTTCGTCCTAATGAGCGCTCAAATGAATTTACCCAATCGTGCACAAGTGCCAGCATAGATTGCAGCCTCTTTTCGACTAATTCATTTTCTTGTTGAACTAAATCTTTCACTTCTTGGAGCTCATCTTCAATTTGGGTGGTCTGATCGGCAAGTTTATCGTACTGGCGTAAAGCCTCGTTTCGCTGCTCTTCTTGGGTGAGGGTGTAATTGGTCCAGCGTTTCTGATCATCAGCTTTAAATGTGACCCAATCTTGCCGAAATCGGTCTTCGGATAAGCGTTGAATCTCTGTGATTTCACTGATACGGCGTTCTACGCGCTGGACTAATTCTTCCAGGTTTGATTGGATGCGTTTTACTTCACGATGGGTTGTATCCAGATTGATCAGCTGAGTTTCTATATCCTTGGCCTGCATTTCGATGGAATCGAACCGGTTCTGCCAATCTTTCCAGGTACGATCCCTCTCCACCTGGGTGATGGTTTGCTTATTGACGAAATTTGTCATTGCAGACCGGCGTTCGTTTTCTACTGTAATTAATTCGTTTACCCGAGTTTCCAATTTGTGGAGATTGGTATTTAACAGTTCTTTTTGACCCCGCTGATCATCTACATTCTTTCTGAGCGCATTTACTTCACCTTGTAGATCAACTATCCGTTTCGCGTCCTGGCGGCGACCATCTTCGAGCAGACGGACAGTTCGTGTGTAAACTTCACTCTCAATACGCACTGAATCAATCTTTCCACGAAGCTCATCAATTGACCGGCGGAATGCTATTTCACTTTCGCCTCTTGTTTGGAGGCTTTTTTCCAGCTTGGGAATTGCCTCAAGCTGTTTTTGCAGATCAGCAACGTTACCATCAAAAGACCTTAGTTGAACTTGCCGGACTTTTTCAGATTCATCGATGCGCAATTTTATTAATTTGTCTAGCTCGTCAATCGCCTGTTTATTTTCCTGACGAGTTTTCGCCAAAGCCTGATCATATTGGTCCATGCGAAGAATGATGGCAGATAGACGGGTTATTTCACTACTTAAGCTTTTACCTTGCTGAAGAGAAGCGGATAAATTGCCCTCAAGTGAAACCAATTTATTTTCAAGCAGAGAAAGTGCATCTTTCTCCTTCCGGCGATCTTCTTCCACCCATTGAATACGCTTTTGTAGCTGTTCAATATCCATGTGGGCTCCTGTATCCTAGCTGATATATCCAGCATGTGCTGGCGATTATAAAATCCATTATAGCACGAGGCAGTTTTAAGGCACTTGCCATGAAACCAGGTGACTAAAAACAGATGAAATATTCAAAACTGGTGTTGAAAACCATTGTGGAAAAAGTCCACCCAAGAAAATTATGCACAATCCCACTCCCAGGAAAATGATTACCCCAATATTTTTATCCAGGGTCCAGTGTTCTTCGGTTTTACCCATCGCGAGCACTACTACCATTCGGATGCCACTTATCACCAAACCAAAGCTCCCAAGCAAGGTGATAAATGCCGTGATTTGGGAACGTTTAGCTAGTTCTCCCCAAAGGGAGAGGTGAACAGGAAAACCGGCTAACAATGGTAAGCCAGCAAGCGAGAAACATCCTATCACCAGACCAATAGAAGCTATAGGAAATTGACGAGCTTTCCCTTGTAAGGTTCGAAAGGTCAGGGCGTTAAAACCAAGTGCGAGTTTAAGGTTATAAAAAACTGATAAGGCTAAAGCCCAAACCCCTATGGCTAATGCATTGGGTATTACCGATGTCAAAAATAGTGACAGCCCATTCTCAACCGTAATGCACAGTATGGAAAGGCCAATCACCATCATACACGCATAGGCAAGAATGCGGCCCAGATGCCTTTGAAAAGCTGACCAAACACCTGATACAAATACCATGATTGCCCCACTAAAACGGAGCAAATTAATGACAGTTTGAGAGTTTCTCAGCCAGGTATAGCGGTCTAAAAATCCAAGCCCTAAAAGAAATACCATCAATGGGAGGATGAATAAAACAAAACTAACCGCATGCGGATGTGATTCTCCACCCAGCATGGGAATCCAGCTATGAAAAGGAAAAATTGCTAATAAAAAGAGAAAACCAATCGCCAGAAATAAGGATGCACGGGTAACCAGGATTAATTCTTCAGGGCTAGCTTCCACCCCGGCTAGTAACCATCCTGAAAACAAAATAAAAGGCATTCCAAGGGTTTGGAAGACTAAAAAACGGGTGATACCCCTACCAGGTGCAATTCCAGGAGGGGCCAGGATGGGAACGCAAACCAAGGCAGCTAATTCTAGAAGCAATGCAGCATAAAGAAATGGCTCAACTGCCAAAGCAGCAATCAGAAGAGCAACCAGAACCATCCCCAATGGAACAACCATACGACCTGCTTCAGTAAGATAGATAACTGTAAACCAGAAACCCATGAGCAAAAAAATTAATACCAGCAGAGGACGAATGGAATTATCCAAGATAAATTGACGGCCAAGGACATAAAAAGTGTCAGATATTTTTATTGTCCACGGACCCAATCTCAGTATTTCATTAATCGGCAGCTTCCAAGCAATTACAGCCATTAATAACATGGCAAACGTCCCTAGTGAGACGGTGAGTCGATACCAACGCCTTATAAAAAATAGGATCACACCGAGAAACCCGGGTGTGATGATCCATATTTCAGCGGAGTTCAATGGGATGACTCCATGGATGGGGCAATAATCATATAAGACCCTACCAAAGCAAGACCAAGGTTAACACCAGCTAATAAACCGGTGACTAAGCTAGAAGTTTCAACAGCGGCATAAATAATTTCGAAACCCGAGAGTGAGGTCAGCAAACCTATGATCACCCTGAAGGGATGTATAGTAAGGCTTAATTGCAATATCCCAAATCCGATCAGGATAAAACTTCCCCAGAGAATTGGTGTGCTTATCATTGAAAACCAATCTCCAGAATGAAGCACAAGGGAAGTGATTGTTAGGGCAAGAATAATTGCGGATATAACTCTGAACCCGGGCCCGAGAGAAACTCGCGATTCAGATTCTGTGTTTGGATCAGGGATGCTCGTCATGGCAATTCCAAGAATCGCCCCAGCCATCCATCCTGCCACCATTTTTACCACTGCCATTTCTACAGGCCAGGAGGTATTGACCAAAATAAATACCCCGACATACTGGAGGGCTAATGCTCCAACGCAATATCGCCAGTCTCTGATGACTAAAATAATCGTCGAAGTTAGGCTAATACCGATAACTGCGATGAACACGAAGAGATTCGAATCAGCAATCATTGATCACCGTTTTATTAAGACAAATATCAGCGCAAACAGCACTAACGCCCAAATTATGCCTCCTTCGCCTTCCAATACATTTGATATCAAGGTAAATATTCGAGCGATGGAACGGAACAGTTTCCATAGATAACGATATAACCACTCAAGGGACATTAAACTATTCCAAAGGTGGGTTATCTCGGAGCGAGTGGTAGGTTGGAACGCATGGGGATTTTGCCATAAAAAATATATAAAGAAACCTGTAATGATCATGGCGACAGGACCAATGAGCCAGTCAAACAAAGGTATTTGTGCCCCATTGGGGTATAACAATACACCCAGAAGCAAATGAGAAGATAATGCGAATAACAACCCGATAGGGTATAAGAACCACACCCACCGTTCAACGCGTAAGTTTTTTTGACTTGCGTTGGGGTAAAAGCCAGTCAGTGCATGCCGGAAAAGTCCAGCGAAGAGAAAACATTGTGTAACGATTAAGAAAAATGCAAAAATGTAAAACAGCAGTCGATTCATCGGATCACTGGATGAGTATTGGTATAAAGTCACACCTTGCCATGAAGGACTGAATGGGAGGGTAGAGAAGTTAAACAATCCCAAAGCAATTAGAGGTATCAGGTTTCGGTGTCGGAATGTTATTGAAAAGATAAATCCACCACTAAGGAGGCTGGCTATAGCCCATGCCAGACAAGCGACAGGTTGGTTGAGAATGGCTGATGCTATGGATAGTGAACCAGTACCTAACAACCAAAAGGGTCGGCCTTCAAGCTCATTTTGAGAAAATAGCCATTTCACGCCCCCATATACTCCAGCCAAGATGGTAAAAGCCAGTAAATATGGGGCGATTTTCCCCGTGATACCAATATCAGCTATGCGGATTAAAAGGATATAGCTTGCTGCGGCAGGTACCAGGCGAATAAGCGTCCCAAGATGGCGATTTATGGACAGTCTATGGACAAGTGGGATATGCAATGGTAATACTCCCAGGCGTAAGCCAGCAGCTACAACCAATAAAGGACTGATGGTGACAGGAATTTTGTCAAAGGTCAGGAGTGTATTTTGAGACCAGGATATGAGAATAGCGATCAATAATATTCCTAATCCAAACAGCTTTGCAGAAAATGCGAGAATAATCCGTTCACGAAGAGAACTCTGTGGTACCTGGATCAAAAGAATGATTAATTCCAATAGATCTAGTGCAGACCAAGCTAGCAGCAAGCTCAGCAAATTGCCCGCGGTTACTGCAATCAGTCCCATACTTGTAAGTACCAGGATAGATGCCCATACCTGCCAGTTGGGATTCAGCTCGACATCGACTGACTTGTCACTCAGGGAAATTGATGTATCTTGAATGGAGGGATTTCGTTGTTCATCGGTTTGGTGTGGGGCTTTGGTTTGTGCTTTTTCAGAAATTTCACTTTCCCCTAGCTGGGCAATGGAGGTAAGCAACGCAGTCATTGAAAGGGACACCAATGCCAGTGCAAAATACCAAGATATATCATCAACGTACAATGCAGGTGAGACAGGGAACAAACTATCAGGCTGCCAATGAAGCAAGGTGATGATCCGTGGAATGTCACTACGCCCCACAAAAACCATTATCCATCCGGCTAAACCTGCGAACACTGCTAAGAAACCCTGTATGCTGAATCTTGGACGAACCAAATGAAAGATCAGCATAAGAACTGGAGCAATAATAAAGAGAAATATGGTCAGGAGGATGAGCATATGTCTCGCGTAAGAGGTTATAAGACAGTGCCGGGCGTGCGATATAAATAACGGCCCATTCCTGGTTTACCCAGCCATTGGTCGCCGTCAACGATTAATGTTCCCCGCAGAAAGACTTTTTCGGGAAAACCGACCAATTCCCAGTTTTCAAATAAATTGTAATCCGTGCGATGATGGGAATAAGCTACGCCATAGCGAAGTCGTCGATCAGGATCCCAAATAACAATATCAGCATCAGAACCGGGCATAAGCGTACCTTTGCGTGGATAAAGGCCAAAGATTTTTGCCGGATTTGTGCTGGTTAATGCAACAAACTTATTCGGTGATAATTTTCCCGCAACAACTGCATACGTCCATAAGATCGGAAGCCTATCACCAACACCTGGTAAGCCATTGGGAATTTTGGTGAAATCATCTGATCCCAGCTCTTTGCCTGGAATGGCAACAGATTGTCCTTCATACTGAATAGGTTTACTGCCATCAAAGAAAAATGCACAATGGTCTGTGCCTAAAGTCTGTATTGTTCCATCAGTCAGCCCCTCCCATAATCGTTTATTATCATCGGAGGTGCGCAGTGGGGGTGAACAAACCCATTTTGCCCCATCTGGCTGACGAAGTTTATCCATCGAAAAGAACAGGTATTGAGGGCAGGTTTCACCCATTACCGGTACCCCATGCATGCGAGCATAACGGAGCTGATCCACTTCGCCGGCAACATTCATATGGACAAGGTAAAGGGGTGCTCCTGCCTGGGCAGATAGAGCGGAAGCACGTAATGCAGCTTCGACCGCACCCCATGCAGGGCGGGTAAGCGCATGCCACTCGGGTGTTGTATGGCCTTCAGACAGGGCTTCTTCAACCAGGATATCGATGACATCACCATTCTCAGCATGCAACATGGTCAGTAAATTGTATTTACTTGCCAGGCGCAAAACCTTGAAAATCTCGCCATCAGATAAACGTAGCCGGTGGTTGTATGCGGTGAACACTTTGAGGGTAGTGATGCCCAGTTCAGGCAATCCGGCGATTTGATCTGCTAAGCTTGGATCGAAATGTGTGATATTCATGTGAAAGCCGTAATCAATGGCAGCCAGCGGATCGGCACGCTGGTGCCAGGCTTCGATGGAAGAAGCAAGCAATGGATCTTCTTGGGGAACAAAGTCTAGTGCCGTGGTAGTTCCCCCAAATGCTGCGGCTTTATGACCCGTATAGTGATCATCTGAAGAGACGGTATTAAACATGGGAAGGTTAAAGTGTGTGTGTGGGTCTACCCCACCAGGCAAGATCAGTTTGCCAGCTGCATCAATCACATCAGCACCAGGTACTTCCAGAGAACTGCCAATGGATGAGATCTTTTCTCCCTCAATTAAAATATCAGCCTGGAATGTCTCGGTTGCAGTAATGAGAGTGCCCGATTTGATGATGAGCGACATGATCATGCTCCTGGTGAAGGTTTTACAGATTGGTATAACTCAACACTGTTAGGTTCTATGGTTGATTTAAGCTGTTGGATGGTTTTACCTAATTCGGGATGGGTTAGATCTGGAGCGATCTCTGCTAATGGAATAAGGACAAAAGCGCGTTCATGTATGCGTGGGTGAGGAATAGTCAACTTAGGTGTATCTACAATCAGGTCATCATATAACAGAATGTCGATGTCGATAAGGCGTGGGCCAAAGCGAAAAGTTTCCTGACGCCCCAACTGCCTTTCTAACGTTTTTAAATAATCCAGCAGGTCAAGTGGATCTAGTGTGGTTTCTGCCTTAACCACCTGATTT
>Ga0210077_1000329_pt1 | contig 19061 bp, 12 predicted proteins | sample RushMan_CattailN_5_FD_185556 | JGI IMG/M metagenome (GOLD analysis project Ga0210077, IMG submission 185556) | Wetland microbial communities from San Francisco Bay, California, USA, that impact long-term carbon sequestration -... | ecosystem: Environmental > Aquatic > Marine > Wetlands ... | reverse complement strand
GGGCTCGGTCATTGCCCTCGGGTCCATGAGCCGGGCCAGCGCTCCGGGCCCGAGCAGCCCGCGCTCGAGGGCGACGGCGGCGAGCGTTTTTCCGGTCCGCAGGGACTCCTCGGCGGCGGAGGCGGCCGCGGCGTAGCCGATGAGCGGCGAGAGGGCCGTGGCCAGGCCCGGCGAGGACTCGGCGTACGACCGGCAGCGGGCCGCGTCGGCCGTGATCCCCTCGACGGCCCGGGTCGCGGTTTCGCGCAGGGCGGCCGCCAGGATGGCGATCATGAAGGGGAGGTTGAAGGCGACGACCGGCATCATCACGTTGAGCTCGAGTTGGCCCGCCTGAACCGCGGCCGCGACGGCGAGGTCGCAGCCGATGACCTGGAAGCAGACCTGGTTCAGCATTTCGAGCATGCTCGGATTGACCTTGCCGGGCATGATCGACGAGCCGGGCGCGACGGGCGGCAGCGCGATCTCGGCCAGGCCGGTGCGGGGGCCGGAAGCGAGAAGGCGCAGGTCGTTCGCGATGCGGGTCAGCTCGAGGGCCAGGTTGCGGAGGGTCCCGGACACGGCGGCGAAGGGCTGCAGGCTCTGCATGGACTCGCGGAGGTCGGCGGCGGGAGTGAGCGCGAGCCCCGCGTCGGCGGCGAGCAGGCGCACCGCGAGGGCCGCGTAGCGCGGGTGGGTGTTGAGCCCGGTGCCGACGGCGCTCCCGCCGAGGCCGATCTCGGCCAGCGACGCGGCGGAGCGGCGGAGCGAAAGTCGCGACCTGCGGACGGCGGCGGCGTAGGCGGCGAACTCCTGGCCGAGGCGCACGGGGACGGCGTCCTGGAGATGGGTGCGGCCCGACTTGAGGACCCTGTCGAAAGCCCGGGCCCGGGCGGCCAGCGATCGCTCGAAACGGATCAGGGCCGGGTCGAGGTCGTCCCGCACGAGAGTCAGGGCCGCCACGCGGGTGGCCGTCGGGAAGACGTCGTTCGTGCTCTGGCCCATGTTGACGTGGTCGTTGGGGTGGACGAGGCGGTATTGGCCCTTGCGGCCGCCGAGCAGCTCCTCGGCCCGGTTGGCGAGGACCTCGTTGACGTTCATGTGGAAGGAGGTCCCGGCGCCCATCTGGAAGACGTCGACCACGATCCACGACGCGAGTTTTCCCGACGCGAGCTCGTCGCAGGCCTTGACGATGGCCGCGGAGCGCCTGCGATCGAGGAGGCCGAGGCGGGCGTTGGCGGTGGCGGCCGCCTTCTTGACGCGGGCGGCGGCGGCGACGAGGGCTGGGTGGGCCCGCAGGCCGCTGATCGGGAAATTCTCGACCGCGCGCTGGGTCTGGACGCCGAAGTAGGCGTCGGCGGGGACGGCCTTTCGGCCGAGCGAATCCCGCTCGACGCGGGTTCGGGGCTTGGGCCGGGTCCGGGACCTTCCGGCCTTCGGGCTGGATTTCGCGTCCATCCTCTCTTCCCTCTCCTCGCTCCTGCTTACTATAAGGAATATCGATCCGAAAATCCAGCCGCATCGGGGTCAGACCAAATCGTCTCGGTTATTGCCCATGAAGCACCACCTGAAAAGCGGCTAAAACGAGCCATAAGTGCGCTTTTGCGGGTCCAAAAAAGGAACTTAAGGGCCTGGAACGCCCCTGATTTTGATTTAATTGACTTTTTGGCTGCAGCTTGACTTGGTCTGACCCCGATTTACTTAATGCGGATCGGGAAGGGCGGGCGCACGGGCTTCTCCGGGGGGTTGGCCGCGAGCTCGTCCATCACAACGCGAATCGCCCGCTCGAGCTGCGGGTCGTGCCCGGCGATGACGTCCTTCGGCGTCTGCTCGACGTCGATGTCGGGGGGGACGCCCACGTTCTCCACGATGAAGCCGTCCTCGGTCCAGATGCCGAGGTTGGGCGCGGTGACGTACCCGCCGTCCATCAGCACCGGGAAGCCCAGCGTCCCGACCAGGCCGCCCCAGGTCCGCGTCCCGACGAGCTTGCCCAGCCCGAACTTCCGGAACATCCACGGCAGCAGGTCGCCGCCCGACCCGGCCGACTCGTTGATCAGCATGACCTTGGGCCCCTGGATCGAGGCGCTCGGCGTCTTCAGGTCGGCGCCGTAGCGCATGGCCCAGTAGGCGATGACCGGCTTCCTCAGCCAGTCGATGTAGTAGTCGGCCACGAGGCCGCCGCCGTTGAAACGCTCGTCGACGATGATGGCCTCCTTGTCGGCCTGCGGGAAGAAGTAGCGCTTGAAATAGACGTACCCGGCGGTGCTCGTGTTGGGGACGTAGACGTAGGCCACCCGGCCGCCCGTCGCGGCCTCGACTTTCCGGAGGTTCCCCTCGACCCAGTCGCGGTTGCGGAGCGAGGTCTCGTCCGCCAGCGGCACGACCTGGACCGTGCGCGCGCCGCGGCCGTCGGGGGTCGGGCCGACCGTGATCTCCACGATCTTCCCGGCCGTGTTCTCGAACCGGGCGAACAGGTTGTCGGGCGGCCGGAGGTCGCGCCCCGCCACGGCGATCAGGTACTCGCCCGCCTTGACCTCGACGCCCGGCTCGGTGAGCGGGGCCCGCAGCTCGGGATTCCAGTTGAGGTCGCCGTAGACCTTCGCGAACCGGAAGCGGCCGTTCTCGACCGCGTAGTCCGCGCCCAGCAGCCCGCCGGGGACGCGCTCGGGCGGCGCCGGAAAGTCGCCCCCGCCGACGCGATGATGCCCGACCGCGAGCTCGGAGCACATCCACTGGATGAGGCGGTTGAGGTCGGCCCGGCACGGCACGTCGGCCAGGAAGCCCTCGTACTTGGCCTTGATGGCCTTCCAGTCGGCGCCGTGCATGTTCGGGTCGTAGAAATAGTCGCGGTTGATGCGCCAGGCCTCGTCGAAGATCTGGCGCCACTCGGTTTGCGGGACGACCCTGACCTGGACCGCGTCCATGTTCAGCCGCCCCTTCCCCGGCTCGATCTTGCCGGCCGCGGGGACGATGCTGAAGGCGCCCCGCAAGGCGACGAGCATCTTCTTCCTGTCGGCGCTCAGGACGAAGCCGTCGGCGCTCGAGGTCAGGACCTCGTCCTTGCGAGCGTTCAGGTCGTAGAGATGGATCGCGCCCGAGGCCCGCTCGCCCGTCGAGGCGGCGGCCAGGCTGACCGGCGGGGTCGTCTCGAGGTAGTAGATCTTGCCCGTCTCGCCGACCTGGAGGTAGTCGTACACGCCGGCGGGGACGTCGACGGCCACGATGCGGCGGTCGAGTCCGTCGAGGTCGATGCGGAAGGGTCCGGATTCCGGTTCGGCTTTGGCTTGGGCGGCCGTCTTCGCGTTCTTCGCCGCCCGGCCCGCCTCGGCCGCCTGTCCGTCGCCCGTCCCCTTCCCCTCGCCCGCCTTCGGCTTCTCCTCGTCGCTCTCCTTGGCCAGCGGGTTCGGGATGTCCTTGCGCAGGACCGCGATGTAGAGCGAGCTCGTCTCGCGCACGTCGGCGTTCGACATGTCGAACCACTGGCGCGACGGCCCGGCGTCCGTGCTGGCGAAGAAGTAGAGGTACTTGCCGTCCGGGTCGAAGACCGGCTCATAAACGTCGCTCAGCCCGTCGGTGACGGGGAACGACTCGTCCTGCTCGAGCGAGTAGACGAACACGCGCCGGAAATAGGTCGGCGTGCTCAGGGTGTAGGTGAGCCACTTGGAGTCCGGGCTCCAGTTGGAGGGGACCGAGGCCTGGCCCCCCGGCTGGTAGATGTACTCGGCGCCGATTTTCTTGCGCGCGCCGGTCGCGAGGTCGATCCAGTAGAGGGTGAGCGAATTGTCGGCGTAGGCGATCTTCCGGCCGTCGGGCGACCACGCGGGCGCGCCGTAGTAGCCGGCCCCGCCGAGGGCGTAGGTCTTCGCGGGGACCCTGCCTTCCTGATCCCGAACGTGGAGCTCGTATTCGCCTGAGGCGTCGGAGAAATAGGCGATCGAGGCGCCGTCGGGAGACCAGACGGGAGAGCGCTCGTTCGCGCCCGGCGTGTTCGTGATGTCGCGCGGGTCGCCCTTCTCGGCCGGGACGGTCACGATCTCGCCGCGGTAGTCGAAGACGGCCCGGGCCCCGGACGGCGAAATCGCGGCGCCGCGGACCCAGCGGGAGCCCTTGGCGTAGCGCTCGCGGAGCTCGGGAAGGTCGGTGGCGATCCCGATGCGGAGCGGGAGGTCCCGGCCCGAGGCGACGTCGAAGAGATGGAGCGTGCCGCGCTGCTCGAAGACGATCCGCCCGCCGCCGGCCGAGGCGCTGAGGATGGGGTAATCGTCGAAGAAGGTCAGCTGCTTGACCTCCCTGGTGGCCCGGTCGTAGGAGAAGAGGTTGAACTCGCCGTTGCGGTCGGAGCGGAAGTAGAGCTTCTGCCCCACCCACATCGGGTCGGGGTCGTTCGAGCGGCCCTCGGGCTGCGGGACCTTCTCGACCGCGGCGTCGGCGGGATTGAAGATCCAAACCTCCGAGTTGCGGCCGCCCCGGTAGTGCTTCCACTGGAGGAAGGCGTAGGAGAACGGATTGTAGGCGATGAACTTGCCGTCGGGCGAGTAGACGGCGCGGTAGGCGTAGGGGATCTCGAGCGCGGCCGGGAAGCCGCCGTCGAGGGAGACGGTGAACAGGCGCCGGTAGGCCGGGGTGAACGACTCGCGGGCCGACGTGAAGAGGACGGCCTTTCCGTCGGGCGTGAAGCCCTGGGCGATGTCCGGGCCGGGATGCCAGGTCAGGCGCCTGGGCAGCCCGCCCGCGGCCGGGACGACGTAGACGTCGACGTTCCCGTCGTACTGGGCGCTGAAAGCGATGAGGCGTCCGTCGGGCGAGAAGGCCGGGCTGGCTTCCAGGCCGAGGTCGGCCGTGAGGCGGCGCACGTCCGTGCCGTCGATCGCGGCAGTCCAGAGATCGTTGGCGTAGACGAAGGCGAGCCGGTCGGCGCTGACGGCGGGCTGGCTGAGGAATTTCGTGTCCGTCGTGTCCACGGCCGGGGCCGGGCGGGGAGCGGCGAGGACCAGCGCCGCGGAGAACGCCAGGACCAGCACCGCGGGGACAAGCCTGGCCGCCAACGAAACGGCGGACCTGAGGCCCGCGCGGCGCGCGGAGCGAGACAAAGACGCGACGGATTTTTTCATGACACCCTCCGGGAAAGATTCCGAATATCCATGCGGATTAGCGTTATCATAACATAAAAGCGCGAGCCCCACGGAAAATTGGGGACACAATACTATTTTCACTTGGGAAATCGGGGACACAATACTGTTTTTTCGCTCGGGAGGGTCGGCCAAGTCACGGGAATCGTCTCCCCGCCTGAGTATGCGTTTTGTGGCCTCAAAAGAACGAGATAAGGTTTTGGATCGGCTCCGTTTTGGAGTTATTTAATTTAATATCTGAGACTTACCTTGGTCCGACCCCAAGGGAGGCTTGCCTTCCGGGCGGGTAATCCGCTATCATGGGCCGAACGCCATGGTGATGCCGCCGCGGGACTTCTACGAAATCCAGAAGAGCCAGGCCAGGAAGAGCCTCTTCCTCTTCGGCCTGCTGCTCGGTTTCTATGCCGTGGCGCTGGGTATCGTCGCCCTGGCTCTTGTCTGGAGTGTCGGTCTGGTGTTCTCGTCGGGGTGGCTCCACTCCGGCCACTTCTGGACCCGCTTCCTGCTCTTCGACCTGGCCGCGGCGGGGGTCATCGCCGGGCTCCACTTCCTCGACGCTCGGCGGAACGGGGCCCGCTACATCCTGCGGCGCCTCCAAGCCGTGACGCCCGACCCGGGCGACCGCTATCACCGGATGCTCCTCAACACGGTGGACGAAATGCGCATCGCCGCCGGGCTGCCGCGAGTGAACACCTACGTGCTGCCGTCGTTGGCGATCAACTCGCTGGCCCTGATCGAGGAAAGCGGGACGCCCGCGGTGGCGGTCACGGAGGGCCTGCTGGCCGACGGCACCCGCGACGAACTCGAGGCCGTGGCCGCCCACGAGCTGGCCCACATCGCCCGGGGCGACGCGTTCTACATGACGCTCGTCTGTTCCCTGGCCAACCTGTTCGAAAAGCTCCGCGAGGCGCTCGAACCCGAGCGCCAGGATGCGCGGGCCTACGGCGCGGCGGGTAGCGCGGGCGCCTCGGGCGCGCCCCCGGTTCCCCTGTACGCGGCCGTGACTCTGTCGGCCGTGGTCATGCACCTGCTGAGCACGCTGGTCAGCCGGGAACGCGAGCTCCTGGCCGACGCGGCGGGGGTCGAGCTCTGCCGCTCGCCCGAGGCCCTGGCCAGGGCCATCTACAAGGCTCACGTCAAGAACTCGTTCATCGGCGACTTCTCGCTCACCTACACGCCGCTGTTCATCGTGCCGCCTGACGCCCGCGACATCTCCGAGGGCCTCCTGGCGAGGGCCTTCAACTCCCACCCGCCGGTCATGAAGCGGCTGGGCATCCTGGCCGCCATGGCCGGGAAGAGCCCGCAGGCGGTCATCGCCTCGGTCCGGGAAAACGAGCGGACCCGGGGCCGGGCCAGGGGCGTGCTGTATTCGTTCGAGGAACTCAGGAAGCGGCAGCTCGAGCTCTTCCCGGGCTGGCAAGGGAGTTCCGGACCCGTCGCGGCCGTCGCGCCCGTCATGGCGGCGGCAGCCACAGCCGCGGTCGGGGCGACGGTCGGACCCGCAGGCGCGGCGGCGGTAGATGGGGGCGCCCCCACCGCGCCGGCGGTCCCCGCGGGATCGGTCGAAACGGCGGCGGCTGTCACGGCAGAGGCCGCGAGCGCATCCCCCCCGGCGAGGACCGGGGTTGAAGCGGGCGGCGAGGCGGACGCTCGGTCTGGCGCCGGCGGACAGGGCGCGGTCGGCGGGACGGCGGCGGCGGGTCGAACCACAGGCGGCCCGGCCGCGTCGCCCGGACTTTCGCCGGGTTCAGCCCCGGCGAACGGTCCGGATGCCGCCGCAAGCGCCTGCCCGGCTGCCGACACCGGCGCCGGCGACGTCGCCAAAATATGGCTGCTTGCGGCTCTCGCTCCGCAAACGTGGGAGGGACCGTTTAGCATGCCCGAGCTTCTGGGCCGGCCGCGTTTCTCGCTGCTCGCGAAGCTCAGGAACATGCAGGAAGGGGTGGAGGCCAAGGCCCGCGAGTTTCCCCAGGTGCGGGCGGCCGTCCGGAAAGCGTCCGGAAAGACGGCCTCCGGAGGCGCCAGGACCGGCCTGTGCCCGCGCTGCCGCGGGCCCTTGGCCGCGACCTTCTATGAAGGCGTCGCGATCGCCCACTGCCCCAAGTGCGGGGGGAAACTCGTGGACATGGCCTGCATCGAGAGGATCATCGCCCGCCGGGAGGTCGCGTTTTCGGAGGGCCTCCTGGCCAAGACCCGGGCCTTCGAGGACCGGATCCGGCTCAATCCGCTGAAGAAGATGAAGCTGAACGCCGCCCGTACGACCCCGGCCGTATGCCCGGGCTGCGGCGGGAAGATGGTTCTCCGGCCGTATAACTACCAGTATTTCATCCCCGTGGACAAGTGCCTGGGCTGCTCGAAAATCTGGTTCGACGTTGACGAACTGGAGATGCTCCAGATCCTCATCGAAAGCCGCGGCGGCGGTCCCGCCTGACAGCCGACCCGCGGACTGTCTGACTTCCGGCGGATCGGCGCCAGCAGAACGGTACCAGCAGAATGGTACCAGGTACCCGAGTGCTGGTTTTTTTCCAGCATTTTGTAGACCCGGTACCGTCTTGCTGGTCACGGCATGTGCCGGCAGGCGCGGTCTTGTCGCGGTTTGTTATAATGTCCGCAAGGAATGTTGCCCTGAGAGGAACGCCATGGCCCTGAGAGACCTCATCGATCACTCCCCGCGACGGAGGCGGGTCCTCAAATCGATCGCCGCGGGGGGCGCCGCCGCGGCCCTGGCCCCGCTGGCCTCGCGCTCGACCCTGGCCCGAGGCTCGGCCGGGGAAGGCGCATCGTCCGCGTCATCGAGGGCGGCCGGTCTACCGTCTTCGGGCCAGGCCGCCGGTCTCGCCTCACCGGCCGGGGACCGCGGGCCGGCGAGGGTTGTCCGCGACGGCATGGTCTACCGCCGCCTGGGCCGGACCGGGCTCCACATTTCGGAGATCGCGCTCGGCGGGAGTCCGCTCCCCGACGAAACTCTCCTCCGCGAGATCATCGACCGGGGCGTCAATTATATCGATACCTCGCACAGCTATGACAACGGCAACAGCGAGCGCCTCGTCGGGAGGATGTTCCGGGCCGTCGGACGCGACAAGCTCATGGTCCATACCCGCTTTCACCTGAGCGGCCGCTGGACCGAAGCCTCCATCATCGCCTCGGTCGACAGCAGCCTGCGCCGGCTCGGGACCGAGCGGGTGGACGTCCTGGGCATCCACGGCGCCGAAAATCCCGCCGACCTGACGGACGAGCGGGTTCTCGGGGCCTTCGACAAGCTCGGCGCCCAGGGCAAGTACCGCTTCCGCGGCCTGACCTGCCACGCCAACCACCAAGCCGTGGTCCCGCGCGCCGTGGAGTGCGGGCTCTACGACATGGTCCAGTTCGGTTACAACGTGTTCGACATCCAGGAGACCGAGAAGGACGTCCGGACCTACGGCGACTACCTGGGGGAAAGCGGCATCCGCAAGCTCATCGATCTCGCTCACGGCCGGGACGTCGGGGTCATCGCCATGAAGGTCCTCAAGGTCGGCGGCCGGCGCCAGGACTTGGCGAAATACAAGGCGGGCGGCGGCGGCGGAGCCGGCGGCTCGATCCAGCAGGCGATGCTCAAGTGGGCGCTCGAGAACGAGAAGATCGCGGCCGTCGTGACCGAGATCCTCAACCGGCAGCAAATGGAGGAGGACCTGGGCGTCGCGGGGCGGCCCCTGACCGCCGCCGATCGGGCGGCGCTCTACGCGATGGCCGGGGCCGGCGCCCGCATCGCGTGCCACATGTGCGGGCTGTGCCAGGCGGCCTGCCCGGCCGGGGTGCGGACGACCGACATCATGCGCTGCCTGGCCTATGACGAAAGCTACGGCAAAACGGACCGGGCCCGGGCCGAGTACCTCGAGGCGAGGCGGCGGCAGGCGGAGGCCGGACTCGGCGCGCGGCCGGGCAGGGGCTCGGTCACGGGGCGGTTCGCCGCGGGTGAAGGCGGTCCGGCGGACGCCGGCGAGGCGGCAGGCGCGGGCGGCTCGGGAGCCCTGTCGGGCGGGGTTTGCCGCGGGTGCGACGCGTGCGACAGGGCCTGCCCTTACGGGATTCCGGTGCGGGAGCGCGTCGCCCACGCGACGGCGCGATTCGGCTGAGCCGCCGGAAGTTCTTGTCCCCTTGACCGGTGCGTTCGACCAGGCCCCATTTTGCCTGCTCCGTCAGGCCGGAAGCGCCGCGGCTGTCCCTCCCTTCCCCGGGTTGCCGGTCTAGTCGAAAACCTTTTCCACCGCCTGGTAGCGGGTGTGGACCCTCTCCACGGCGGCCTCGAGTGAGGCGCTGTCGGACTCCGGCCCCATGGCGGCCAGCTCGGTCGCCGATTTCAGCAGTTCGGAGGAGGCGGCCTGGAACACGGCGGCCTTCCCTTCGAGCCGCTTGGGAAGCCGGGCCTCGGCGACGGCCTCGGCCTTGGCCTTCAGCTCGGGAGCGGTCTTGCGCACGTCAGCCCAGGACTTTTCCGGAACGTAGGTGTGATAGACCACATAGAGGACCTTATGGAAGGCGTCGATCTCGGGCAGCACCGGGCGGATCGTCCGGACCAGCATCTCGTAGCGCATATGGAGCGTTTCGGCGGCCTTGAGCAGGGCCTCGCCGTCATCCCCGGCGGCGGCCGCGTCGTAGGCCTCGACCGACAGGCGGAACTCGGCCACCCCTGACTTCCACTTGGCGTCTTTTTCGCGGAGGATGCCGGGCAGCGCGGCGGCATAGATATCCGCGGCCAACTCGTCGATCTTCGGCACGAAGCTCTTGAGCGCCGCAAAATCCTTTTCCGGGTAGGCCGTGTGCCAGATCGGATAGATGATTTCGTGGAAAGCCTCGAGCGCCGGGACGGTGCTTTCCGTCTCGGGGTTGACGGCCTTTTCCTGGACGGGCCCGGCGGTCACGGCGATAGCCAGCAGCAGCGCCGCGCTCATGGTCACAGCTATGCGTTTCGTCATGTCAGGAACCTCCACTTTCGCGTTGCAAAGAATGTTTCGGAATGTCGGGATTTAATGGCAGCGAGCCTCTCTTTTACCATAATCGGCGAGGCCGCGCAATGCCCCGCCCCTTGCCACTTTCCCCTGCCGCTCCCGGCGTCAAGCCAAAACGATGGCCTTCCGATTTGCGATCGGCCGGCGGATCCCCGCGCTGGGCTGTCCGGCTGTGCTGACGCCTGCCGACTCGGATCGTGGGACCGTGAAATGAGTATTGTGTCCCCATTTAAAAGCGTGCCGCCCGAGGACCTTAAGTCGTCATTTTGGGCCCCGGAAATCGGGATTTAAGGCCCGAAAGGCACCTTAAAACAGAAGTAATTATTTTATTTTTAGTTAGTTAACTTGGTCCGACCCCAAAGACACCGGTGTCGATCCAATCCTTCTTGAGGACGGACCAGAAGTCCTCGGCCAGGCCGCGCAGCACGTACTCGTAGGGGAGCCAGCCGTAGCCCCGGTCGCCCCAGCCGGGACCCCAGGAGTTCCGGATGAGCAGCGCGCCCCTGGTCTCGGCGCCGCCGGTCGTGTTCCGGATCTTCATCGCGTCGTCGTAGCCCATGACCACCACGGCGTGGCCGCCCTCGATCGTCTCCCTGGCCGAGGGAAACGGGATCTTTCCCGACGTCGCGGCCTGGTCGATCGAGCTGTAGACGGTGAACCCGAACATGGCCGGATGGCCGGCCGCCAGGTGGGTCTTGACGCGCTCGAGGACCCGGGCCTTCGTCGAGCCCGGCGGGTCGTGCCTGTAGTAGAGGATCGTCTTGTAGTTTTGGGCGAAGGCGTAGCAGAAGGCGGGCGGCTCGCGGTCGAAGGCCGTCTCGTCGTCGGTGTAGGGCCAGTACTCCTCCGGCGGGACGCCGAACAGGACCATGGCCCCGATCGTCAGCCGCAGGTAGGCCCCGGTGTCGCCGGTCATCTTCATCAGGTTCCGGGTCACTTTGTAGAGGAACAGCCGCGAGGCGTCGATGTGATGACCGAAGGCCCTGCGCTCATAGTATTCGATGACCCCGGCCCCGGCCTGGGCCGTGCAGGACCCGAGCATCCCCTGGTCCTCGACGGCCGAGGCCCATTCGCGCAGGTCCGCGGCGGCCGGCGGCGGCGGAGCCGGCCCCTGCCCCCGGCGGCGTCCCCCGGCCCCGCGGGCGGCCCCTCCCGCGGGCCGCGGCCCCTCCATTCCCAGTCCGGTCGGCGCCAGAAGGTCGCGAATCTCCTTGGTCCCCTCGGTGTAATCCCTGAAATCCGGAAAATCCGGGATCCAGCCCAGGGCGTGTCGGCGCTGCGAAACGGCCATGGTTCCCTCCTTTTCGTTTCCCCGATTGTAAAGGATTTGCCTTTCCCGTTCAATGAGAGGTATCATCGGTTTTGTCCGTTGCGGGCCGGAGCCGCCCGGCAGGGGGAGAATCTCCTCCATTAAATCACCTCAAGGGGTGATTGACCGTCCCGGGGGGTGAAGGAAAATAGCCGTGAGAGGACAATAGGGAGAAGGCCTGCGGTTATGGTCACCAAGAAAATTCTAGTCGTCGACTATGACCAAGCCCTCCTCTCCTCCCTGCACAAGACCCTGTCCGACGAGGGTTTCCAGGTCGTGCTGGCCGCCGACGGCAAGACCGCCTGGGATAAGTACCACCAGGACAACCCCGACCTCGTCCTCATGGAGGCCATGCTCTCCAAGATCCACGGCTTCGAGCTCTGCGAACGGATCACCAAGCAGGCCGCGAGAAAAGTCCCCGTCATCATCATGACCGGGGTCTACCGCGACCGGGTTTACAGGACGGAAGCCCTGCGCACCTACGGCGCCTCGGAGTACTTCGAGAAACCCCTCAACCTGTCCGAGGTTCTGGCATCGATCCAGGCCCTCCTGGCGACGAACGGGGGCGGGCAGAAAAGCGAGAAGCCGTTCGAAGTCAAGACCGCGCTCGGGGGCGGGCCCGCGAACGGCGGGACGCGCAACGTCCAGCCCGCGTCGGCTCCGCCGCCGCAGAAGCCGGCGCCGGCCACGACACCGCCCGCCAAGGCCGAAGACGGCCGGAAGCCGGCGTCGCAGGACCTTCAGGCCAGGCCGGCCCCGGGCGTCATCCGGGAAACCGAGGCCAAGCCGGCGCCCGCGGGCGACGCCAGGGCCCCCTCGGACGGGGACAGGAAACCGCTCCGGACGGAGAGGGCCGCGGCGGGGCCCCCGGCCAAGCCCGTCGCCGTTCCCGGACCGGCCGCCGGGAAGGGGTCGGGCCGGACCGAAGGCGCGTTTCCGTCGCCGTCGCTCGCCCGGACCCTGCAGGACCTCAATTCCCTGGAAAAGGAGCTGTCCTCGATCGCCCGGCCGGTCCCGGTCAAGCCGGGGCCGCAGAAGACCCGCGAGGCCGAAAAGGCGGGCGAGGACGTCGACCTCCTGCTCAAGTCCACCCTGGCCGATTTCGGCCTCGGGCAGGGGAAGAGGAAAAAGGCCCAGGCCGCACCCCCTCCCCGCCCTCAGACACCGGCCCCTCCTCAAGACATATATAAACCGTCCGAGCCGGCCCAGGCTGTCAGGGAGATCATCAAGCCCGTATCGCCCCCCCAGCCTGAGCCGGCGGCCGTCGGACGGCCCGAAGCCAGGATCCTGGCCGCGCCGGAGACGCTGCCGGAACCACCCGCCGCCGCGAAGCCGGCGGTCGACCCGGTCAAGCCGGCCGCGTTCAAGCCGGTCGTGACCACGGTCGCGGGAACGCCCCCGGCCGCCCCGGCCTTGGCTCCCCAGGGTCCGAAGCCCGAGCCGGTGGATAAGCCCGCCGCGGCCCCGCCTTCCGTCAAGCAGGCGGCCCGCCTCGCCGTTCCGCTGACGGAGCGCCCGCTGGACGGTTCGAGCGCCGCGGGGGGGCCGGTCGAAGTGGTGTCGCGGGCCCTGGCCGAAGCCGCGAAAGACCTGCCCAACGCGGCCCTCCATTCCAAGCTTTTCAAGGACATTTACGAGCCCGAAAAAAAGAAGACGCCGGCGCTGGTGATAGGCATCGCCGCGGCCGTCGTCATCATAGGGTTGGCGGCCTTCCTGGCCCTGCGGCCCAAGCCCGCGCCGGCCCGTCCGGCGCCGAAGGCCCCGGCCGAACAGAGCATGCCCGCGGTCCTGGAAAAGACGGCTTACGAGACCTCGCCGGCCGAAACGGAGGTCAAGCCGGGGACCGATAGCCCCGAGCCCGTGGCTCCTGCCGCGAAGACAAAGCCGCCCGTGAAGCCCCCGGCCTCCGAGGCGGACATCATCATTCCGAAGGCCGTGACGGAGCCCCGACTCGTGGCCAAGACCCCGGGCCTGAAACCGGAGGAGGCTCGGGATCGGGAAGGCGGGACGGGGTCGGGGCAGGCCGCGCGGGCACAGCCCCTGCCGTCGCCCTCGTCGACTTCGGAAGCGGCGGCGGCGGAGGGACCTCCTCCGGCGCAAGCTCAGCCTGCCCGGAACGGCGAAAGCCGGACGGCCGAAGGTCCGCCGGCGGCCGGGTCGGACGCGACCTCTGCTGCGGCCGGGCGGCCCAAGGCCCAGACGGGTGATCTGGTCCCGGTCGAAGAGGCCGACGCGCCGCCGGAGGTACTGAAAACCGTCAACCCCAAGTATCCGGCCCAGGCCCTGAGGTTCGGACGGGAAGGTTCGATAACGGTCAACGCGCTGGTCAACGAAGCCGGAGACGTCCTCGATACGGCGATCCTCAAAGGCATGAAGGATGATATGGGCCTCGAGCCGGCCGCCGAGGCCGCGGTCAGGAAATGGAAGTTCAAGCCGGCCGTCAAAGACGGGGTCAACGTCAAGACCTGGATGCCGATCGTCGTCACGTTCAAGAAGGGTCAGGCGGGGATCGCAACGGAGATCAAGCCATGAATGCCAACCAAAGGAGCCGATGATGGCGCTCAGCAAGGACCAGGAAGAACTCTACCGGCGGACGATGGACGACGTCAAGAAGCAGCTGGACAGCATCGACGATGATGTCGAGAAGGAACTCCAGAAAGTCAGGAAGCGGCTGGCCGAGCTTCAGGAGTCCAAGAAGAACCTGAAGATGATCTACGAGGGGACGGCCAAGCTTCTCGGCATCGAACTGCCGTCCGAAGAAGAAGAGGACGCCGTCCAGGCGCCCGCCGTCAACAGCAAGATGTAGGGGCCGGCCCGCCCCGGAGCGTATTCCCACCGGACACTATGGCCCGCGATGCGGGGGTTTGCCTCGGGGAGCGGCTCGGGAGGGCGGAGGGGGGGGCTTCGAGGGCCTTGAGGGGGCCCAGGGGGGAAAGCTCGATTGACTCCCGGGCGGGGTTCTGTTATAAGAAAGGGCTTCCATGGTCATCATCCTGGGCTTGTTCATCGGGTTTGCGGCGGCCATTCCCCTCGGGCCGGTGAACGTCTTCATCATCTCCCAGACGCTCAAGCGGGACCACTTCCACGGCGTCCTGGCCGGGCTGACCACGGCCGCCCTCGACTTCGTCTATTGCCTCATCGCCCTGATCGGCTTCTCCCTGATCAAGGTCAACGTGAGCCACTTTTTCGTGTCCGTGATGAAAGGCGTGGCCGGGGTGATCATTCTCGTCGTCGCCCACCACCTGATCCGCGAATCGGGCACGTTCACGCTGCCGCACAACGGAGACAAGATCCCGTCCGCGTCGCACCGGCCCGTCCTGGGGGTCATCATCCTCTACGTGAGCAACCCGATGCTCTACATGTTCTGGTTCGGCATCGCGGGCATGGTCACGGGCCACAGCCTGGTGCAGCATCACGGATGGACGCCGTACGTGTTCGCGGCGGCCTGCGGGGTGGGGTCGATGGTCTGGTATACGAGCCTCGTCAGGTTCGTCTCGAAGCGCCAGTCGAAGATCCACCCGGAAAAGTTCCGGCGGATCCTGATGTACCTGGGCCTCATCCTGACCGCGTTCGGGATCTACACGGTGGCGAGGATCTTCTTCTAGCCCCGCCGCCCCCTTCGCCATGACGAAACGTGAACGGGTCGAGGAAGCCTGGCGTCTCGGGCGGCCGGACCGCGTTCCGTTCGTCCCCGCCGTCTACGAGCACAAAGCCCGGCTCATCGGGCGCACGCCGTCGGCGGTCTGCCGGGATGCCGGACTGCTGCGAGCCGCGCTGGCCAGGGAACTCGAGCTTTACGACCCCGACGCGCTCACGGCGGGGGTGGACATCTACAACGTCGAGGCCGAGGCCCTGGGCTGTCCGGTGCGGTTCTTCGAGGAATCGAACGACGTCCCGGCGGTCGAGGCGCCGATCCTCGACGGGACGGGCGGACTGGGGCGGCTGGGCGTTCCGGACCCCGGGCGGGACGGACGGATGCCGCTTCACGTCGAGGCGGCGGGCCGGCTGCATCGGGAGATGGGCCGGGACATGATCGTCCGGGGGGGACTGAGCGGACCGTTTTCGCTGGCCTGCGCCCTGGCCGGGACCGAAAACGTGCTCGTGGCGACGGTCGAGGAACCGGAGTTCGTCCGAAGGCTGCTCGACCTGTGCGGCCGGGTGGCGGTCGAGTACGGGCGGGCTTTCCTGGCGACGGGGGCGGGGATCATCCTGTTTGATTCCAAGGCTTCGCCGGGGGCGGCGTCGCCGCGGGTCTTCCGGGAGTTCGTGCTGCCCGTCTACCGCGACCTCGTCATGCCGGCGCTCGCCGAGGCGGGGGCGCGGGCGAGGCCGCTCATCATAGGCGGCGATACGACGCCCATCCTGGAGGACCTGCTCGTTTCGGGCGCGACCCAGCTCCTGTGCGACGCGGGCGCCGACCTCGAGCGCTTCCGGACGCGGTGCTTCGACGAGAGGATGGCCGTCCGCGTCAACGTGGACGCGCGGCTGGTGCATCGGGGAACGCCCCAGGAGGTCGGGGCGGAGGCGCGGAGGCTGCTTCGGGCGGCCGGCGACCGGCCGGGGCTTCTCTTCGGCTGCGGCGTCGTCGCCTACGACACCGACCCGGCCAACGTCATCGGGGTCAGACCAGGTTAAGCTTCAAATAATAATCAAGATGGTTCGTTTTATGGGCCCCTGGATGAGAGAAATCCGCGTTCCTTCGAACCGAAGTGGAGAGAAGGCTTAAATCCTCTTTTTTGGCCAAAAAGAGAGGTTTAAGGTCAAAAATAGGGGACCAAAGACTGTTAAGTCGTTTATTTGGTGATACCTAACTTGGTCTGGCCCCAAAGGCGAGGAGTCGGGTGACGGCGGCGGCCGAGACCGAGGTCGTGGTGCCGATGCCGGTGCAGCAGACTGCCCCGCAGGCCGACGCGTAGGTCAGCATGTCGCGCCAGGCATCGAGAGCCTGGGCCTCCGCTTGCCGCGCCGATACGGATCGGGGCCCGCGCTGCGGCCTTGCTTCGGTCGCCGCAGCGGCCGCCCCCGGGTCGCCCGCCCGTCCGCGCCTCCTGCGGTCGAGCCCGAATGCGTGGTAGATCCGGAGCATGAGCCCGGCCGAGAAGGCGTCGCCCGCCCCGGTCGGGTCGGCCACCTCGACCCTGAAGGCGGGAACACGGACTCGGCCGCCCTGAACGGCCGCCTCGGCGCCCCTCCCCCCCATCGTCACGAAGACGTGGGCCGCGCCCAGCCTGCGGATGGCTTCCGCCGCCCTCGCGGCGCGCCGCTCGCCGGTAAAGTCGGCGGCCTCGTCGGCGTTGCAGTGGAAGAAATCCGTCCAGGGCAGGGCCCGCCGCAGGAAGTCCCAGGTCTGCCGGAACGGGCTCACGACGTCGACGAAGGTCAGCGCGCCGAGCTCCCGGGCCCGCCTCAACACGGCGTCCAGCTCGGCGTCCATTTTGTTCAGCAGGCCGGCCCCGCCGCAGTAGAAGAGCCTGGGCCTGTATTTTTCGAGGAGAGCGACGACCCTCCCCGGAGGCAGGGCCGAGTTGGCGCCGGGGTCCGCGTGATAGCGGCGGTCCTCCCCCGCCGCGACCAGAATAAGGTCGAGCGACGTGGGCGCGCCGGCGACGGCCACGGCCTCCGCCCTGACCCCCTCCCGGCGCAGGCTTTCGGACAGGAACCTGCCGAACATGTCGCGGCCGGCCGGAAACACGGCCCTGACCCGGCTCGCCGGGAAGCCCAGCCGGACGAGGTCCGACGAGACATTGCAGGCGTGGCCGCCGAGCGAGAAGCGGACCGACCCGAAGACGAGCTCCCCCGGGCGGGCCACCCGCGGCAGCCCGCTGGCGATCAGGTCGACCACGGCGATGCCGCTGACCAGAATCACCGGTCCCTCCTCCTTTCGGGCGCCCCGAAGGCTCAGACGAGATGGAGCTTCAGCTGCCCGATTCTCTTCCCGATGTCGACCCGGCCCCGGCACCGGGCCGTGCACGCCTCGCAAGACACGCACCGCCCCAGCCCGCCGTCTCCGGGCAGGGCGGCCAGCGTCTCCCGGGCCTGGAAGACGTTCGGGTAGCGCAGGTACATGTGAGCCCGCATTAGCGTTGGGGTGTCCACGCCGTGCGGGCAGGTCGGCCGGCAGGCGCCGCACTGGACGCAATTGGCCATGGCCAGCTTGATGTTCCGGTCGGCCAGGAACTCCTTCTCGCGATCCGTGTAGTCCAGGCCCCGGGCCACCGTGATGTCCTCCTCGAGCTGCCCGAAGGCGGTGAAGCCCGGCACGGCGCTGGTGATGAAGCCGTTCCGCAGGGCCCATTTGAGCACGGCCGTCTGGATGATCGCGCCCCCGTAGTAGGACTGCAGTTCGGGGGGCAGCTCCTCCTTGTACCACGACTGCATGCACTGGGTCTTCATGGCTATGATGCCGATGCCCTTGGCGACGGCGTTTTCGTAGGAGCGCCTGAGGTCCGCGGCGCCGGCCAGGGCGTAGTTCCACGAGGCCAGGATGACATCATAGAAACCCGTACGGGCGGCCTCGTCGAGGGCGGGGCCCATGTTCTGGTGCGTGGAGAAACCGACGAACCGGGTTTTCTTCTGAGCCTTGAGCTCCGACAGGGCCTCCAGGAAACCCGGCCGGCCCAGGTCCTCGACGCGGCTCACGTCGTGGATATAGAGGATGTCGACGTAGTCGGTCTTGAGGCGTTTGAGGCTGCCCTCGGCGACGCGGATGAAGGCCTCTTTGAGCCCGGCCGCGGACAGGGATTCGCGCCTGGCGGGGGGGATGTTGACCTTGGTCGCGATGACGGCCTGATCGCGGGCCTTGAGTTCGGCCAGGACGCTCCCCACCATCTCCTCGTTCTTGCCGCGCCAGTAGCCCGCGGCCGTGTCGAAGTGGCGGATGCCGAGCTCGAAGGCCCGGCGCACGAGCTCGGGGTTATCCGCGTTCATGACGCCCATGCTCACGACGGGGATCATGATCCCGGTCCGGCCCAGCGTGCGGGTGATGAGCGGAGTGTCGGGCGAGGGCGAGGAAGAGCCTCTCGCGGACGGGACCGCCGCGCCGAGGCCCGCGCCTCCGAGGACGGCCGCCGCCCCCGCGCCGGTCAGGGTCCGGGACATGAATTCGCGTCTGTTCAGCGTTCGCCTGGAATCGGCCATGGTTGCGCTCCTCCTTGTAATTCTCTTTTCGGCCTATTGTAGCCGATTTCGCGCCCGATTTCAGCCGGCCCCTGCCCTTCCTCAGAAATTGGGGACAGAAATTGGGGACACAATACTTATTTCTCGTCCGAACTCGGCCTTGCGGCAATTTTCCCCATCCGCCCCTTGCGCAGACGCGAGCCCCTCCGGAAATAAGTATTGTGTCCCCATTTGTTGTGTCCCCATTTGGACATCTCTCGAGGTCGGACCGGCGGCCGTGAACTTTCGCCCGCAGAGTCGCGTATAATGGAGTGAGGAGATAGAGAGATGACGAAGTTCTTTCTTTGGCTGATCCTCCTGGTCCTGTGCTGGCCGCTGGCCCTGCTGGCTCTCCTGCTCTACCCCATCGTGTGGCTTCTGCTTCTGCCCTTCAGGCTGCTCGGGATCACGGTCACGGCCGTCCTGGCCCTCATCGCCGCCATCATTCTGCTTCCGGCCCGCGTGCTTCGCGGCCCGGCCCACGTCTAGCGCCCGGCGCAAGAATTG
>Ga0210077_1000328_pt1 | contig 19065 bp, 20 predicted proteins | sample RushMan_CattailN_5_FD_185556 | JGI IMG/M metagenome (GOLD analysis project Ga0210077, IMG submission 185556) | Wetland microbial communities from San Francisco Bay, California, USA, that impact long-term carbon sequestration -... | ecosystem: Environmental > Aquatic > Marine > Wetlands ... | reverse complement strand
CGCATGGTGTGGTGCGCCTTGCGCAGCACGCGGATGACGTCGTCACTCGTCAAGTCCCAGAACATCCGGTAATTATGGCAGGCCGGTGAGGTGGCAATCCCGCCACCAACAACCTCAAACGCTGGCCTCGTTGCTGATTCTCTCGTCAGCATGAGAATCGCTTTGTCGCGTAGGCTTGCGCCCGCTCTCTGACCCATGCAACGACTCGCACGTACATTTCGCAACCTCGGCGTCGCCGCCTGCTTCTGCTTCTTCGGTGCCGCGCTCGCGCACGCCGCGGGCGGACCGCTGGGCATCGATCACCGGATAGGGTTCGATCAAAGCGGGATCTGGTCGCGTCACGATCAGCTCCTGCTGCAGGACCTGACCCTGGCAACCGTCGTAGGCGGTGCGTTGTGGGAGGGTGGCAAGACGCGCCTCGGGCGCACCTACTGGCAGGCGCTCGACAGTTCGATCTTTGCGGCGGCGGCCGCGACGGTTGGCAAAGAGGTATTCACCCGTTCGCGTCCGGCCCAGACGGAAGACCCGAACAAGTGGTTCCAGGGCAAGGGGCACTACAGTTTTCCCAGCGGCGAGGTGAGCTTCGTCAGCGCCGCGGTCGCGCCCTTCGTCTTCGAGTACCGGGCCGACCACCCGTCGGTCTACGCGCTCGAGCTCCTACCGCTTTACGACGGGATCGCGCGCATGAAATCGCATGCGCACTGGCAGACCGATGTGCTGGCGGGCTTCGCGCTCGGCACGGCGGCGGGATACTACGCGCACGATCGGTCGTCGCCCTACTTCCTCCAGTACATGCCGCACGCCTTCGAGGTGGGCCTCAAGGCGCGCTGGTAAAACTGCCTGCGCGGGCATTGTGACTCACATCCGGCCGGGGCTTGTGCGCATAATGTGCCCGCTGGCGCCGAGGGGCGCCGCAATTGCCGGGAGGGCGAGGAAATGATCCGGATTCTTTCGATGATCGGTCGCGCGACGCTCGTCGTGGCCGCGATACTCGTGATCGTAGGTGCGGCCGTGGCGGGATATCTCGACGCCGGGCGGGAGGTTGGCGGCGTTGCGATCGGCTATGGGCCGGCGGTCGGCGCGCTTCTGGGGCTTGTGATCGGAATCATCACCGCAGGAGTTGTATTCGGTCCTCTCGCGACGCTTTACGATATCCGGGACAATGTCCGCCTCGTCGCCGAGCTCGCGCAGGGCGAATATGAGCCGCAGGCACCGAAAGCCCCCGATCGCCAGGGGCCAGTGACAACGCGCAGAGAACCCAGACTGCGGTAACCGGAATGCAAGCGCAGGCAAGGGAGGGGCTTTCCAGGTGATGAGCCGACTCGTCGGTTTGACAGCGGCAACCCTGCTCGTCTGTTTCGGCGCCTCGAGCGCGCGAGCGCAGGAGGTCAGCGGACGGGTGGTGAGCGTCGTGGCCGGGGACGCGCTGACGGTCCGGTTCCCGAGTGGACTGCGGGTTGAGATCCTGCTGGCCGACATTGCGGCGCCCAAAACGGGGCAGCCGTATGGGGCGCGCTCGCGTCGCTCGCTCACTGAGCTCTGCCAAGGCAAGTCCGCGATCATCGCGGATCAAGGCGCGAACGCAGAGGGGCAACTCGCGGCGCGCGTGATGTGCGCGGGGATCGACGCAAGCGGAGAGCAGGTGCGGCGGGGCATGGCGTGGGTCGACCGGCGCTACGCGGATCCGACTTCCGGCCTGTTCCGGCTCGAGGCCGATGCGCGGGAGCACCGGCGCGGCCTCTGGCGGCGCCGGCACCCGGTTGCGCCGTGGGTCTGGCACCCGCGCCGCTGAGCTCAACCGAGCGACGCGAGACCGATCGACAGGTCCGTACTGAAGTCGGTCCAGGTCTGGTAGCGCAGGTTCGGATCCTTTTGCATGGCGCGCCACACGGTCGCCTCGATAATGGCGGGCAGCTCGGGTCTGAGGACGCGCAAGCGTGGCGCCTCTTGATGGGCGATCAGCCGCATCAGTTCGCCGATCGAGGGGGCGTGGAAGGGCAAACGTCCGGTCAGCAGCTGGTAGGTCAAAACGCCCAGCGAGTAGATGTCGGCGCGATGATCCAGCGGCAGTTCCGTCAGCTGCTCGGGCGACATGTAGGCCGGCGAGCCGACGCCGGTGATTTCGGTGTGAGTTGCCAACGCGATCCTCGCCACGCCGAAGTCGGTCAACTTGACGCCGAAGGGCTCCGCCAATAAGACGTTGGCCGGCTTGATGTCCCGATGGAGCACGCCGTGCTGAAGCGCGTAATCGAGCGCACGGCTGATCTTGAACGCGGATTCGAGCGCGCGCCTGAGGGGAAGCAGGTGACCGGACTCGGTATGCTGCGCCAGCGTACCTCCGGCAACGTACTCCATCACGACATAGCTGTACCCGGGCTCGACCCCCGCATCGAGCAGCGCGACGATGTAAGGGTGGTGGAGCCTGCCCACGAGCGCCGCTTCGTTCAGGAAGCTTGCGCGATGCGTGCCGCGCGTCAGGCCGATATCGCCCGGCGCGTGGGCGAACACCTTGAGAGCGACCTCGCGCTCGGCAACGGGGTCGCGTGCCAGGTGCACGGTCGCCGTGCTGCCGCGCGCCAGCTCCCGTATCAATTCGTATCGACCTACGCTATCCGGCAACTTCTGCAACCCCCCGGGCGGGCAGAAAGAGCCAGCCGCGAGAGTAGCAGATCGGGCTGCCCCGATGCTTTCGCGGCCGCGCATCCTGTGCTCAAATAGTCCGCCTCGTCACGGAATGCGGACATGAAAATGAAACTCTGGGCAATCACGGCAGGTATCGCGCTCGTCGTCGCGGGTTGCGCGGGCATCCCGAACCAGGAGGCCTTCAGAGCCAAGGTCAGCACCTGGCAGGGGCGCAACATCGATGATCTGGTCAAGGCATGGGGCAAGCCCGACAGCATCCTGCCCGGGTCGAGCGACAAGCTCTACACCTACAACAAAGGGGATCCGGTCAAGACAACGTGCACCGTGGAATTCATGGTGAATCCGGACGGCAAGATCACGGCTTGGCGCTTTTCGGGCTCGACTTGCCGGACGGTCTATTGAGCGGCTCGCCGCGCGCCTGAGCTGAACGGCGCGATTGCGTCACGGCTCGAGCGCCGGCTAAGCGGCGGCGCCGGCACTGCGCAGAGCGTACGAATTCCGGCGAAAGACGAGCCAGTAGCCGATCCCGAGCAGCACGGGCAGGCAGGCCAGCGACGCGACCGCCGTGTCCGGATCCAGCAAGACGACCAGCGCGACGGCGGCGAGGACGAGTCGCAGCGCCACGTCTGGTGCGCGCCGGTCGATGAACCGTGCCTGCAGGCTGAACGTGATCCCGAGCGTGGCGATCAGTATCAGCAGCGCGGCGCCCATCTGGTCCAGACCCGGCTTGATCACCAGGTCCGGGTGAACGAAGACCCCGGCCATCAGGGTGAACAGCGACACGCAGATCTGCACCGAGCGCCAGAGCGTGACATAGAACGACGTGTTCGCGATCTTGGATGTGATCGCCGCGGTCACCGAAGTCGGCGGCGTGAGCTCGCCGAATACCGCGATGAAGAACGCGAAGAAGTGCACCACCCAGGGATTGACGCCGACCTGGATGAACGGCGGCGCGAGCACGATCGCGACCAGGATGTAGGTCGGCGCCGGCGGCAGACCCATGCCCAGGACGGCGCCGAAGATGAACGCCATTCCCACCATGGCGACCAGGTTCACCCCGGCCGCGTCGATCAGCAGCGCGCCGAGCTTGGTGGGCACGCCGGTGATCACCAGCGCGCCGGTCATGATCGACAGGGTGGCGAGCAGCAGCGCGATGTCGGTGATCATGTCGATGTAGGAGTCGAGGAAGCGGCGCAGCGGCGCCATGAACGCCTGCAGCGACCACCGGCCCCGCCGCAGGAGAGGTACGAGGTGGATGAGCAGCAGCGCCGCGCCGGCGGCATAGAACATGTAGAGCGCGGCGAACATCGGCGCGAGAAAGATCGTTGCCATCAGCAGGACCAGGCCGCCGACCACGAACACGAACGCGCCGATATTGACCTTGTCTTTCCAGCCGAGCTTCTCGGCGCCGAGGTCGGCCACGAGGTGGGTGCGGTAGTGAATCGAAAGCAGATAAACGGAGACCGCGACCGTGATGTAGTAGATAAGCGCCGGCACCCAGCCTCGCGCGACGACGTCGAAGTAGTCGACGCCCAGGAATTCGGCCATCAGGAACGCGGCGATGCCCATGACCGGCGGCATGAGCTGCCCGCCCATGGACGAGGCGTTTTCGATCGCCGCCGCGGTGGCCGGAGGCAGGCCCGCGTTGATCATCGCGGGAATGGTGGCCGAGCCGACGGTGATCGAATTGGCCGCGCCGCTTCCGCTCACGGTGCCGATCGCCATCGAGCCGATGACCGCCGATTGCGGGATCGCGTGCGCCGAGCGGATCGCGACCCGCTTGGTCGCGCGCAGCAGCGAGTCCACGCAGCCGAAGCCGCGCAGCAGGGAGAGCACCAGCAGGAACGATCCGATCACAGTGAGCGCGATCTGCGGCAGCCGCGAGAAGATGCCGGTCGCCATCTCGACGCTGCTCGCGGTGATGACCCGGTGCCAGGGCAGGCCCGAGTGGTAAAACATCCCCGGCACCATGTAGCCATAGACCGCGTACAGGATGAGCACGATGTTCAGGATGAACAGCGGCATGTGGCGCTTGCGTGCGTACTCGATGATCAGCAGCGTCATGATCCCGCCGTTGACCATGTCGGCGGTGTCCCACATGCCGGCCCGGTACTCCCCGAGCGCGACGTAGTTCGTGTTCATGTACCACGCGCAGTAGAGAGAGAACAGGCAGTACGCGGCCGCGATCAGGTAGTTCGCGGCCGCGGGCAGCTTCGGATAAAGATCGTTATGTCGCAGCGACTGAAGCGTGAACAGCGCGAAGGTGGCCGGGATCATCGTCATCGCGAGCAGCGTCGGCCCGCCCAGCCCGGTCCAGTAATAGAACAGCATGTACCCCAGGAACGCGATCGCGCCCGCGTAGTACAGCAGGTCGAGCGCGAGCGGCGTCCGCCGCGGCGACGCGTTGGCTGTCATGGACGATTCCCGGGGTCTATCTTGCCGTCACTTCGCGACGTTGGAATCCCACTTGCTTTCCCAGACTCCTCTCGCCTCCATGTACTTCTTGAGGCCCGGGTGGATGGGAACGAGATTCCAGGTCGATTCGAGCGCCTGCTTCTCGAACTCCGCCATGTGGCCGCCGCTGATCTCGCGGAAGCTCGGGTCGAGCTTGGCCAGCTCGTCGGCATGTGCCTCGATCGTGGTCAGGATCTTGTACATCTCGTCGGCCGTCACGACGTGGCCCAGATCGAACCCCCAGTAGAAGGGCAGCAGCGTCACTTTCTTGACGTAGAGATCCTTCTTATGAAAATTCGCCGGGCTCACCTCCTTGATGCCGAAGCCCGCCGCCCTGAGCTTGGCCAGCTCGTCCGGGCTCGGATTGAGCGCCGCCCAGTCGACCGCGAGCGTCGCTTCGGCGAGCCACGGCGGCGGCGTCATGCCGCCCGCTGCGTAGATGGTCATGGCCTTGATCCTGCCCGAGGCGAGCTGCGAGCCCACCGTGGCGAGGTCGACCTGCTTGTAGATGTGATGCACCCCGACCGCCGCCATCGCGTTCTCGAGGTGCTTGCGGGTGTCGAAGGGGAGCGGGCCGGTGTAGACCGGCATGCCGGACAGGTCTGTCCATTTCTTGATCTTGTTGCGGTCGCTCGCCTTGATCGCGAGGCCGACGTCGAGGGTATAGCACCACAGCGACTGGATCGGCTGCTGCTTGATGTGGGACTTGAAACCCTTGAAGCGCCCGGCATTCGCCTTGAGCTCCTTCAGCGCGACGTCGGAGCCGTAGTAGCCATCGAAGTCACCGGTGGCGAAGCCCTTGACCGTGGTCACCGCGCCCGGGGTCGGCAGCACGGTGATGCGGAACTCGGGCAGCGCCTTGTTGAGTACGCCGGCGAGCGTGACGAGTGCCTTGCCTCCCGACGAGCCGACCGGGCCGGTCGCCCAGCGGATGTCCTTCGGTGCAGCGGATGCGGCCGTGGCCGCGGCTCCGAGCAGCGCGGCGGCCGCGAAAAGAGTCAAGTTGCGCTTGAACATTTCCATTCCTCCTCCGTTAAGCACGTCCCCGCGTGCCTGAACCATGATCTTATTGCGGTCGTGCGCGCGGCATTCTCGCATCACATCAGCTCGAAACCAAGTCGCGTGCGCAAGCTGCGCGTCAGCTCACCGCCCAGTAGTTCGGCCAGATGCCTTGCGAGACCCGGGCATGCCGAGCCGGCGCACACCGCAGCGACATACACGGTCGTAAGTCCGAACTCCGCCGGCAGCGGGCCCACCAGGGTCACGCCAGGGGTGATCATGATCTCGGTGATCTGGGTGCAACCCAGCAGGCCGCTTGTGCTCGCCTGCGACATCGCGCGCATCGCCGCCGCTCCACCCGGATGCGTGCGCAGACGCGGCGTGAGCGTCTCCCGTAGCCCGAGGCTGTCGATCACCTTGGCGAAGTGGATGCCTGCCGTCGCTCGCACGGGATCGGAGAAGAAGATCTCCTTCGCCTGCAGCAGCGCGGCACGCAATGTCTGCGCGCTGGACACGTCCGGAGCCGGGTCGCCCTGTTTCACCGCGATCCCGGTACGCACGTGCCCGAGCACGGCCAGGGTATCGGGCAGCACGCGCCCTCGGGCGGCGAGCTCCGAGATCAGCGCCTGGGTGAGGATCACGAGGTCGGCGGGCTCGCCCGCGAGCAACCTGTCCCGCATCCCTCCTACCGGGCCGAAACTTCCGGCGATCTCCGCGCCAGTCTCGTCCCTGAACTGTGGTGCGAGCGCCTCGACCAGGCCGAGGGCGGCGCCGCCGCTCAATAGCCTGACTCGCCGTGCCGTCATGTTGGTGTACCAGCTTTCACTGTCGCGCATCCTGTGCTGAAATGGCCATGTTCGCCCCTCCTCCCCCGCCTCCTGATATGAGCATGAATCACTGGATTGTATCGGCAGCCGTTCCGCCTCCGGTCGCGAACTGCGCGGGGCTGGCAGGGAAACGATAAAGCGCCGTGCCGGCAGAATCCGGTAGCGAGTTGGGCCGCGACGCCCAGCAGCAGGCCCTCGAGCGTGCGCCGCCGGCGACGGCGCACAGTCAGTCTTTCGCGGTGCTCGCCATCGCGGTGCTCGGAGTGGTGTACGGGGACATCGGCACCAGTCCGATCTATGCCCTGAGGGAATGCTTCGCCGGCAAGAATCCCATTCCGGTCACGCCCGCGAACGTCCTCGGCGTCCTGTCGTTGATCTTCTGGACCCTGGTGCTCGTCATCTCGCTCAAGTACATGGTCTACGTGCTGCGGGCTGACAACCGGGGCGAGGGCGGAATATTCGCCTTGATCGCGCTGCTGCGCCCGGGCCACGACCAGCACCGCTGGCGCCGGCGCGTGCTCATCCTGCTCGGAATTCTGGGTGCCTCGATGCTCTACGGCGGCGCCATGATCACCCCCGCAATCTCGGTTCTGAGCGCGATCGAGGGGCTGCAGGTTGCGGCCCCGAATCTGCACGACTACGTCATTCCGATCACGGTGCTGATCCTGTTCGGGCTGTTCGCGGTGCAGCGGCACGGAACCGCGGCGGTCGGTGCGGTGTTCGGGCCGATGACGCTGGTGTGGTTCGCGGCGCTTGCGCTGCTCGGCGTGAGGGGAATCGTGCAGGCTCCGCAGGTGCTGCTCGCGGTCAACCCGTGGTATGCGCTGAGGTTCTTCTTCGACAACGGCTGGAGCGGCTATTTCATTCTTTACGCCGTCTTCCTGGTCGCTACCGGCGGCGAGGCGCTCTATGCGGACATGGGTCACTTCGGGCGCAAGCCCATTCGCCGGGTCTGGTTCGCATTCGTGCTGCCCGCGCTGCTGATCAACTACTTCGGCCAGGGCGCGCTGCTTATCGCCGAACCCGGCAACGGGGTCCATCCGTTCTTCCATCTGGCCCCCGCCTGGGGTCTTTATCCGCTCATCATTCTCGCCACGGCCGCGACCTGCATCGCGTCGCAGGCGGTGATCACCGGCGCCTTCTCCCTTACCCGCCAGGCCGTGCACCTCGGCCTGCTGCCGGGCCTCACGGTCGATCAGACCTCTCCCGATGCGCGCGGCCAGATCTACATGCCGGCGGTGAACTGGGTGCTGATGGTGGCCGCGATCGGCCTTGTCGTCGCGTTCCGCACCTCGGGCAACCTGGCCGCCGCGTACGGGGTGGCGGTCAACTCGACCATGGCGATCACCACGGTGCTCGCGTTCAACGTGGCGCGCGAGCGCGGCGGCTGGGGCCTGCCGGCGGCGCTTCTGTTTCTGCTCGGATTCCTTTCTATCGACCTCGGCTTTCTCGGCTCCAACCTGCTCAAGGTTCCGGACGGCGGCTGGCTGCCGCTGCTGATCGGCCTGGCGCTGTTCACGGTCATGTCCACCTGGCGCAAGGGGGCGGGCCTGCTGGCGGTGCGAATCGGCGAAACCACTTCGAAGCTGGAAACGTTCATTGGACGGGTCGAGGCGGAACATGTTCCGCGCATTCCGGGGGCGGGGGTGTTTTTCACCGGTCGCCTCGAGCAGACACCTCCTGCGCTGCAGCAGCTGGTACGGCATACCGGTGTGCTCTACGAGCGAGTGGTCATCCTGACCGTCGTGATCGAGCCGCACCCCAAGACCGACCCGGACGAGCGGATCGAGATCAAGGACCTCGGGGCCGGCTTTCACCGCGTAGTGCTTCATTACGGCTTCATGCAACGGCCCAACGTCCCCTCGGAGCTGGCGACCTCCAAGGAACTGGGATTGGGCGCCGAGCTGGACAAGTTGCACTACATCGTCGGCCACGTCGACCTGTTGGCGGGGCGCAAGCTGCGCGGCATGGCCCGCTGGCGAGACCAGCTTTTCTCGCTGATGGCGCGCAATACCCAGGAGGCGACCGCCTACTACCAAATCCCGGCCGCGCAGGCAATGAAGGTGGGCTTGCAGGTGGGGATTTGAGGCTTTGCGGCGCCCGGCCGGGCCTCGAATTTGACCTAGCGCAAGCTTTAGTTCACGTCGTCGCCTTTAAAATCCACTTTATAATCTCAGGCCTTAGCGCATTTCTGGGGCCCCTGAAGCTGACATGGCGCTGTTTGCACTCGGACTGAACCACCAGACTGCCCCGCTCGACATCCGCGAGCGGGTAGTGATCCACGTCGAGCGCATGCGCGACGCGCTGGGCGAGCTGCGCCGCAGCCTCGCGTCCGAGGCCGCCATCCTGTCCACCTGCAACCGGACTGAACTCTATCTTGCGGCCGATCAACCCGCCGCGGCCACCGACTGGCTGGCGAATTATCATAGCCTGCGGGCGGACGACATCTCCCCGTTCATGTATACGCTGACGCGAGAGCAAGCCGTGCGCCACGCGTTCCGGGTCGCTTCGGGTCTGGACTCGATGGTGCTCGGCGAGCCGCAGATCCTCGGTCAGATGAAGGACGCGGTGCGCGAGGCGCAGGCCGCAGGGACGCTCGGCACCGTGCTGCACAAGCTGTTCCAGCGCTCGTTCGCGGTAGCGAAGGAGGTACGCACGAACACCCAGGTCGGCGCGAGCAGCGTATCGATGGCGGCTGCCACGGTGAAGCTGGCGGCGCGCATCTTCCCTTCGCTGCACGAGCAGAACGTGCTGTTCATCGGCGCGGGGGAGATGATCGAGCTGTGCGCCACGCATTTCGCGGCCCAGGGGCCGGCGCGCATCACGGTGGCCAACCGGACGCTGGAACGGGCGGGACAGCTCGCGCACCGTTTCAACGGACAGGCGATCGAGCTCAAGGCGCTCGCCGATAAGCTGCACGAGCATGACGTGGTGGTCTCGTGCACCGCGTCCTCGCTGCCGATCCTTGGCAAGGGGATGGTCGAGCGCGCCTTGCGCGCGCGCCGGCGGCGGCCGATCTTCATGGTCGATCTTGCGGTGCCGCGCGACATCGAACCGGAAGTCGGCGAGCTGGACGACGTTTTCCTTTACACGGTCGACGATCTCGGCGAGATCGTGGCGGCCAATCTCGATGCCCGGCGATCGGCGGTCGAGCAGGCGGAGGCGATCATCGATACGCAGGTCGGCCAGTTCATGCACTGGATGCAGGCGCGGGAGACCGTTCCGCTCATCCGGGCGTTGCGCGAGCAGGCCGAGCAGGCGCGCCAACACGAGCTCGAGCGCGCGCTGAAGCAGCTGCAGCGCGGCGACGACCCCAAGCAGGTGCTCGAAGCGCTGTCGCAGGGACTCGCCAACAAGCTGCTGCATCCACCCACCCAGGCATTGAACGAGGCCGCGGGTGACGAGCGCGAACGACTGAGCGAAACCGTCGCACGCCTGTTCCGCGTTAATCGCTAGTGAAAGCGTCTTTACGCGCCAAGCTCGACGGCCTGGCCGCGCGGCTCCCGGAGCTGAATGGTCTGCTCGCGGCGGAGGGCGCGACGCGCGACATCGACCAGTTCAGGAGACTCTCTCGCGAGCATTCGGAGCTGAGCGGGCTCGTGTCGCTCTACGAGCGGTTTTGCCAGGCGGAGCGTGACGCCGCCGCGGCAAAGGACATGGCGCTCGACCCCGAGATGAGGTCGTTCGCCGAGGAGGAAATGAAGGAGGCGCGCGCGACGATGGAGCAGCTCGAGGGCGAGCTGCAAAAGGCGCTGCTGCCTCGTGATCCGAACGACGAGCGCAATACCTTCCTCGAGATTCGCGCGGGCACCGGCGGCGACGAGTCGGCGCTGTTCGCGGGAGACCTGTTTCGGATGTATACGCGCTACGCCGAGCGGCAGGGCTGGCAGGTGGAGATCATCTCCGAGAGCCCGTCGGAGCTGGGCGGCTACAAGGAAGTGATCGCGCGAATCAGCGGGCAGGGCGTGTACTCGAAGCTCAAGTTCGAATCCGGCGGGCACCGGGTGCAGCGAGTTCCGGAGACCGAGGCGCAGGGACGCATCCATACCTCGGCATGTACGGTGGCGGTGCTGCCCGAAGCGGACGCGATCGACGACGTGGTGCTCAACCCTGCCGAGCTGAGGATCGACACGTTCCGCGCCTCGGGCGCCGGCGGACAGCACGTGAACAAGACCGAGTCCGCGATCCGCGTGACCCATCTGCCGACCGGAATCGTCGTCGAATGCCAGGACTCGCGCTCGCAGCACAAGAACCGTGAAAAAGCGCTGTCTGTGCTGGCGGCGCGCATCAAGGACAAGCAGACGAGCGAGCAGCAGGCGAAGACCGCTTCCGCGCGCAAGAGCCTGGTTGGCTCCGGCGACCGCTCCGAGCGCATTCGCACGTACAACTTTCCGCAAGGCCGGATCACCGACCACCGCATCAATCTCACCTTGCACAAGATCGACCGCATCATGGACGGCGAGCTCGACGACCTGATCGGGGCGTTGCGCGCCGAGCACCAGGCCGAGCAGCTCGCGCTGCTCGCCGAAGAGGCGGCGTGAAGGTCGCGCAGGCGCTGGCCGAATGCGGGCTGGAGCCACGCGAGGCCCGTCTGCTGCTTTCAGAGGCAACCGGATACTCCCAGGCGAGCGTGCTGGCGCACGCCGAGCGCGACGTACCTGCGGAAGCACAGGCGATGTTTGCCGAGTGGACCTCGCGCCGGCGATCCGGCGAACCGGTTGCCTATCTGCTGGGACGGCGCGAATTCTACGGTCTGCCACTCGCCGTGAGCCCCGAAGTTCTGATTCCGCGTCCCGAAACCGAACTGCTGGTCGAGCTGGCGCTCGCGCAACTCGCCGAGGACGCGCCGGCGAGCGCACTCGACCTGGGGACCGGCAGCGGTGCGGTCGCGCTGGCGATCAGGAAGCACCGGCCGCGGGCACGGCTCGTCGCCACCGACGTCTCGGCATCCGCGCTGGAGGTGGCGAGACGCAACTCGATGCGCCTCGCGCTGCCGCTTGAGCTGCGCCAGGGAAGCTGGTTCGAGCCCCTGGCAGGTGAGCGTTTCGACCTGATCGTTTCGAATCCGCCGTATGTCGCGGAAGGCGATACCCATCTTGCGCAAGGGGACCTGCGCTTCGAGCCGCGTCAGGCGCTTGCGGCCGGGGCGGACGGGCTGGCGGCACTGCGCGAAATCGCGGCGGCGGCCCCCGCTTATTTGCAGCCGGCCGGCTGGCTGCTGCTCGAGCACGGCCAGGGGCAGGATGCCCCGGTGCGTGCGCTGCTGGCCCGGGCGGGTTTCGAGGGCGCCGTCAGCTGGCCCGATCTAAGCGGGATTGCGCGGGTGACCGGCGGCAAGTTAAAATCCTGAGCAAATTGCTCAACTATTCGCGAGAGGCAGCAAATGAGCGACGTACAGGAGCTGATCAAGGAGCAGGTCACCAAACACCCCGTGGTGCTCTACATGAAGGGCACGCCGCAGTTCCCCCAGTGCGGATTTTCCGCCATGGCGGTTCAGGTCCTGCAGGCGAGCGGGGTGAAGGAACTGTTCACGGTGAACGTGCTCGAGAACCCCGAAATCCGGCAGGGAATCAAGGAATTCGCCCGCTGGCCGACCATCCCGCAGCTCTACGTCGGCGGCGAGTTCATCGGCGGCAGCGACATCATGCGCGAGATGTTCGAAAGCGGCGAGCTGCACAAGATCCTAGACGGCGCGAAGCAGCAGCTCTAGCGTGGAGCGCACCTGCCGGAGGTAGCCGCCGCCGAACAGGTTCAGGTGGTTGAGCAGGTGATAGAGGTTGTAGAGATGCTTTCTCGCCTCGTAGCCGGGTTCGAGCGGCCACGCCTCCGCGTAGGCATCGTAGAACGGACGCGGAAAGCCGCCGAAGAGCTCGGTCATTGCGAGGTCCGCCTCGCGGTCCCCTCGATAGACCGCCGGGTCGAACACGACCGGCGCGCCGCCGGTGACGAAGCCCGCGTTGCCGCGCCACAGGTCGCCATGCAGCAGTGAAGCGGCGGGCGAGTGGCCCGCAAGGAGCCGTGGCAGCCTGTCGCACAGCGCTTTGGCGGCTCTTCCAATGTCTTCGTGTCCGTTTGCCGCGGCCAGCGCGAGCTGCGGCGCCAGGCGCTGTTCGCGCCAGAAGTCGAGCCAGCTCCCGGTCTGCGCGTTGCGCTGCACGCTGGCGCCGATGTAGTTGTCCCGCGTCCAGCCAAAACGCCCGGCGGTGGAGCGGTGCAGCGCGGCGAGGGCGCGGCCGAGCGCGGCGAAATCCTCACGTCCACCGAGTTCGAGCAACTCGAGCGCCAGGTAGGCGCGGCCGGACGCGGTGCCGTGGGCAATCGGCTCGGGTGCGCGGATTCCGGCCGCCCGCAGGGCCGCGAGACCGTCCGCTTCCGCGGCGAACGCGTCGGCGAAGTGCGGCGCATTCAGCTTGACGAAGATCCGCCCTGATCCCGTCCTTACGAGGTAACAGCTGTGGATGCAGCCGCCCGCCGCCGCGGAAGCCGACTCGAGCCGGACGCCGCGGCCGAACGCTGCGGCCGCGGCGGCCTCGAGCGCGGGCTGCGTCACCGGCCTATTTCTTCCCTTTCGCGCCGAGTTGCCTGCGGGCGCGCCTGATCGCCGCCCGTACCTGGGAGGGGGCGGTGCCGCCGACGTGCCTGCGGCTCGCCACCGAGCCTTCCGGGGTCAGCAGCCGATACACGTCGCCGCCGATTCTGGGCGAATAGCGCCGCAGGGCCTCGAGCGGCAGCTCGGAGAGGTCGCAAGCCTTCGCTTCGGCTTCCCGCACCGCGCGCGCAACCGCTTCGTGGGCGTCGCGAAACGGCACGCCCTTGCGTACCAGGTAGTCCGCGAGGTCGGTTGCGGTGGAGAAGCCCTGCAGCGTCGCCTCGCGCATCGCCTGCGGCACCGGCTCCAGACCCGCCACCATGTCGGCGAACACCGCGAGGGAGTCCTTGACCGTGTCCACGGCGTCGAACAGCGGCTCCTTGTCTTCCTGGTTGTCCTTGTTGTAGGCGAGCGGCTGGCCTTTCATCAGCGTGAGCAGCGCGACCAGGTGGCCGAATACGCGGCCGCTCTTGCCGCGCACCAGCTCCGGCACGTCCGGGTTCTTCTTCTGCGGCATGATCGACGATCCCGTGCAGAAGCGGTCCGGCAGGTTGACGAATCCGAAGCGAGGACTTGCCCACAGCACCAGCTCCTCGGCCAGGCGGGAAAGATGCACCATGATCAACGAGGCGCAGGCGGCGAATTCGACCGCGAAGTCGCGGTCCGACACCGCATCGAGAGAATTCGCGCAGAGCCCCTCGAAGCCGAGCTCGCGCGCCACGCGCTCGCGGTCAATCGGAAAAGTGGTGCCCGCGAGCGCTGCCGCCCCGAGCGGAAGCCGGTTGACGCGACCGCGACAGTCCGCGAGCCGTTCGCGGTCGCGCGCGAACATCTCGAAGTAGGCAAGCAGGTGGTGGCCGAAGGTCACGGGTTGCGCGACCTGAAGATGCGTGAAGCCGGGCATCACCAGTGCGGCGTGGCGCTCGGCCTGATCCAGCAGCGAACGGCCCAGCGTCGAAAGCCGGGCGCCGATTTCGTCGATTTCGGCGCGCAGCCAGAGCCGGATATCGGTTGCCACCTGATCGTTGCGCGAACGCGCGGTGTGCAGACGCTTGCCGGCGTCGCCCACCAGCGCGGTAAGCCGGCGCTCGATATTGAGGTGGACGTCCTCGGCGTCCAGCGACCAGTTGAATTTCCCGGATTCGATCTCGCGCCGGATTTTCGCCAGTCCGCGCTCGATCGCGGTCAGGTCGCTCTTCGGGATGATGCGGCAGGCCGCCAGCATCCTTGCGTGGGCGAGGGACCCGTCCAGATCGTAGGGCGCCAGGCGCTTGTCGAACGACACCGAAGCGGTGAAGCGCTTGACGAGCTCGTCGACGGGCTCGGCAAAGCGGCCCGACCACGGCTGGGTGGTGGCCGCGGCGCGGTCATTTTTATTGCGGCGAGCGTGTAGCGGCCGCTTGGAGGCGGATGGGGCCATGGGGCATACTGGAATGACGCGGCGCGGCGATGGCAAGTATAAGACAAAACGTTTATCCGGACGCTCTTCCCGACTTCCGAAACCTGGGCGTCATGGCGCGCGTCCTGATCGGCGTGAACGTGCTCGCGCTCGCCGCGGCGGTCTACGCCGCACCCGCGTGGGCGCAGGCACTCGCCGATTTCGTCGGGGGGGCCGCTTTTCTCGAGCCGCTCCTGCTCGCGAGCCTGGTGCTGCTGTATGCGCTGGCACCGCTGCTCGCACGGCTGTCCTACTGGTGGGGCTGCGCGGCGGTGCTCGCACTCGTCTCGCTGCTTGCGTCGGTGGCCTACGCCGTGTGGCCGGCGAGCGTCGATCCGGGCGCCCCGGGTCTTGCGCGCACCGTCATGCTCACCGCGATCGTGGTGACGCTGGTGCTCGGTTACCTGCGGCTGCTCGTGAAGGCCCATTCGCCTGCGCTGGCGGAGGCGCGCCTGCAGGCATTACAGGCGCGGATCCGGCCGCATTTCCTCTTCAACAGCCTGAACGCCGTGCTGGCGCTGATCCGGCGCGACCCCAAGCGCGCCGAGCGCACGCTCGAGGACCTGGCCGATCTGTTCCGCACGCTCATGTCGGATGGGCGGAAATTCGTCCGCCTGGCAGACGAGATTTCCCTGCTCGAGCGTTACGCAAGCATCGAGCAGCTGCGCTTGGGCGAGCGCCTGAGAGTGGTGTGGGAGTTGGATGCGGCGCCGCCGGACGCCCTGCTGCCGCCGCTGTTGCTGCAGCCGCTGCTGGAAAATGCCATCTACCACGGGATCGAACCCGGCACGGGTGCCGGCGAGGTGCTGGTACGCATCGAGCGCCGCGGCGGGCGCGTGCTGGCACGGGTCGAGAATCCGTATTTTCCCGAGCATCAGCATCGCGCGGGTAACCGGATGGCGCTGGCCAATATCGGGGAGCGATTGCAGCTGTTTTTCGACGCCGAAGCCAGGGTCGAGACCGGCGTCGAGGGGGGGCGTTTCGTGGTGCAGGTCGAGCTGCCCTATCGCTCGCGCGAGACGGGACGGGAATGAGCGAGCTCGCGGTCTTCATTGCGGACGACGAGGCGCCTGCCCGGGACCGTCTGCGCGAGCTGCTGCAGGATATCGCCGGGGAGCTGCCGAGCCGGGTGGTGGGCGAAGCGGCAAACGGATTCGAGGCCATCGAGCGCGTGCGCGATGCCGGTCCACAAGTCGTTCTGCTCGATATCCAGATGCCGGGCATGGGCGGTCTCGAAGTGGCGCGGCACCTGGCGGGTCTGCCGCAGGCACCGGCCGTCGTGTTCGTGACCGCGCATGACCGCCACGCGGTCGAAGCGTTCGAGCTCAATGCCCTGGATTATCTGCTCAAGCCGGTCCGCGCCGAACGCCTCGCCGCGGCATTGCGCAAGGCCATTTCGACGGGTGCGACCGCCGCGGCGCCGCTGGCGCGCGCGGCGGGACAGGCGCGCGAGTACCTGTCTGCCGCGGAGCGCAATCGAATTCAGCTTGTACCGTTGCGCGACGTGATCTACTTCAAGGCCGAGCTCAAGTACGTTACGCTCCGCACGCGCGAGCGCGAACACCTGATCGAAGAGTCGCTCGTCGCGTTGGAGCGCGAATTCTCCGACAAATTCGTGCGGATTCACCGCAACTGCCTCGTTGCGAAGGCCGCGATACGCGGCTTCGAGCGCGCCGCCGACGAGGAGGACGAGCCGCGCTGGCTCGTGGTGCTCGACGGAATAGAGGAAAGGCTGCCGGTCAGCCGCCGCCAGTGGCCGACGGTGCGCGACCAGGCCGCCGAGAAGTGACGGCGCGCGCGAGGCGGTTGCGCGCCTGCTCGATGCGGCGGTCCAGATAGGTCGCGTAGAAATCTGGCAGCGAAAGCCCTACCAGAGGTTCAGCGAGCGGCTCGCCGCGCCCCCCGACGAAGACGATCGTCGGCACGACGCGGATATGGTTTGCGTGCGCGAACTCTGCTTGCGTTGTCTTGCGGCCGGCGAAATCCGTGAGCCGGGCGCCGCTCGTGATGTCGACTTCCACTATCCGCTGCTGTCGCGCCTGATTCGGGTCGGCAATCATCGGTTCCAGATAGTCGCGCCTTGCGCGCTCGCAGTAGCTGCAGCCGGGCTGGGTATAGAAGACCAGCAGAGGAACATGTGCGGACTGTGCCGCGCGTGCCTCGCGCGCGAGATTCAACGCCGGGGCGATGTGCTGCGCGACGGCCGTCGCCGAAAGGGTGCATGCTAGAATGAAAAACAGTATCCGCACAGAATGACCTCCCCCAAATCGCGCCCCATCGAGCACGTGGTCATCGCCACGCGCCGCAGCCGACTCGCACTCTGGCAAGCCGAGCACATCAAGCAACGCCTGGAAGCATTATATCCGCGCTTGACGGTCGGGCTGCTGCCGCTGTCGACGCGCGGCGACGAGCTGCTGGAAGCCCGGCTCGACAGGGCCGGAGGCAAGGGGCTCTTCGTCAAGGAGCTGGAAACCGCCCTGGCCGACGGGCGTGCCGACCTGGCGGTGCATTCCATGAAGGACGTGCCGGTCGAGTTGCCGGCGGGATTCGCGCTGGCCGCCATCACGGCGCGCGAGGACCCGCGCGACGCCTTCATTTCGCCGCGCCACGAAAAAATCGCGGAGCTGCCGGCGGGCGCGGTCGTCGGCACCTCGAGCCTGCGCCGCGCGGCGCAGATCTCGGAGCGGTTTCCGGCGCTGCAGATCCGTACCTTGCGCGGCAACCTGGACACCCGGCTGGCCAAGCTCGACCGGGGTGAATACGATGCGATCGTGCTGGCCGCGGCGGGGCTCAAACGGCTGGGCCTGGGGGCGCGAATCCGGTCCCTGCTCGAAGTCGCGGAGAGCCTTCCGGCGGCCGGACAGGGCGCGCTCGGCATCGAGTGCCGCTCGGATCGCCCTGAAATTGCGGCGCTGCTGCAGCCGCTCGCGGATGGCCCAACCGGCTGCTGCGTGCGCGCCGAGCGCGCGGTGAACCGCGCGCTCGGCGGAAATTGCGCGGTACCGCTCGGCGCCTTCGCCGAGATTCGGGGCGAGCGCTTGCGCGTGCGCGCGCTGGTCGCCTCGCCCGACGGGCGCCGGATCGCCCGCGCCGATTGCGAAGGCGCCGCAGCCGATCCAGAGCGCGTCGGCGACGAAGCCGCCGGCCTGCTGCGCGAACGGGGCGCGGCGGAGATCCTGGCCGAACTGGTGGCGAGGGAGTGAGCGACGGACCGCTCGCGGGGCGCGGCATCGTCGTGACGCGTCCGCGCGATCACGCGCCCGGACTCGCCGAACTGATTCAGCGCGCCGGCGGCACCGCGCTGGTCTTCCCGGCGATCGAGATCGAGGACCTTGCGGACCTGCGGCCGATCCTGGGCCTGATCGACCGCCTGGACGAATTCGATCTCGCGATCTTCATCAGCCCGAGCGCGGTGCACAAGGCGCTCAATCTCGTGCGGTCGCGTCGCGGCGGCAAGCGGTGGCCGCCCCGGCTGCGCGCGGCCGCGGTGGGCCGCGGCAGCCGGCGGGAGCTCGAGCGCCAGGGCTTCGAGGACGTGGTCGCCCCCAGCGCGCATGCCGACAGCGAGGCGCTGCTCGCGTTGCCCGAGCTGACGGAAGTCGCGGGACGCCGCATCGTCATTTTCCGGGGCGACGGCGGGCGGGAACTGCTGGGCGACACCCTCGCCGCGCGCGGCGCGATGGTCGAATACGCCGAGTGCTATCGCCGTACGCGGCCGCGCGCCGACAGCGCGCCCCTGCTCTCCGCGTGGGCGCGCGGCGGCGTCGATGCGGTCACGGTCTCCTCGTCGGAGGGTCTCGCGAATCTGTTCGAGATGCTCGGCAAGCTGGGGCAGCAGTGGTTGCGGACGACGCCGGTGTTCGTTCCGCATGCCAGGGTTGCCGCGGCCGCGGAGCGGCTCGGCATCGGCAGCGCGATCGTCGCCGGCGCGGGAGATTCCGAGGTGGTCGAGGCGCTGGTTGTATACTTTGGCGCGCAGAAGTAAAAGGTTCTCCCATGGAACCCACCGAAAGCAACGACGCACCGGCGGACAAGAAAGAGCAGGCCGACAAGGACGCGCAGGCGGTCAAGGCCCCGGGGCCGAGCGCGCAGCCTGTCCGCGTGCGCAGCTGGGG